>Ga0208480_1000197_pt1 | contig 23894 bp, 30 predicted proteins | sample NGESurshal092012_4_FD_184485 | JGI IMG/M metagenome (GOLD analysis project Ga0208480, IMG submission 184485) | Arctic peat soil microbial communities from Barrow, Alaska - NGEE Surface sample F53-1 shallow-092012 (SPAdes) | ecosystem: Environmental > Terrestrial > Soil > Wetlands > Peat ... | reverse complement strand
TAAGCGAGTATGGGGGTTAAACTCCATCGAGGGTTCGAATCCCTCCCTCTCCGTTCGGCCGTCGATCTCCGGGTGGCGTCCGAACCCGGGTTTGGCCGGTGCCCTCGCCGCGCGTCCGTACTCTTGGGCGGCGCCGAACTCAAAGCCGGGCGACGCGCCGGCCGCGTGCCGACTACCCACGCCGGGGTCGTCGGTCAGGTCTGGCGGGGCGGAGCCCCGCGAGCCCTACTCGCACGACTGCTTGACGCCGTAGACGCCGCGCTCGTCCTACTCGCCGTGGACGGTGACCTCCTACTGACGTCGGACACTGGAGACCTCGGTTCGCTGGCCGAGGCGACCGGAACGCACCTCGAGCTGATTCACGTGTAGCTGAGATCCCAGCGACCGCCGAGCTTCCCAGCGCCGGGCCCACCGGCCTCGGCGAGTGTCAGGCTCACGGGCGCCGGACGGATTCACCCGGGCGAGCGCGCTCCAGCCGACAAGCCGGGGATCCATGGGAGGCTCGAGCAAGGCCTCGAGGCCGGCCGGACGGTTGGAGTCGGCGATCTGCTGCCTGCGCGGCCGAGACGCGGCCGTCGGGGTCAGCGGGCGATCATCTGCTGGACCGACCAGCGGTTGCCGTCGGGGTCGTTGAAGTAGACGAACGATCCCCACGGGAAGACCTCGACGTCGCTCACGTCGATGCTCTTTCCGGCCAGCTCGTCGTGCGCGGCCTGGATGTCGGTGACCACGACCTGCAGGCCCTTGACCGAACCCGGCTCGGCGTCGGTCAGGCCCTTGCCGAACGCGATCGAGCAGGCTGAGCCGGCCGGCGTCAGCTGGATGAAGTGCACCTCGTCGTTGACGACCTGGTCCATGTCGACGTGGAAGCCGGCCTGGTCTGCGTAGAACGCCTTCGCACGGTCGACGTCGGACACCGGGAGCACCACGAGCTCGAGCTTGCAATCCATCGTGTGGTTCCTCTCCTTGTTGCGGTTAACCCAGCCGGCGGAGCCGGCCCTATAAAAATCAGCCTATGCCGCCTTGCGGTCAGTTTCGGTCCGCAATACGTGGAAGACTTGATCTCAGTGATCGTGACCTCCGCCCGACTTCTCAGCCTCCTGTCCCTGCTCCAGGCCCGGCGTGACTGGTCCGGCCGGGAGCTGGCCGATCGACTCGAGGTCGGCGTCCGGACAGTTCGCAGGGACATCGACCGGCTGCGCCGGCTCGGCTATCCGGTCGCGGCGACCCCCGGGGTCGCCGGCGGGTACCGGCTCGGCGCCGGATCGACCCTCCCGCCGCTCCTGCTCGACGCCGAGGAGGCCGTCGCCGTCGCCGTCGGACTCCGGACCGCCGCGACCGTGGGCGTCGCGGGGATCGAGGAGACGTCGATCCGCGCGCTCGCCAAGCTCGAGCACCTGTTGCCCCCGGGCCTCCGCCGCCGGGTCAGCGCCCTCGGCGCCGCGACCGTCCCGTATCCGTCGGTCGGGCCGACCGTCGACGCGGAGGTCCTCGCCCAGATCGCGACCGCCTGCCGCGATCACGAGCGAATCCGCTTCGCCTACCGGAGCCACTCACGCGAATCCAGCCGGCGGCTGGTCGAACCCCACCGGCTGGTCCACACCGGCCGGCGGTGGCACCTCGTCGCCTGGGACGTCGACCGGGCCGACTGGCGGACGTTCCGCGTCGATCGGCTCGGCCCGCGCCTCTCGGTCGATCGGCGGTTCTCCCCGCGGGAGCCGCCGGCCGAAGATCTCGCGGCCTATGTCTCTCGCGGGGTCTCGTCCGCCCGTGACCGCTTCCAGGCAACCGTCGTCCTCCGGGCTCCCCTGTCCGCGGTCGCCGACCGGGTCCCCCAGTGGGTGGGGACGCTCGAGGCGATCGACGACGACTCGTGCCTCCTACGGACAGGATCCGACTGGCTCGGCGGCCTGGCGGTCTACGTCGCCGAGATCGGCGTCGACTTCGACGTGATCGAACCCCCCGAGTTCGTCGACCGAGTCCGCGAGTTGGCCGACCGGTTTCGCCGGGCGACGCCCGACCCTTCGGCCGACCCGGCCGCCGCGTAGCCGACGCGGCCCGCGGGGGATCCGGGGGCCCCGTATCCTTCGAAGCCTGCGCCCGTAGCTCAGCTGGATAGAGCGTCGGTCTACGGAACCGAAGGTCAGAGGTTCGAATCCTCTCGGGCGCGTTGGGAAAGCCCTGGTAAGCGGTAAGCAGGGTTTCTCTGCTGATCGACGTCTGGCGTGCGGTTGGCCTGGAGCGCATGGCGCAGGTCAACCTGGGGACGCGGTAGAACCGCCACGAGTCGCTGCGGGAACTCTCGGCGATGGCCTACGCCGTGATGATCGCCGCGACAGCGCGCACGTGCCCAACGCCGTCGCTCAGAGCGCCGGGCGCGATCGCCCTGCCGCCGCTCGACCCGGCAGACCCGATGGACCTGCGACCGGTGACGACCCTCGAGCGCCCGCCGCTTGACGGCGCGGCAATCAAGAATGGGCGCGGTGACGCTCACGTGGCCCTTACCCGCCCGCACCTGGTAAGAGAGCAGCCGATCCAGCGCAGTGGAGTCGTGCGCAGTCGTTTCGAGTCGAGAGGAGACAGCATGCAGTTCATCGGGATCGTCAAGTCGTTCGACGAGGACGAGGGCGCGGGTACGATCGTGCGCGATCGCGACAAGCTCGAGATCCCGGTGCGGACGGCCGGCCTCGCGCTCGGGGTCAGCGCGCTCTTCGAGGGCGATCGCGTCCAGTTCGACGTCGACCTGGGCATCAACCCGCAAGCACGCAACGTCATGCTGGCATGAACGACAGAGCCCTGAGACGGCTCGGCATCGAGCGACAGGCCACGAGCAATGCCGCGATGCGAGTAAAGATACGATGACGGCCGTGGCCGGGTCCTTGGTCTGGATTTCAGGAGCTTCCAGCGGTATCGGCAGGGCACTGGCCGCGACCGTTCCGTGGGAAGGCGCGCGGTTGCTCGGCGTGAGCCGGCGAGCGCCGGCTGTCGGCGAGCACGTCGCGGCCGACCTCGCCGATCCGGGCTCGTGGGCGCTGGTCGCGCGGTCGTTCGAGCGCGAGTTGGCGGGCTGGTCGGGTGACCGCGTGGTGTTCGTCCACGCCGCCGGCGTGGTCGAGCCGATCGGATTCGCCGGCGAGATCGAGACCGCTCCGTATGTGCGCAACGTGATCCTCAACAGCGCCGCCGGACAGGTGCTTGGGCACATGTTCCTCACGGCCACGAGACGCGTCGACGCGCGCCGCCACATCGTGATGCTGACGTCGGGTGCCGCGAGGAGCGTCTATCCGGGATGGGCGTCCTACGGCGCGGGGAAGGCGGCGCTTGACCAGTGGGTACGCGACGCCGGCGCCGAGCAGGAACTCCGCGGCGGAGCCCAGTTGATCGCGGTCGCGCCGGGCACCGTCGACACCGGGATGCAGCAGCAGCTGCGCGAGACCGCGGAGCGGGATTTCCCCAAGCGCCAGAAGTTCGTCGATCTGCACCGGGATCGCGGGCTCGCCGACCCCGAGCGAGTGGCGCGCGAGATCTGGGGACTCCTCGACCGCGGCTTGGAGAACGGCGCGGTCGTCGACTTGCGTGACCTGACCTCCGCCGTGCCGGACGGCTGACGCCGCGGCTGGCAGGCAGCCGGCCGGGTGGGCCGGTGATCGCTGAAGCGCTCCGTCACTCCATCCCAGAACAGGATCCCGGGACCCCGGGGCCGTGGTCGGTCGAAGGATCGTTGAGCCGGGCCGGCGGCCACGTGGTTGGGTGGCCGCCGGCCGGCTGCTTCAGGATGTGGCGGTCGCTCGCCCCTTGCTGTTCGTGATCGATGTCGAGAGCAGCGACCCAGCGATCGCCGTCAGCCCTGTGACGAGGTGCAGGTAGTTGTCGAGGTTGCCGGCGGTGACGATCGTGATGACTGGGATGTGCGCGTAGGTGAAGCCGGTTATCGCGGCGATGATGTAGATCGCGCCGACGCCGAGCAGGAGGCCTTCGCAGGTCACCGTCGTCCACTTGAGCGCGGCGATCAGCAGGAGGCCACCGACGAAGAGGTGGAAGAAGTCCTGGAAGGGGTTGAGCGTGAGGCCCAACATCGTCTTGTCGTGCGACGCCGTGACGTCGCTGAAGCCGGTCACGCAGAACCCGGCGACGGCACCGGCCGAGTATGCGACGCCGATCGCGAGTGCCGCCAGTTGCCCGACGCTCTTGCCTTCAGTGATGCTGCCCACTCCGGTCACCTCCGCTTGTTGTCAGATCTCAGCAGCCCAGACAGCCGCACAGGCGTCGCGCGGGATCTGGCCATGTCGCTGGGTGAGCGTCTCGGGACGCGCCGTTCTTACGCCACGTCGAGCGATCGGTGAACGCATATGCTTCGGAGCTTCAGCGGTGGGCTGCGCCGCGGTGCGCTGCCGACCTACGGGGCGGGGGTCTAGGGTGCTTCGGCGGCCGCGTCGGAGCGGACGAGATCGCGCAGACTCTCGTGGTCCTCCCTGCAAGCGGGGCAGCCGGCGAGGTGTGCGCGCATGCCGGGCACGGCCTGGTCGGCGTCGCCGCCGTTGTGCGCGACGTCGACGTAGCGGTCGAGCTCGTCGAAGCAGTCCTCGCACGTGATCTCCGGCTCGCCCGGCCCGAGCAGGGCGGCGATCAGCTCCCGGCGCTGGCGGGTCGGCTCGTTCATGAGGTGCTCGCCCCGACGTCGGAGAGGTCGAAGCCGTCGTCGGCCAGCTTGCTGCGGAGCTTTCTGCGGGCGTCGTGGAGCGTCTTGTAGAGCGCTCCCCGCGTAGTATCGAGCCGCTCGGCGAGCACGTCGATTGGCACGCCCTGAAGCGTGATCGCGACGAGCACCTCGCGCTGATGCGGACTCAGCGCCGTCGCGATCGCGACCTGCAGCGCCTCGAGCAGCTCGCTGTCGGCGACCTGATCGCCGGGCGCGAGGCGCAGGCAAGCGATCTGCTCCCACTTCTCCGGTTCGATCGGCAGCTCCCGCGCGCGCCAGGCGTGGCGTCGCGCCTGGACCGCGGTCTCGTACAGCGCGAACTTGTAGGCCCATGTCGTGAAGCGGCTCTCGCCACGGAAGTCCCCGAGTTTTGCGAGCACTGCGACGAGCGCGTCGGCCGCACTCTGCTGAGCGAGGTCCGCGAAGTCGCCGCTCCCGAGCGCCGGCATGGCGGCGCGGCGCCGCGAGAGCTCGAAACGCGCGGCACGCAAAAGCAGCGAGTGGAGTCGCGCGACTGCCTCGTCGCGGGTATGGCCGACCTGGCCAAGGTCATGCAGCCAGCGCCGCGAGTCGGCGTCCGAGACCGTGACCGGCTGTCTTGCCGCGGACTCCAGGGGCACCGCGCGAACTGTACTGCGCGCCGAGATCGGCGATTCTCGAGGCCTTCGGCGCGACGCGCCTCGTCGCGTTGGCGGCGCGTGGTGATGGCCGCGCCGGCGGGGACGCGCGCGCCGGTCGCCGAGTGGACTGGCGAGGCTCGCCACGGCGTCGGTTCGGCTCGCTACGGCGTCGGCCGGGGCACGGTCGCCGGCGAGGTGTTCTCCGCACGCCTGAGGCTCCGCGCCGAGCATGCTCACTCCGGGGACGTCGCGGTCGACGGTCGCTGGCGACGCTGTGCCAGCGGGCTCGGCCTTCACCGTTGCGGGTCCGGTGTGTCGAGTGGGGCGAGGATCCGGGCGGCGAGCCCGGGTGAGCAGCCGTCGTCGAGCAGCAGAAGAAACCTGTGCAGGTCGATCATCGCGTCGGCGAGCGAGGCAGCCAGACCAGGGCCGCAGCAGGCGACGATCACGCGGCGGCGGCGCCACGCCCCGAACGGCGGCTCGCCGGCTGGGCGGGACGCGTCTGAGGGTGGCCGGCGCATCGAGAATGTGTGCGTCGTGGATTGCTGGTTCTTACCGATCACGCGACGAGGGAGAGGAACTCCTGTCGGGTGCGGGCGTCGTTGCGCAGCAATCCGAGGAGCGCCGAGGTCGTCGTGCGGGCCCCGGTCTTCTGAACGCCCCGTAGGGACATGCAGAGGTGCTCGGCCTCGATCACGACGCCGACGCCCTTGGGTTGCAGGTGATGCTCGAGGCACTCGGCGACCTGCATCGTGAGGCGCTCTTGGAGTTGCAGGTCGCGGGCGAACATCTCGACGACGCGCGCGAGCTTCGAGAGGCCGATGATTCGCTGCCCGGGAAGGTAGGCGACGTGGGCGACGCCGTGAAACGGCAGCAGGTGATGCATGCACAGCGAGTGGAACGGGATGTCGCGCACGACGACGAGCTCGTCGTAGCCGGCGTCGTTCGGGAAAGTCGTCATCGAGACGGCGTCGTGGGTCAGCAGCTCGGCGTAGGCGGCCGCGACGCGGCGCGGCGTGTCTCGCAACCCGGGCTCACTGGGATCGCGGCCGAGTGCGACCAGGAGATCGTGGACCGCTCGCTCGCCTGCGGGCTGGTCGATGATCGCCGCCTCGTCGCGCTCGACGAGCCCTGGCGAATGAGCGTCACTCGCGCCGACACCGGCCACCGCGGCCAGCACTGCGCGTTCGTGATGCGGGGTCCCCGCATCACCATTACGGCGAGTGTGGTGCGCTTCGGCCATAGGCTCGTTCCTTTCGTCGCGAGCCCGCCGGCACGCGTTCGCAGCGTCGACGGCGGAGCTCTCTTGGTGGCGCTTGAGAGCCGCGCGAGGCCGCGGGACGGCCTGTCAGACCGCCGCCTGGATTCGCTGGCTCAGTCAGTTGAGCGTCGCGACGGCAACGCTTCTTACGCCCGCAACGACCACCGCGGCCCACCGCGACCACGGATCTGGGATCGAGCCGGCGCATCAGGTAAGAAGCGCTGCGGCCGCGACACGAACCCACAGACAGTCCACCGACGAGACGGGAGCCGGCATGGCCACTCCACCGCAGACGATCGCGAGCGTGGTCGACCAGATCGCGTCAGCCGACCAACTCGATCAGCTGACCGCGCCGCTCGCGAAGCTCGTCGCACGCGCGACCAAACAGGACACGGTCAAGAACGCGCTGAGCGGCACCTGGCTCGGGCATCAGCTCCATCCGCTGTTGACTGACGTCACGATCGGTGCGTGGGTCAGCGTCCCCGTGATCGACCTCGTCGGCGGCAGCCGCGGCGCCGACGCCGCTCGGCTCCTGACCGGATTCGGTGTCCTGTCGGCCGTACCGACGGCCGCGAGCGGGCTATCTGACTGGTCGGAGACCTACGGGTCGGAGATGCGTATAGGGCTCGTCCACGCGGTCGGCAACGTCGCGGCACTGGCCTTGCAGATCGCGTCATACGCAGCCCGCAGCCGCGGTCGCCGCGCGCGCGGCGCGATACTGAGCCTGGCTGGACTCGGCGTCGCGAGCGCGGCCGGATATCTCGGCGGACACCTCGTCTTCACCCAGGGCGTCGGCGTGAGCCACGCAGCCTTCGAACATGCAACCAGTGACTGGACCGACGTCGCCGGCGCCGAGGTGCTCCAGGCGTCCACGCCGCTGCGCGTCGACGCCGCCGGGACGCCGGTCGTCGTCGTCAAGACGGACGAGGGCCTGTTCGCGCTGTCCGCGACGTGCGTTCACGCCGGCGGCCCGCTCGACGAGGGCGAGATCGTCGACGGGTGCCTGCGGTGCCCGTGGCACCAGAGCATGTTCCGCCTCGACGACGGGCGCGCCGTGCGCGGCCCGGCAACCGTCGCTCAACCGGTCTGGCAGGCGCGGATCGAGGACGGTCGCCTCCAGGTTCGCGCCGGCTCGTAGGCGCTTTCAGCGGTATGGCACCGACGGCCTGATCGAGCCGCGGGCGCCGGGACCAGCACGAAAAAACGTCAGCCTGGTCGCGCGGGATCGCGGCAGGCGAAGTGTCTTCCGTCGGCGGTTATCGCGAGCACCCCGCGTAAGCGGCCCGCGCCGTCGACGACCGGCACGCGCCGCGTCGCGCTCGCCAGCACGACCGCCAGGCCGGTTGCCGCGGGCGCATCGGGAGCAATGCTGTCACCGGCGCGCGCAACCGCCGCGAGCAGGCGATCCGCGGGGACGACCATCTCGACATCGGCCGGGGTGACGATGCCAACGTAGCGATCGCCATCGGCGACGATCGCCAATCGCCGGACCACGCTCGCCAAGATGCCTGTCAGCGACGCGCTTGACGACGGGTACGAGTTGGTGGTCGTGTCGGCGGACCTCGAGGAAGCGTGGAGCGTCCAGGACCCGGCCGTGCGCCAGATCGTCTACTACGACGACTTCCTCGGTCGGAGCGCGCTCGAGCCTCGGCTCGGCCGAAACGAGGACGACAGCCTCGTCGCGTTCATACGCCTAGCCGGACGCAGCGCGACGACGCGGTTCGTCCTCACGACCCGCGAGTACATCCTGAGGCACGCCCATCAGCTCTACGAACGTCTCGCCGACGGAGACCTGGGACCGGAAAATCCTGCTCGAGCTACCGGCCTACACCCGGCGCCAGCGCGCCGAGATCTTCCACAACCAGGCTCAGGCCTCGGGCGCATTGAGCAGCGCGGCGACAGCGGGCCTGGTCGCCCTCGACGCGTACGCGCGGATCATCGACCACCCAAAGTACAACCCGCGGCAGATCGAGTGGATCACCGGGATGTCTGGGCACACCCTTACGGACATCGAGAACCAGGACTACGTGACCTTCGCGGTGGAGGCTCTTGACGACGGGACTCGGTTGTGGCGCCACGGATTTGAGAACGAGCTGACTGCGGCCCCACGGGTCCTGCTACCAGACGAGAGCCGCACAGCGAGCGGACCGATCGAGCCCGGCGAGCGCCCGGCGTCCGCGTCGAGCCCGAGAAGACCCGGCCGACGCACTGCTGATGCGAGCCTGCTGAGGGTACCCGTCCTGTGTGTGCGAACCTGGGAACGACCGGTACGGGCCCCGCCAGCGAACCTGCCACACTGGCCGACTGACCCAAGGAAGCGACTTGCGAAAACGAAAGGCACAACTTCCGTTTTGGTAAGGTTGTGGCATGGTTGATGATGGCGTCCCACTAGGTCTTCTGTTCCCGGCCGGCGGCCGCGTCTCACCGGAGCAGATGGTCGGACGAGAGGGCTCGACCGCGTCGCCGGCCTTGACCTGGAGCGGATCTCGGCAGGACTCCTAAAAGCCGCGCTCCCGACGATCCAGAAGCTGCTCGAAGGGCAGGGCGTCCCGCTGGACCTGTCGCACTACGGGGCGAGCGTCCCCGAGGCGGCCCGACGCACGGCGCTCGAGCTGCCCCTGACGATTGCCCGCCAGCGCCGACGCCACGTCGTCTTCTTCATCGACGAGCTGCAGCGGGCCGCGGACTATGCCGACGGCGCCAGCCTCGTCCGGGATCTCGTTGACATCTATGCCGGGAACACAGACGTGGTCGTGCTCGTTGATGGCAGCGACGCCAGAACGATCGAGCAGCTGATGGGCAAGCCCTACGAGCTTGCCCGCCTGGGCCAGCGTCGCGAGCTCCCGCCGACGATCCCGATCGACCAATGGCGCCGGCCGCTGCTCGAGCGCTTCCAACGGGCCGGTCTATCGATCTCCGCGGAGCGCCTCGAACGGATCATCCAGTTCGGCGAAGGGCGCCCCTACGACACGATGAGCGCCCGCCTCTACGTCGGCATGACGGCTCGCCGCGTGCGACCGGCGGACGCGGAGGTCGACGACTTCGTCCTCGAGACCGGACTCAAGGAGGCGCGTGGACGTCTCGACCACGACAGCTGAGCCGATCGCGCTCGATCCCCGCCGTTCGCTGATCGGTCTGATCAGCGAGCACCGCGAGCTTGCGATCCAACTCGCTGAGCATCTCGACCTCCTCGTCATCGAGAGCGACCCGCTCAGCGGTACGAGCGTCCTGCTCTCGATGACGCTTGACGACGCCGATCGCCCGACCCTCGCGATCGACGCAAGGAGCACCGGCGATGCGCTCGACCTTGCGATGGCAATCGCCACGGCGGCCGTGACGCGCCTCGCCCCACAGGCAGCGAGCTGGTGGAACAGCACGAGCACGATCGACATCGAAGGACTTAGCCTCTCCCACGCCCTCGCCGGCCAGGGGGTGAACCTCGATGACCTGCGCCTCGGCGCAGGATCGGGCACCGAGCAGCTCCGCCACGCCCTCGAGCTCGCCGCCGCCCTCAGTGCCGGGCCCGCGCTGGTCGCAATCGACCACCTCGATGACCTCCTGGAGCGCCTCAACGCCCAAGCCTCCCGCGAGCTGCTGGGTGCACTCCGCGCAGATCACCAACGCGCCGGCTCTGTACAACAGCTGCTCGTCGGTCGCACCGACGGCCGCCTCGCCTCCGCGCTACGAGACCCCGGCCATCCGCTCTACCGCGCCGGACCAATACTGCGCGTTCGGCGTCCGCGGCCGCAGCGCTTCATCGACGACCTCGCGATCGGCCGCGCCTGGACCACCGTCCCCGACGACGTGATCGCCGCCGCCGCCGAGCTCGCCGCCGGCGCCCCCGCATACGTCTGGCGGACCCTGGACGCCGTCACCACCAGCACGGGCCACCCCGGCGCCCGTGTACTGGACGCGTGGCGCCACCTCCGACAGGCCACCGAACCAGCCACGGCGCAACAGTTCCGGCTACTCGCGAGCACCCATCGCGCGGCTCCCACGGTCGTCTGCGCGATCGCCCTCGGCGTCGGCCCGTACGAGCTTCCGCTCAACCCCAAGAGCGTCAACGATGCGCTCACGCGCATGCGCGCCCGCGGACAGGTCTTCTCGCCAGAGAAACAACGATGGGCCGTCAGCGACCCGCTCCTGGGCGCGTGGGCTCGCGAGCACGCACCGATCTGGGTCTACCGACACGCCCACGCAGGATGAAGTCGCGTGACGCTCGCGGTACAAAAGACGAGTCTGGACAATGACCCTTCCAAAATGCCCGGACCAGTCGCCGGTGAGGCTCGGGCTTGGCGCTCTCGGATCAGCCGGGTGGGGAGCCGCGCCAAGAAGACCAGGACGAATCGAGAGGCGTCCCGGCCGGCCGAGATCCCGAGCTGCGTGCTCGGCTACCGTTCGGGAATGGTCACCGTGGATCTGATCGGCCGTGCCGGGCGCATCCTCGCCGATGCGGCGCAGTCGCCGGCCGGGGTGATCGTGTTTGGTTCGCATGCGCGTGGCGACGCTCGTGAGGGCAGCGATCTTGACTTCCTGGTGATCGAGCGTGACGTCGTGAACCGGGCGGTCGAGATGGCTAGGCTGCGCAACGCGCTCCCGCCATTGGGGGTGCCGGTGGACGTGATCGTCGTCAGCGAGGCCCACGTCGCCAAGTGGGGGCCGGTCAGGGGGACGATGGTCCACGCCGCGCTGGGCGAGGGCCGGCTCGTTGCCGAGTCCTGAAACGCTCGAACTCGCTCGGCGATTCCTTCGGAAGGCCTACGAGGATCGCGACGCCGTGGAGATCTTGAGCGGGAGCGACCGGGCGGCCGATGCGGTCGTTGGGTTTCACGCGCGGCAGGCGGTCGAGAAGGTCGCTCGTCGGGGCCGTGGTCACGCAGGGATCGTTGCGGAGTGCTCGGACCGACTGCCCATCCCGACAGCGCCGGCATCGCGGCTCGGGAACGACAAGCCGGGGCGCTTGCCTGCGCGAGCGGGAAAGTGTGCTCGGGTGTTCCCGGGCGGATGAGACCGCTCGGGTGGCCGTCGCGGACCTTGCACCGTGTAGCGCTGGCTGGCTGTCAAGGCGCGTCGAGGTCGCATCTTGGTCGCCAAACCGCCAAAACGCCGTTGTTCATAGGCGTTCGCCACGTTCTGCGGAACCGAGGGTCAGAGGTTCGAATCTCGAAGGCACCGAACCGACCGACACCACGACCGCCGCACTCAACGACGTTGACGTCGATCTGGTCACAGCGTTGGCGAAACTCGACGTCAAGCTTGGCACCTGACGGCCCGGTGGGCGTGATGGGCGGCGACACAACCTCCGGGTGCTTCGCCCCCAAGCAGGAGAGCTCTCCCGAAGCTGGCGGATCAGCGAGTCGCGCGTGTTGGTCTTTCCTCGCCGCGCGCAGCAGCTACTGGAGGATGTTCACCGCGCGGGAGACGACCAGGCCGATCGTCACCAGCGACACGAGCGACTGGGCGCCCATGATGCTCTTCGCGGTCGGCGTGAGTGGCAACGCGTCGGTCGGGCTGAACGCCGTCGCGTTGGTCAGCGATACGTACAGGTAGTCGATCAGCCGGGGGCGCCAGCCAGCCGGCGCGAACTGACCGTCGCTCATCTGCGGAAAGAGGAAATCGGGCCGCGCGTCACGCCCGGCGGCGCGCTTGCCTGGTCCCCCGCGATCGGTTTCCCAGTACCACAGGCCGAAGATCAGGACGTTGGTCAGCCAGATCAGCGCGCCCGCGACGATCAGCTCGCGGCCGTTGTTGGTGCCCTGGTGAAGCAGAAAGTGGACGAGCAGAGCGAGGGAGGTGATGTTCGCCACGCTGACGAGCGCCGTCATCGCAAGGGCGAGGCCTCGACGTAGCGGGTGCTCGCGCTCGAGCTCCCGCGGCGTGGCCAGTGCCAGAACGACGAGCAGCGCCCCTTCGAGCGCCGGGAGCAGCCACGTCGGCCCGGCCGTGAGTCGCTCGGGAAGGAGCAGCTGCAGAGCCATCGCGGCCAGCACCGTGGCCTGTGCGGGCAACGCCGATTCGGCGCGACCGGGAGGTGGGTAGGGCTCGTCAGGCGGCCGACTACCGCGCGCCTCGTCTCCGGCCTCGGACATCGAGTCGCAGGCTACGACATTGATCGCGGTCGAAATCCCAGGCTACGGGGTCCCGACGGCCATCAACCCGTACGCCGGCGACACAGCGCGCGCAGGATCACCCGCAACGCGTCGCGGCGCTTGGCTGACCGAACACCGTCGCCGGCCGGCCGAAGCTCTTCCCGGCGGGGCTGTCCGCGGCCTGGACCTCGGTCGCGTACGTGCTGTGGCCGGCGATCTCGCTGATCCAGAGGACGGTCGCGTTCCCGTGGGGGTCGACGGCGGCCAGTGGCGCACCGTAGACGGGCGCGTTCTCCGCGGAGAGGATTGCCGTCGGACCGAAGCCGTGACCTGACGGCCGCAGGCGGGCGGCGGCTCGTCCGTTGGGTTCCAGCCAGGCGAGCGCCGCGTCGCCGGCGTCGTCAAGGGCGATCGCCGACGCGTCGGTGCTCACGGAGACCGCAGCGAAGTCGACCGGTGGCGACCACTTGGCGCGTGACCCGGCACCGAGGACGCCGGGCGCGCCGAGCAGGCCGACGGCCAGTAGCAGCGCGACGCAGGACACGCCGACCCGAACGACTCGGCCGGCCGGCCGGCCGCGGGACGAGCGGCGTTCGAGCACGTCAGTCGTCGTGGGCGACGGGCGGCCGGGCGTCGGCCGTGGTCATCTCGACGTCGGTGATCAGACGGGATCCGCGGGACCGGGTGAACAGGGCGAACCCCCACCGGACGAGGACGACAAGCCGGTTCTGGAAGCCGATCAGGTACCAGAGGTGGACGACGAGCCAGGTCAACCAGGCGAACGGGCCGCTGAGACGGACGAAGTGGAGGTCGGCGACCGCGCGGGCCCGGCCGATCGTCGCGAGGTTGCCCTTGTCGCGGTAGTGAAAGGCCGGCGTCGGGCGACCGGCCAGCCGGTTGGTGATCAGGCGCGCCGCGTAGTGGCCCTGCTGGATCGCGACGGGCGCGACCCCCGGAAGGGTGACCGGCTCGCCCGAGGCCGGGTCGCGGACGCGGACCATGTCGCCGGCGACGATCACCTCGGGGTAGCCGGCGAGCGTCAGGTCGGATTCGACGGTCAGCCGACCGCCCCGGTCGACCTCGGCCCCGCCGACCTCGCCGAGCCGGGCGGCCAGCACGGACGCCCGGACGCCGGCAGCCCAGATCACCGTGGCCGCGTCGACTCGCTCGGTCGCGCCGTCCGGCGTCCGGAGGACCACGCCGTCGGGATCGACACCGACCACCATCCGGTCGGTCGTCGGGGTCACGCCGAGCTGGCGGAGCTGGCGCTCGGCCTTGGCCGAGAGGGACGGCGGAAAGCTTCCGAGCAGGCGGTCGGCCGCCTCGACGAGGAGGATCCGGGCGTCGCGGGGGTCGATCGACCGGAAGTCCCGCCGCAGGGCGTGGCGGGCGAGCTCGCCGATCTGCCCGGCGATCTCGACGCCGGTCGGGCCGCCGCCGACGACGACGAAGGTCAGCTCGGCCCGCCGCCGGCCGGGGTCCTCGACGGCCTCGGCCTTCTCGAATGCCCCGAGAATCCGGGCGCGGGCGGCGATCGCCGACTCGAGGGACTTGACCTCCGGGGCGACGGCCGCCCAGTCGTCATGCCCGAAGTACGAGTAGGCCGACCCGGTCGCGACGACCAGCGTGTCGTAGGAGATCGTCGGCGGGGCGGGGACGCCGGCGACGGACGCGAGGAGCAGGCGCCGCCCGGCCAGGTCGAACCCGGTCGCCCGGCCGAGCACGACGCGGACGTTGGCCGCAGAGGCGAACAGTGACCGCAGGGGATAGGCGATGTCCCCGGGCGCGAGCGCCCCCGTGGCCACCTGGTATGTCAACGGCTGGAAGAGGTGGAAGTTCCGGCGATCGACGAGCGTCACGTCAGCGTCGACGTCCCGCAGGCCCTTCGCCGCGTTCACGCCGGCGAAGCCGCCTCCGACGATGACCACATGGTGGCGGGATCCGTGTCGGACGTCGGTCATCTTCATATTCTGGACCACGCCCGGCGGATGTGCCGATCTCAGGGGATCGGCCGCCGCCGACTCGGGCGGGCCGCACGCCGGGTCAAGCGGCCGGCAGTACGCTCAGACGATGACAGCCGGGGTGATACGAGACGATCCCGCACGCGTGAGGACCGCGCGTGAAATCCTGCCGGAACCGCCTGGATCCGGGCCGTGACCGGGCCGGGACCGCCTGGATCCGGGCCGTGGCCGCGGCGGATCCCGACCGGGCGGGACTCGCCCGGCGGATCAACGACCGGGGCCGCCTGACCGGCAGCTTCCGGCTCCGGTCGGGCGTGACGAGCGGCGAGTACTTCGACAAGTACCTGCTCGAAGCCGACCCGCTGATCCTGCGTGACGTCGCCGTCGCGCTCAGCCGCCTGCTCCCCGACGGCGTGGACGCGGTCGCCGGGCTCGAGCTGGGTGGTGTGCCGCTCGCGACGGTCGTCTCCCACGTGACCGGCCTGCCGGCTCGGTTCGTCCGCAAGCAGGCCAAGACCTACGGGACCTGCCGCCTGGCCGAGGGCGGCGAGATCGCGGCGTGCGGCTCGCCGTGATCGAGGACGTCGTGACATCCGGCGGCCAGGTCATCGAGTCGGCCCGAGCCCTCCACGAGCGCGGAGCGACGATCGCCGCGGTGGTCTGCGTGATCGATCGCGAGGCCGGCGGCCTCGCCAGGCTCGCCGCCGAGGGCCTCGAGCTCCGGTCGGTGTTCACCGCGACCGAGCTCGCCGCCGCCGGGTCGACCTGAGCCGCGGCGCGCAGACGGGCGTCGTCGAGCCGAGCTTTTGGAGACGCGCGCGGGGGCGGGCGTCGTCGAGCCGAGCTTTTGGAGACGCGCGCGGGGGCGGGCGTCGTCGAGCCGAGCTGCTGGAGACGCGCGCGGAGGCGGGGTCGTCGAGCTCCGGCGCTCCTAGAAGCGCGCGCGGAGGCGGATGTCGTCGAGCTCGCACAGCTCGTCGTAGCCGGTCCGGCCGTCCGGCTCGAAGCCGTGAGACGCATAGAACGCACGAGCCGACGTGTTCTCACTGAACACCCACAGCGTCACCTCCGCCCAACCGTCCGTCTCGAGCTCGGCAAGTGCCACCGACAGCAGCTCGCGACCGATCCCGCCGCGACGACGATCAGATGCCACGTAGAGGCTCGCGATCTCACATGTCCCGGTGCCGGCGTCGTCGTCCCGGCTCGGGAGTGCGAGGCGGCAGTAGCCGACCAGCTGCTCGTCGATCACGGCCACCAGCGTTCGCGCCCCCGGATCCGCGACTGTCAGGCGCCCGCGCCAGAGTGCCTCGCGATCCTCCGGGCGAAGCGCATCGATCACCCGGTCGGGCACCAGTCCCCGGTAGGCGACCCGCCACCCGCCGATCCAGATTCGCGCGATCGCGTCGGCGTCGTCGCCGGCCGCCGGCCTCACCCTGACTCGAGCCATCTCGCCACGTTACGACCTCGCTGCCCGAGTCACCGACTGACACCTCACCGACACGGATGTGAAAACTCCGATCCCGGTCCAGAAAAATCGACTCAGCACTCCCGGGGGCTGCGCCACGGCGGTCGGCCGGTATCGTCGTGCTGATGGTGGTGACAGACGGTCTCGACTGGAACACGCCGTCCCCCCGGCTCCGGGTGCTCCGCCGGTACGAGGTCGTCTCGGGCACCGGGCTCGCCGTGATCACGGTCGCCGTGCTCGGCCTCGTCCTCGGCGCGGCCGGGCCCGCCGGGATCGCCGTCGCCGGGCTGATCCTCGTCGGCCTGCTCGCCGACCTGCTGGCCGGCCGGCGGGTTCGAGCCTGGTCCTATGCCGAGCGGGCCGACGACCTCCTCGTCAGGCGGGGCGTGATGTTCCGGCGGATGTCGGTGATTCCCTACGGCCGGATGCAGTACGTCGAGGTCACCGCCGGCCCGTTCGAGCGGGCCTTCGGGCTGGCGACGGTTCAGATGCACACCGCCGCGGCAGCCAGCGACGCCCGGATTCCCGGACTCCCGTCAGACGAAGCCGGCCGCCTCCGCGACCAGCTCACCTCACTTGGCGAGGCTCAGGCGACCGGCCTGTGACCGACCCCCCGTCCACGGCCGGGACCCCGTCCGCCGGTCGGTCGATGCCCGGCCTCGGCGGCGACTGGCAGCGCCTGCATCCGCTCTCACCGCTCGTCAGAGCCGGCCGCGGCGCGATCGCCCTGTTCGTGGTCGTCGTGATTCCCGTGCTCGGCAGCCAGAACGCCGGCGGCGGGGGCGGTGGCGGCAGTCTCGAGCACCTCGCGATCATCCTCGTCGTCTTCGCCCTCGGCGTGATCTCCTGGCTCGTCACGAGATGGCGGGTCTCCGACGGCGTCCTCCTGGTCGAGGCCGGCCTCCTGCGCCGGACGTCCGAGCGGTTCCCGCTCAGTCAGATCCAGGCGATCGACACCGTCCGCCCGGGGTTGGCCCGGATCTTCGGCCTCGCCGAGCTGCGGATCCGGCTGGCCAGCGGCACCGGCAAGGCCGGTCGCCTGGCGTATCTGACAAACGACGAGGCCGAAGCCCTGCGGGCCAGACTGCTCGCGCTCGCCCACGGCCTCGCCGAGGAGACGCCGGCGCCTCCCGAACGGCCCCTCGTCAGCATCCCGACCGGCCAGCTGGTCGTCTCGATCCTGCTCAGCGGGCCCGGCCTCCTGCTCGGTTCGGTGGTCCTCGGCCTCGGCCTCCTCGCGACGCTCGCTCCCGGCGCGGCGGCTGCGACGCTCAGCGGAGGAACCGCCCCCCTGATCGGCGTCTTCGTCGGCGTCTTTCGACGGTTCAACGCCGAGTACCGGCTCCAGGTCGCCGAGGCTCCCGACGGCCTGCGGCTGCGCTCCGGCCTGGTCGAGACCTCGGCCGAGACGATTCCCGCAGGCCGGATCCAGGCGATCAGGATGATCGAGCCGCTCGCCTGGAGGCCGCTCGGATGGTGCCGGCTCGAGGTCGACGTCGCCAGCCAGAAGAACCGCGGCCGGCAGGACCGCAACCAGGCCAAGGCCGGCCGGGCACTACTCCCGGTCGGCAGTCACGCCCAGGCGGCCTTCCTCCTCGGCCGGGTCTTCCCAGACCAGCCCGACGACCGGCTCCGCCCACCGGCGCGAGTCCGCTGGAAGTCCCCCTTCCGCTTCCGCTTCCTCTCGTGGGCGGCCAACGACACCTACGCGGTCACGACGTCCGGCCGAATCCGGCGGGTCACCGACTGGGTCCCGCTAGCGAAGGTCCAGAGCGTTCGCTGCGTCGAAGGCCCGGTCCAGCGTCGCCTCCGCCTCGGCAGCGTTCACCTCGACACCGCCGGCCGGAGGGTTCACGCGGTCATCCGGGACCGTGACCGCGCCGAGACCGCTGACCTGATGACCGATCTCCCGGACCGCTGCCGCCGGGCCCGGGCACTCGAGACGATCCGCCGGGCGGGGGTTCTCCACACTGCCGCCCCGGCCCAGCCCGCCGCCGCCGGGCCTCACCGGGGTCCCGCGTGATCGAGGTTCCAGTGCCGGCCCACGCTCCCCAGCCAGCGTCCGTCACCAGCCGGGATCAGCCCGAACCTGCTGATCGTCCGCTGACCTCCGACCTGGTCTGAGTACAACAGGTCGACCGACACCGGCCGCCGGTCGGCCCGCGCGTCGAGGATCCCCCGACGGACAGCGTCGTCGGACTCGCGCATCGCCCCCTGCCAGAGGCCGATGTCGCCCGGGGCGATGTAGATGTCCCTCGTGTGGCGGCGGAAGGCCTCCGGCTCGGGGTGGGGGATGTCGCCGAGGACGTGCGTATCCCACGGGTACCACGCCTGCAGCACGGCCAGGCCGGCCCCGACGTTGCGCAGCGCCAGCACCAGGTAGATGATCCCGTCCCGCTCGTCGATCGCCGCCTGGCTTCCCTCGACCCGGACCCAGTGACCGTCGGCGAACATGATCTTCTGGGCCGCGTCGTCCAGCCGGGCGTGGACGAGCACCGGCCGCCGCTGCTCCTGGAGCGCCTGCTCGGCGACCCGCGCCGACCGATTCGACGACCGGACGGCCGAGAACGTCGCCACCGCGAGGACCAGGGTCCCTCCGGCGGTCGCCAGCGAGGAGATCGTCGCCCAGTCGGCCATCTCGATTCACGCCACCTACGCGTCGGGCAGCGCCGAGTGCGCGTGGGCCGCGTGGACTCCGGGTGGGATGCCGAGACCCAGCCCGACCCGTCCGAGCAGGTCGAGCAGCTGACCGCGCTCGGCATCCGTGAGACCGCCGCACAGGCTTCGCTCGTAGTCGACGGCCAGCCCGACCGCCCGGTTGAGGAGCTCGCGGCCGGACTCGGTCAGGTGGAGCTCACGCGCCCTGCGGTCGTCGGCGTTCTGCCGGCGCTCGAGCAGGCCGCGAGACTCGAGCAGATCGACGAACGCCACCATCCGGCTCGCGGCGATCTTCAGGCGCTCGCCGATGACCTGCTGGGAGCGGCCCTCGTCGGCGGCGACCGCCCGCAACAGGGAGAAATCCCGGGGCTCGATCCCGAGCGGGCCGAGCGTCTCGTGAAAGCCGCGGGAGATCGCGTAGCCGAGCGTCGAGATCGTGAAGCCGACCGACTGCAACGGCGGGCTCGAGTCCACCGACGGGGCGACCCGCGTGAAACCCGCCGGGTCGCGGCCGGCTTCGTCCGGCCCGGTCATCGGCGCCGGGCCGGACCGACGAGACGGCGGGGGTCTGCTGCGTTCCGGCTCACCCAATCGATGATAGACAACCGAAATGTTTTCTGCTAGAAATCATTTGGCCAGGAAGCCGTTACAGGTTGAACTAATATCTGGGGGCAAGCGATGACCGACGAGCGGAGTGATCAGGCGGGCACGAAGGGGGGACCAGGGCCGGTTTCCGAGCTGGATTCCGAGAATACGATCACCCGTCTCGCGCGGTGGGTCCTCGGCCACCGTCGACAGGTCATCGTCTTCTGGTTGCTCGCATTCCTCGCCGGCGGGTTTGGCGCGAGCCAGGTGTCGAGTCGCCTGTCGTTCGACTTCTCGCTCCCCGGCCAGCCGGGTTACGAGACGGCGGCGAAGGTCGACCGTCTCTACGGGAACGGCGGCAACGGCCCAGCGTCGGCGGCGGTCGTCACGCTCCCGGCCGGCCAGACCGCGACCGGCGACGCGACCCAGCTCGGGCGGGCGTTCGCAATCGCCCGGCGGGCGGTCCCGACGGCGCGGATCGTCGACTACGCGGCGACTCACGACCCGGTGTTCATCTCCCGCGACGGACGCTCGACGTTCGCGCTGGTCTTCACGCCCGTCGAGAAGAGCTTCGGCGCGCCGAAGATCCCCGCCGGGGTCGCCAAGGCCCTCGCCGGTGCCCTGCCGACCGGCGCCCACGTCGAGCTGACGGGCCTCAATCAGCTCGCGAGCGGCGGGTCGAGCAAGGGTCCCGGCGTCTTCGTCGAGACCCTGATCGGCGCCGGCGGGGCGCTCGCCGTGCTGGCGTTCGTCTTCGCGTCGATGCTCGCCTTCGTCCCCCTGCTGATCGCCGCCGTCTCGATTCTGTCGACGCTCCTCGTGATCCTCGGCCTGACCGAGATCACCGAGGTCTCGTTCATCGTCCAGTTCCTCGTCTCCCTGGTCGGCCTCGGCGTCGCGATCGACTACTCCCTGCTGATCGTGACCCGCTGGCGGGAGGAGCGGGCCCACGGGCGGGAGAACGCCGACGCCGTGGTCGTCGCGATGGCGACCGCCGGACGGGCCGTCGTGCTCTCGGGGCTGACCGTCGCGATCGGCCTGCTCTCGCTCGTCGTTCTCCCGGTGCCCGGCCTGCGGAGCGTCGGCTACGGGGGGATGCTGATCCCCCTGATCTCGACCCTCGTCGCCCTGACTCTGCTCCCGGCCCTGCTCGGCGGGATCGGCCCGCGGGTCGACTGGCCGCGCGTCCGCCACGAGTCGAGCGCGAGCCGTGGATGGACGTCATGGACGCGGGGGATCGTCCGTCATCGCGGCCTGACGGTCGCCTTCGCCGTGATCATGCTCGCGATCTTCATCGTCCCAGTGTTCAGCCTGACGACCGGCGAGACGAGCGCGACCTCGCTGGCGAAGTCCGGTCCGGCCGCCGGAGCGTACTCACGCCTGCTCGCCGGCGGGGCGCCCAGCGGGGTGCTGACGCCGATCGAGGTGCTCGTCCGGTCCGGGGCCGCAGGCGCCGTCCGCAGGCAGCTGGCCGGCGTCCCGGGAATCGCCGCGGCGGTCGAGTCCTCCGCGCCCGACAGCTCGCGGGCCGGCACGACCGTGGTGATCGGAATTCCCGTGGCCGAGACCGTCAACTCGACGACGCTCTCACCCGTGCGCGCCGCCAGGCTGGCGCTCGCACACACTCCCGGAGTGATCGGCCTGACCGGGGTCGGTGCGATCGAGCTCGACTACCAGCACGCCGTGTTCGGCAACTTTCCCCTGATGTTCGCGGTGATCGCCCTCCTCACGATCATCCTCCTCGCCCGGGCCTTCAGGTCGCTCGTGCTGGCGATCAAGGCCGTCCTGCTGAACCTGGTCTCGATGGGCGCGGCGTTCGGCATCATGACCTGGTTCTGGCAGGAGGGTCACGGGTCCAACGCGCTTTTCGGCGTGCCCGCGACCGGCGCGATCACGTTCTGGATCCCGCTGATGGTGTTCGCGTTCCTGTTCGGCCTGTCGATGGACTACGAGGTCTTCATCCTGGCCAGGGTCCGCGAGGAGTACGACCACGGCGGGTCGACCGACGCCGCCGTCGTCGAGGGTCTCGGACGGACGGGTCGTCTGGTGACGAGCGCCGCCCTGATCCTGTTCCTCGCGTTCGCGTCGCTCGCCTCCGCGCCGGACACTGACATCAAGGTTCTGGCGACCGGCCTCGGCGTCGGCATACTCCTCGACGCGACGATCGTCCGTGCGCTTCTCGTCCCTGCCCTCGTCTCCGTCCTCGGTAGGTGGAACTGGTGGCTGCCGGATCGACTGGCGCGTGTCCTGCGAGTTCCGCTGTCACACGTTCCAGTTGTCCGGCCGGCCGTCGAGACGGGCGGCTGATGCTGGCATGCCCTGCGGGCGGCTGATCCTGGCATGCCCTGCGGGAGGCTGATGCTGGCCCGCCCTCACGCCGAGGGCGGGCGAGCCGGGGGCGGGCGAGCCGGGGGCGGGCGAGGCTGTGCCGGCCCCCGGGGGAGGCCGGCACCGACGAGCTCGCGTGCTAGAGGCGTCCCCGACGGCTGAAGCCGTAGCCGCCACCGGTGAGGAAGAGGACGAGGAGAATGATGAGCAGAATCGTGAGCATGTCGGAGATCCTTTCGGCAGTTGACGTCTCGGGTAGCTGTTCGTCTGAATACCCGAGATCGCCAGGATTCACACCAATATCAGGTGGGCTCGCGCCATTCGAAGCGGCGAGGCCGGCAGTCTCGGCCTCGCGGGGTCCCAGCTGCGGACCCGGCGTGCCGGCTGCGGACCGGCCTGCGCGGTCGGCCGAGCTCGGCCGACCGCGGCTCGAGTCGCCAATGTCCCGCAGGAGCCGTCGACGGCTCGGGGTGGCCGGTGCCCGGCAGGACATACGATGGGCGGGGATGTCACCGATCTGGATCTGGACGCAGGGGGCGATCGTGATCTGCGTGGTCGTGGCGATGGTGATCGCGATCGTCAAGCTGAGCTGAGCTGACGAGGCCTTCAGCCGGGCAGGCGGGGCGAGCGCCGCCAGGAGCGTCGGGGAGGCGGGCCGGGCAGCAGGCAGGTCGGTATGTGGGGGAGCGGGCCGCCGGTGAGGATCGCCTCGGGCACCTCCCGGGCGAGCAGTTCGACGTGAGCGCCGAGACCGGCCTGCTCCATCGCGTCGGCGATCCCAGGCGGGCGGCGGACGCAGTCGTGGGCGTCGGAGGCGACGTTGTGAATCATCCCGTTGCGAGCCATCCAGAAGGAGAACTCCTGGACGTCGCGGCCGAACTGCCCGATCAGGGAGCCGGCGGTCATCGAGCCGAGAACCTCCCCGTCGGCGATCAGGGTCTCGAGGATGTCCGGACGACGGTGGAACCCAGGGCAGCGCTCGGGATGGGCGAGAACGATCCTGTGGCCCCTGCCCCGGAGCACTTCGAGCACGGCTGGGAGGCTCTCGACTGGGGACTTGAAGGGACTCTCGATCAGCAGCCACTGACCGCCGTCCAGGCTGAGGCGCTCCAGTTCTCCGCTGGGGAGATCGACGATCTGGTGGATCGCGATCTCCGCACCCGGACGGATGTCGAGCGTGACTCCCGCGGCGAGCAGCCCGGCCTTGACCTGGGCGACGCCGTCGGCGATCAGGCCGGCGTCGTTCGGGTACCGAGGGCTGACGTGGGGGGTGGCGATCATCGTCGTCATGCCGGTGGCCGCGGCCGCCCGGATCAGGTCCACGGCTTCGTCGATCGTCTCCGGACCGTCATCGATTCCCGGCAGGATGTGGCAGTGAATATCGATCACCGCTCAAGCCTACGGCGCCCGACACGGCCGCCGCGGGCCCGCTGGCGCCGGGCTATGATGCGGCCGGTCCGGCGAGACCACTCGGGTACGGGAAGGATAGGTTGTTCAGCTCGATCGTTGTCGGCACCGACGGATCGCAGACCGCCCGCGAGGCCGTCGGGCAGGCCGTCGAGATGGCCAAGCTGTTCGGGGCGTCGCTGCACGTCGTCTCCGCGTATGAGCCGGTCGCCGGGCAGGGCCTTCGCGACGTGCCGACGATGTCCCCCGTGCCGGATCCGCACTGGGTGATCAAGCTCCGCGAAGAGGTCGACGCGACACTCGAGGAGGCCGCGGCGATCGCCCGCGACGCGCGGGTCGCCGTGTCGGTCTATGCCCGCCAGGGGGACGCCGCCGACGCGATTCTCGACGTGGCCGAGGAGCGGGGGGCGGACCTCGTGATCATCGGCAACAAGGGAATGACCGGTGCCAAGCGGTTCCTCCTGGGCTCGGTGCCCAACAAGGTCTCCCACTACGCGCCGTGTGCCGTGATGATCATCAGGACCCGCTAGCGCTTGGGCCCGTGGATCTTGCCGTGATGATCATCAGGACCCGCTAGCGCTTGGGCCCGTGGATCTTGCGAACCCGGCGATGGCCTCCGCGGCAGGGCTCGCGAGGATCGGGCCAGGCTGGGGGCAGAGGCGGGCGCCGAGGACGAGGAGAACGCGGAGAGCGCCGAGCAAGCAGTTGCCTTGTCGGCGCTCCTTGGAAGCAAGTTGCCTGACTTACGAGGGCTTCGCACGCTTCGCTCGGCGGCTGCGGGGCGGGGCGTGGGCGTGGGCGCGGGCGCGGGCGCGGGAGGG
>Ga0208480_1000195_pt1 | contig 24020 bp, 17 predicted proteins | sample NGESurshal092012_4_FD_184485 | JGI IMG/M metagenome (GOLD analysis project Ga0208480, IMG submission 184485) | Arctic peat soil microbial communities from Barrow, Alaska - NGEE Surface sample F53-1 shallow-092012 (SPAdes) | ecosystem: Environmental > Terrestrial > Soil > Wetlands > Peat ... | reverse complement strand
GAATCTCTTCCAGCGTCTTATGGCTCAGTTTTCGAGCATCTCGCGACCGCATACCTCATCATAAACTATGTCCACTTACTTGTGCACTAATTAATACCAGCAGGGATCGTCACTCCCGTGGGGGAAGAGCGAGTGAACGCAAGTTACATCCTGGGGATCGTCAAACAGGAATTCAGTGTTGCCGTTCTTTTGCGGCACCGCGTAGTAGGGCTGCATTCTTACCGTCCCGTACGGATTCCGGTTCGTCGCGATTCTGAATCGAAGCGCAAGATAATCGCAGGCGTATAGGGCGGAGACGGACAGAACTGCACCGATGAAGGTGCGTTGGAGTGCGCGTTTGATAATCTCGCGCCCCGTGCGGCCCGGGCGCAGATGCCGATCATCCATTTGGAATTGAAGCTGCCAGATCCGGCGAGTGCAGATGAATGATGCCGCGGCGCAGCGCGATCGTAACGGCATGGGTCCGATCCTTCGCGCCGAGCTTGCTTAGAATGCTTTGTACGTGCGCCTTCACCGTACCCGGAGCGGTGCCGAGCACATCACCCACCTCCTTGTTTCCGAAGCCGCGAGCGACCAAACTGAGAACATCGATTTCACGGGGAGTAAGCGCCACTTCGGGGAAAAATCCGTTTAACTGCTGCGAAACTTCGAGGGGGATGAATCTCTTCCCCGCGTGTACCCCGCGAATTGCACGAATGACTTCCGTGTGCAGCATTTCCTTCAGAAGATATCCCCGCACGCCGGCCTCAAGCGCACGATAGATATCCTGATCGCCGTCGTAAGACGTTAAGGCAATAATCCTGGCAGTTGGCGCTTCGGCGCGAATCTCTCGCGTAGTCTCGATACCATTCTTGCCCGGCAGCCGCAAGTCCATTAAAGTGACATCCGGCCGATGCTCGCGGTGCAGGCGGACCGCATCTTCTCCGGTATTGGCTTCGACAACCAATTGGAAATCGGCTTGGGTAGACAGAATAGCCGCGATGCCCTTGCGGACCAGATCGTGATCGTCGACGCAAAGAACGCTGATGAAACGCGAGGATTCCAAAAAAGTGACCTTACTCTATCTGATGCTCCAAGGACCGCTCTAAGTTACCCTCCGGCATGCCGAATCGAGAGAGCGGCAGCCAGATTGAAACCTTGGCGCCTACGCCTGGCGAGCTGCTTACCGCCAGCTCCGCTCCGATCTCACTAGCGCGCTCACGCATGCCGAGCAGGCCGAAGTGCCCGAACCGGCCCTCTTCGGCGTCGACTACGAAACCGTCGCCATCGTCTTCCAAGGTCAATTCGATCCGCCGATCGCGGACCAGAAGGCCGATGCTGAGCGTCTTCGCGTGGGCATGCTTAAGCGTATTGGACATCGCCTCCTTCGCTACGCAGAGCAACCGATACTCCACATTCGGCAGGGCGCTGAGAGAAACAGGCTCAAGATCCAGCAAGAGCGACGTGGGCCTACCGGCAACCGCCTGGCGGGCGAGCGTAGCCAGCTTATCGGAGAATTCGCCCACCTCTGGCTCGATCATCCTCAATCCCCAAAGCGACTGCCGCGCTTCTGTGGAACACCGGCCCGCGTCTCCGATGATCGCGGCGAGAACGACTTTCTCCTTCGACGTCGGCAGCTTTGTCCAAAGCGCTTGCAATTGCATAGTCACCCCGGAAAGGCCTTGAATCAGCGTGTCGTGCAATTCGCGCGCGATACGGGTACGCTCCGCGAGAACCAGATCGAATCTGCGCTTCAGATGACCGATGCGCATCCGGTATCCCGCCGCCGCGGCGAGGAGCAACGCGAAACCGAGCAGCGGAAAAAACCAAGCCCGCTGATACAAGCGAGGCTCAATTGTAAACGCAAGAGAAGCAGGCGCCTTGCTCCAGATTCCATCGGCATTCCGAGCGGCGACTTTGAACCGGAAGTTCCCGGGCGACAGATTCGTAAAAAATGCTTCGCGCCTGGCTCCCGCATCGGTCCAGGTCTTGTCGTACCCATCCAGCATGTACCGGAATGCGACCTTCTCCGGAGATACGAAGCTGAGTCCGGAATATCGGATCTCCACATTCTTTTCAAACGGCTTCAGTTGCAGGTTCGGGCCGGCATTCATAAGCTGTCCATTGATGACAACCGCCGTGATTTGAACCGGCGGCGGTATGTTGTTGCGCAGCAGACGATTTGGATTGACAACCACCAGACCATTTGTGGTGGAGAACCACAGGCGCCCATCGCGTGTCCGGCAAGCCGCGGGTTGCACGCCCGACTCGCATTCAAACCGGAGTTGGCCGGTGCTGAAAGGAATGCTCGATACGGAACGAATCTTCCCGTCCGCGAAATCGTCGAGTTCCCTCTGGCTAACGCGAAAAATGCCCTTACTGGAAGCCATCCAGAAATTGGAGTTATCGTCTTTCAAGATGCTGTAAATGCGATTGTCGTAGAGGCCGTCCTTTACCCGGATGTGCGCCAGTTTCCCGTTTTCCCAGCGAAGAAGACCCGAGCCCAGCGTTCCGATCCACGCCGCATGACGGACGTGATCCAGGTAATAACAGTCGACGCCATGGATCACATCGAGCGGATACTTCACCAGGGAGCTGTCCCGCATGTAATAAAGTCCGGGCTCATCCGTACTGACGAACAGGCGTACGGAGCGACCGCCGGCGAGAGCGAGCACGCCTTTCCGGCTGGATTTCGAGATGGCGCTCGCGTTCGCGAACCGTCCGTCTTCGAAGCGATATAAGCCCGTAGCCGTCCCGGCCCACAAGGCGTCCCGCGCATCCATGAGTAAAGAACGAACTTCGCCGAAAAGGCCATCGCGCCGGGTGTAAGTGGCGGCAACCTTCCCGTTTCTCAGGCGGTTTACTCCCCGGTCGGTTCCCGCCCAAAGATCTCCATTCCTATCGATCGCCAAACTGAAAATTGTGTTGCTTACCAATCCGTCCCGCGTGGTCACTGCGAGAAAATGCCGGCCGTCGAACATGTTCAAACCGCGATCCAAAGTGCCAATCCAAAGATGGCCCGCGGCATCTTCGAGCACGGGCCCGGCCTTATTGCTCAGCATGCCTTGGTTGGTCGTATAGGGCGTGACTATACTGTCTGTAAACTCGTCGAGCCCATCTTTCGTTCCGGCCCAGAGACTGCCTTCGCGATCGACGTAGAGAGACAAAACCAGGCTATGGGAGAGACCGTCGCGAGTCCGGTAGACGCTGATTTCTCCACCGCGGAAACGGCTGATTCCATCGTTAGTTCCGATCCAAATACTTCCATCCGGTCCTTCGGCGAGGGATGAGACGGCATTATCAGGCAGACCTTGGCGCGCCGAAAACAGCCGCGACGATCCATCCCGGATTCGGATGAGACCCGAAGCCGTCCCAATCCAAACGCTTCCATCTTTCGCACATTCGAGAGCGGCGACATTCTCGCGGGATGAAATATGCGAATCGGTATATGCTTCAAAGCGCGAATCCATCGACCGGCTCAAGCCGACGTCCAGGCCCGCCACCCAGCGGGTTCCATCCGGCGCTTCGCAAGTGGAACGAACCTGGTTTGTCGGCAAGCCATCGGCGGTTGTGTAGACGCGAATACGTCCGCCGCTCAATCGGGCCAGACCCTGATTTGTGCAGATCCAAATCCCGCCTCTTTCATCCGGCGCGAGGCAGAATACGGTATCGCTGGGCAGGCCTCCTTTAGTCGTGTAGCGAGTGAGTTTACCCTCCGGACCGATTCGTGCCACGCCCGCGCCCAGAGATCCGACCCAGAGATTTCCTTGCGCGTCCTGAAGCAGAGCTCGGATCAAGGTGTGCTGAAAGGCTGCTTCGCCGGGATCGCCGAATTCGTGAAAGTGCGTGCCATCGAAGCGAATGAGGCTGTCCTGCGTTCCCAACCACAGGAATCCATCGCGGGTCTGCAGGATGGAATAAATCGTCGGCTGGAATAGCCCTTCTTCCTGACCCCAGATGCGATGAGCGTATTGAGTCAGCGTTTTGCTGGAATCGAGGGCCACGCCCGGAACCATGAAAATGGCCGCAAACAAAATGAGCGCGGAGAGCCGACGGCCAAATTCTTTCGCGAACTCCATCAAGACGGGCCAGTAGACTGCGGAGAAGGCTTCGCCTCAAGTGTATCGAAGGATAGACTCCAGCTTGCCTTCGAGCGACGCAGGCGATTCTAAAATTTTCTTTACCGCGGCCAGAAATCCGAGCGTATGCGCCATACCCGAATGCCACGGGGCTGCGGAACTCATCTGGGGCGTGTGATCGGGAACAATTACGCCATCGAACCCGTTCCGGTGCAGAATAGCGAGCACGCGGACCATATCCACATCGCCGTCGTCGATAAACGTCTCCCGGTAATAGGGAACTTTGCCGCTGACATTTCGAAGATGGACGTACGCGATTCTGCGTTGGCTGCTGTAGCGCTCAACGGCTTCGTAGACGTCGCTTTGGTTCATCTCCGCTATGGTTCCCACGCAGAATTCTAAGGCATTGCTGGGGCTCGATGACAAGTCGATCAGGTCCTGATACAGGCCGGCTCGATAGACCAGACGAGGCTGCCCGCGCAGAGTAGGGAGCGGAGGATCGTCGGGATGAGCGGCAAGCCGGACGCCCGATGCTTCCGCGACTGGAATGACTTCCTCGAGAAACCGCGCCAGCCTGCGCCAGAGCTCTTCGTGGGAAATCGAAGGAAGAGCGCCGCTAGCGGCCTCGCGGTCGTAAATCATGTTCCACACGATTCCCTGGGGAATGGCTTCGTCCACCGGGCCATCCATCCCCACTGTAATCGCGCCTCCTCTGCCCCACGGGCCGGTCACGCGCCCGCATACTCCAGCGATGCTGAAGTTGTAGCCCAGCACGGGGATGCCGGCATCACCCATGCGGCGGATGATGATCTTGACGTTCTCAATGTGTTGCGGACGTCGCGGACCATCGAGCAGAATGTCGTGCCAATGGGCTGGATCGAGATTCTCGATGGCAGCCAACACGAGACCGGCTTCTTCCATTTCCAGACGGATTCTCTTCAGTTCCTCGAGACTCCACAGCTTTTCAGGGTCGCCCGCGACACCCCATGGCTCGCACTTGCCTGCCGTGGGTTGATTATTCCTCGGATTGGAGGACCCGTGGTTAAAATAATCGACCAAATGGGCCACCACGTGAGTGCATCCGGCTTGGCGCGCGAACGCATAGTTCTCCCGCGTCAACATGTGTCGATACAGTCCGAGGCCGAGTTTCATCTCTGGAAAGCAGCCCCCGTCGAACCTTCCAGCCCGAACGATGGGCCTATATATCGTAATAAAGCGAGAACTCGTAGGGATGCGGCCTCAGACGGACTGCATCGGATTCGTTCTTGCGCTTGTATTCAATAAAGGTGGCGATCAGATCTTCGGTGAAAACATCGCCTCTCAGCAGAAACTCATGGTCCTGCTCGAGGCAATTCAGGGCTTCATCGAGTGAGGCGGGCATCGACGGCACGGTTTTCATCTCTTCGGGAGACAGGTCGTAGATGTCCTTGTCGAGCGGTTGGCCGGGATCGACTTTGTTGATGATTCCATCCAGTCCGGCCATCAGCATGGCGGAGAATGCCAGATACGGGTTCGCCGCCGGATCGGGCGGCCGGAATTCCACGCGCTTTGATTTCGGACTGGCCGAGTACATGGGAATTCGGCAAGCCGCCGAGCGATTTCGCCGCGAATAGGCCAAATTCACCGGCGCTTCATAACCGGGTACAAGCCGCTTATAGCTATTAGTGGTTGGAGCGATGATGGCCGAGAGCGCGCGGGCGTGCCTGAGAAGTCCTCCGATATACAGAAGCCCCATCTGGCTGAGTCCCGCGTAACCGTCGCCCGCAAAAAGCGGGTTGCCGCCTTTCCAGATGCTCTGGTGAGTGTGCATGCCGCTGCCGTTATCTCCAAAGAGCGGCTTCGGCATAAAAGTTGCGGTTTTCCCGTATTGGTAGGCGACATTGCGGATGATGTACTTGTACAGCATCATATTGTCGGCCGATTTCACGAGCGTATCGAAGCGCTGGTCGATTTCGCATTGGCCCGCCGTCGCCACCTCATGGTGATGACATTCGATCACGATGCCGCATTGTTCCATCGTCTCGACCATCTCTGCGCGCAAGTTTTGGTAGTGATCGGTGGGTGGAACCGGGAAATAACCTTCTTTATACCGAGGCCGGTATCCCAAATTGTTCGCCTCGCGGCCTGAGTTCCAGCGGCCTTCTTCCGCATCAATGAAATAAAAACCGGAATGTGCGTTCTGGTCGAAGCGAATGTTGTCGAAAATGAAAAACTCGGCTTCCGCGCCGAAGAACGCAGTGTCTCCGATTTCGGAATTCTTCAGGTAAGCTTCCGCCTTCTGAGCGATCCATCGAGGATCGCGCTCATAGCTCTGGCGCGTGAGCGGATCCCGCACGTTGCCCAGCATGACCAGACTCGGGATCTCGTAAAACGGATCGATAAACGCCGTCTCGGAGTCGGGGAACAGCAGCATATCGCTTTCGTTGATGGCCGCCCATCCGCGAATGCTGGAGCCATCGATCCCGAATCCGTTCTCGAAAGAGTCGAGATCCAACTGGCTGATCGGGTAGGTGATGTGATGCTGCAGTCCGGGAATGTCGCTAAACCGCAGGTCGAGCTGCTTGACCTCTTTGCTCTTAGCGAAATCTAGTACTTCTTGTGGATTCATCTATCCTCCAATAATTTGAACTGCAAATCCTGAAGCGGCCAACAGCCACCGCCGCGCTTGAACCGGCTTTTGCATGGAGCGACAGGCTCTTCCGCCGGGAATGGGCGCGCAGTGCGTTAAAGCTGTTGGACCTATTTGCCGGGCCGGGCAGAGACGTGGCGCTTGGTTTTGCTGACAGAGCAATGCGTAACTTAACAGCGTACGCCGGTCCACCCTGTAACGGCAATCGAAATTTTAAATTCAGGGCATAACTGGGAACAGGGCGGCTTCAATGGCATTCCGTGTTATTTTAATGGCCTTGAGACTTGCGGGCTTTCTGCTGATGCTGGCCGGATGGGTAATCTCGCTTGCGGCACTGGCCCTGCTTGCGTCTTTGCCCTCCAGAACCTGCTTTGTGCTGGCCGGAATCGGTATCGAATTGTTGGGATTCGTTTTCGCCGCGCGCTCCCATCTGCATCCCCGAGGTGCGAAAAGTGATCCCTGAAAGCCGTAGCGCGCTCAGCGGCGCGTCAATCGCTGTCTGTCTGCTCTTTATTTTTCTTGTGCCGTTTGCGGCCGCCGGACTTTCGCTCATTAATACTGGATTGAACCGTTCGCGCAGCGCGGCTCATGGCATCCTCGCATCGCTGTGCGTAGCTTCCGTCGCGATTCTTGCGTATTTCGTCTGCGGGTTCGCCTTTCAGGGTTTGAGCTCCGAGCCGGGGCACACAATTCAGCTTGCTGGAAAAGTCTGGAATTGGCTTGGCGCGAAGCCGCTCTTTTTTTGCGGAATCGCCTTCGATGGTTCTCCCGGCTCTTTGATCGTCTTGCTGCAGATGTTCAGCGTGGCTCTCGCGGCGCTGATTCCGCTCGGCAGTGGAGCGGAGCGCTGGCGGCTGAGTGCAAGCTGCGTATCGGCGGCTCTGCTGGCGGGCTGGACTTATCCGCTATTCGCGCATTGGGTTTGGGGCGGCGGATGGCTCGCGCAGCTTGGCGTGAATTACGGACTGGGCCGAGGCTTCCTCGATGCCGGAGGATCCGGATCGATTCAGGTCGTCGGCGGTCTCTCGGCGCTCTCCGTCGCCTGGATTCTCGGCCCCCGGCGCAACAAGTTCACAGCCGAAGGAATGCCCGCGGCGATGCCCGGCCACAATGCCGTTCTGGCGCTATTCGGCTGCATGCTCGCTTGGGTCGGGTGGCTGGGATTGAATTCGGCCGGCGCCATTCTCTTTGCCGGATTGGACCCGGCGCAAATTGTTCTGGTCGCCGTGAATACTACGCTCTCCGCCGCTTCCGCCGCCGTCGCCAGTCTGCTCATCACGCGGGTGCGTTTCGGCAAGCCAGATGCCTCTCTCACCGCGAATGGCTGGATCGGCGGACTTGTGGCGAGCAGCGCCTCCTGCGCTTTCGTGAAACCGGCGGAAGCGGTGGTGATCGGCTTGCTGGCGGCCTTTCTGGTGGTTTTCGCAATCGAAATCGTCGAGCTGCGAATGCGCGTGGACGATCCCGGCGGCGCCATATCGGTCCACGCCGTTGCCGGCCTTTGGGGCGTGCTCGCGGTCGGCATCTTCGGCCGGTTCCCCACCCAAGCCGCGAGCGGCGATTCAGGCCAGTTTCTGGCCCAACTGGTGGGCATTGCGGCGTTGATCGGCTTCATGCTCCCGCTAATTTACGGTTTGAACCGGCTCCTCAATCGCTTCCTGCCGCAGCGCGTCAGCGCCGAAGGCGAGCGCCAGGGCATGGATTTGTTCGAGCTTGGGGCCGGCGCTTATCCCGACTTTGTTACTCATCGCGAAGACCTTCTCCGGCACTGAAGGAACATCGAAAGAGCATTCGCGATGGCCCCCAGGTTAGTCAGACCAAGGATTGACGAGCGGAACTGCGGTGTCGTCAAAGTGTGCTGTGTTGCGCGTCGCGAGCGTGGCGTGGTGGGCGAGCGCAATTCCTGCGATCATAGTGTCGCGCAATTCGCAGGCGCGGCCTTTCGCACGCCGAGAAGCCATCAAGTCGCTTGTCCGCTCAGCCGCCGCAACATCGAACGAAATCACTCGATGATCGATTTTTTCGAGAACGCGTCCAAATGCTTCGATCAACAATGAGCATCGTTTCCCGAGGGCCATGATCAGCAGTCCAAATCTAACCTCAAAAACCGTGATGGAAGTTGTCCAGATGGATGTTACGGGCTGATTATCAAGCCACGTCACAACCCTTTTATCCGGTGCCTGCTGCATTAACGCCGACAAGACGTTCGTATCTAGAATGATCATTCCTCAAATGATGGCGGTTCAATTCCGTATCCTCGCAGCTCAGGAATATCGCGATCGAGACCCGCTTTGGCGAACAGGGCGGAAATTTCCGTGCCCAATCGGCCCGCCGACGGACCCTCGTCATTGACAGCGTTCCGCAAGATATCTCGGATTTCTTCCTCCATGCTGCGGCCGTTGCGCTTGGCACGGCGTTGCAATTTTAGCTTTATCCCAGTTTCGATATTTCGAACCACAAATTGCGCCATTAACTCGATCCAACCTTCAGCGATGATATCATGATATCATTCCGTGCAGAGAAACGGCAGCAGCTCGTTAGTGCCGCGCAACGTAAAGCAATATTCCGAAAACCACCACCGGAATGGCAGCCAGCATCATATAAAAGAGAACTCTTCTTTGCCAAGGCGATCGCCGCAGTTTCCAGTTTTTCAACTCGAGGCGGTCGCTGACTCCCACTTGGTCCTGGTGGCTCAGATCCCAGGCAAACTCGCGGGCGCTGCTATAACGGTTCTTGGGCTCGCGCTCGATCGCGCGATAGATAATCTCCTGCAATTGAGGCGAGATCGCGGGGTCGATTTCCCGCGGCGGCACCGGATTGTTCAACAGCCGGTCGTTCATGATCGCGAAAGCGTTCGGCCCGCGAAAGGGCACTTGTCCGGTCAGCATCTCGTAAAGCATGACGCCCACCGCATAGATATCGCTGCGGGCATCGCCCCGCTTCCCTTTGACTTGTTCGGGCGAAATATAGTCCGGCGTTCCCATCAGTTGGGAGAGCTTGGCAAACGTCAACCGCCGCGCGCCCTCCTGTCCCGCGATTCCGAAATCAATGAGCTTAATTCGATCTTCGACATCCACCATGATGTTTTCGGGCTTCAGATCGCGATGTACTACGCCGTGATTGTGAATGTAATCGAGCGCATCGCAAATGCCGAGCGTGATCCGCGCCGTCCGCTCCGGCGGCAGCTTGGTTTCATCGCGCAGGATTTCGCGCAACAGACGCCCGTTCACCCACTCCATCACCATGTAGACCTGGGTACGGTCGCCATCGGCAATCACCTTCATCACGCCGGGATGGTCCAGCTTTTCGCCGATTGACTGTTCGCGATGAAACCGGTCGTAGAAAACCGGATCGCTCTCCACTTCTGGATGCGGAATCTTCAATGCGATCTGGGCGCCCGTACGTAAGTCGGTCCCGCGAAAGATGGAAGCCATGCCGCTCCGCGCAACCAGGGAGTCGATGCGGTAGTGATCGAGCTGTTCGCCTGCGCGCACGGAAGTCATGGGTGGATTCGCGGTCGATCCACGAACCGCTTATTGAAGCTTATAATGCCTCCCTCGGTACATGCCGACGCGCTCCACTCCGCGAACGCGGATTAACTGGACGCTGATGTTGTCGGTGCCGTCCCGTTCCTTGGCGAGCGAGACTAATCGGTGAGCGGCCGTGCCTAATTCCGAGCCGTTTCCCACGATTTGTTCGATATCCGCAAGTGAGAGGGAGTTGTGTAAGCCGTCGGAAGAAAGCAGCAGGACATCTTCCGCGTACACCTGGCGCTCGCTGGTCTCTACAGTAACGAACATATCGCTTCCTAGCGAGCGGCTGAGCAGATGAGAAGTCTCGGCAGCAGCCGCTTCCCGCGCCGATATCAATCCCAGCCGCAGTTGTTCACCGGAGACCGTGTGATCGCGAGTGAGCGTGACAGCGCGGCCCTGACGAATCAGATAACAGCGTGAATCGCCGACGTGCGCGATGATCGCGCGATCGTAGCGCAGAGCGCAAGCCACAATGGTAGTCGCCATCGAACTTCCCCCAGGGCCGCTCCCTAATCCTTTTTCAAATACATTCGTGTTGGCTGCCTGCACCAGCCGGGGAAGCAGCCCGGTCAGCGGCTCTCCTTGAACGGCCCTGCGGAATCCAGAGATCAAACTTTCTATGGCTGTACTGGACGCCACTTCGCCAAAGTCCTGACCGCCCACTCCGTCGGCTAATGCGAATAGCCAGCCGCGCGCGCGAGCTTCTTCGGACGTTTGCGGGAGTACGTGGCCGAGGTAATCCTCGTTGTGCTCCCGCATTAGACCAGGATCGGATAGTTGTGCGAACTCCACGTCCAACATGGACTGGAACGCTAGAAGCTTCCGGCGCGCGCCTCCTTCGTAATCAGCGTTGTCCGTCCGGTGACCTTAGATCCACGGACGAAGTAGATGCCGCCGTACACGGCCCACACAGCGGCTATTCCGAGAGCCAGCAGCGGTTCCATTTTTGTGCCAAAACCCATAAACGGCCCAATTAGATAGAAGGCCATGCAGGCCAGGTTCGCGGCCAGTCCGAATACGGGGATGAGGAAGTGCCGGATGGTGCTGAACTTCGGATGCTTGTGATAGGCCACCATACAAATCACGCAGCTCAGCATATAAAGGAGGAACGTGCCGAAGTTGGAGGCTAGCGTGATGGTGAGCAAAGTTTGAGGGAGGGCAGCCAATTTGTCGTGCGAGAGGTAGCCAAAACTGGACCAGAAGCCATGCGGGAGCGCCTGAATGGCGGCGTCGGTTGGAGCGGTGCTGTCCGCGAACACAGCCGAAACTGCAACTACGCCGATGACCGCCGAAATGGCAGCCAAGGTCCAGATTGCCCGATGCGGCGTGAGATTTGCCGAATGCAGCGAGCCCAAACTGTCCGGCAGCTCTTTATCCTTACCCATCGCATAAGTAACGCGGGCCCCCGTGTTCATGCATGAGAGCGTGGTGCCGATGATTGCAAGGAAGACCGTGAAAGCCTCAATCAACATAAACGTACGACCGTGCCCGGCTCCGAAGATCGCATCCCCGATGACAATCATCATGTCGCCGATGGGGGCGGCCGATCCCGATGCGGTCGCCATCGGATAGCCGCTATTTAGAAAGTAGTTCGCCGCGAAGTACTCGATCAGATAACAGAACGCCCCCTGGACCAAAAGCGAAGTGATGACCGCGATGGGTACGTCCCGTTTGGGATTCTTGGCCTCTCCGCCCATCGCCGTTACCGACTCAAAGCCGACCAGGATGAGAATGGCCACGGTAGCTTGAACGAAAATCCAGCCGAAATTGTGCATCCCAACGACCGACCTCGCGCTCGGGTGGCTGACAAAGTTGCCCTTGTCGTCGTGCTCCGGGTAACTGATGCGATAGGGGACCGCCTTTCCGGCGGCATCCAGCTTGGGCTTCGGGACGCCATTCGCGTCTCTAGCGATCGTTTCGGTCGTTTGGCCTTTATCCACGGTCTTGGTAGTCGCGAACTCGTAAGGATAGGCCTCGCCCGAGGTCGAGTCGAATTGATAAGCCACGCTGCCCGGCGGATGATTCACGCGGTATCCGAGGGCCATGACTGAAAAGACAAGTAGAGCCGAGATTTGAATCACATTGATGGCGATGTTGACTGAAGTGGCGCCATTCACGCCACGGTGCGCGATGTACGCGACCCCGAAAGAGAAGACGATGGCAATGATCGCCATGAACGCGGGTCCTGGGTTCGATGCGCTCATGAAGCTAGGCCAAAGCGTACCGACTACGTAGCCGCATAACACGCCCATGACGGCGACCATCACACCGGGGTAGATCCAGTAGTAAAGGTGTGAGCCCCAGCCGACAATGAATTTGGAAAGGCGGGCATAGCGCCACATTTTTTCGTGATTGAGAAAAGACTGCTCAGCGAAGTAATAAGAGCTTCCCGTGCCCGGATAGAGCTTCGCCATTTCGGCATAGCAAACGGCGGTCGCAAGGCAAAGCAAGAGCGCGAGAACAATGCCGATCCACATCGCAGGCGCTGTTACACCGGTTGCACCCTGTACCTGAAAGGTCAGCCACAGGAACGCGCCGGGAGCAATGAGCGCCATCGCGTTCATCGTCAATCCAGTTAACCCGAGGGTGGGTTTCATTTCTAATCCATTTGTTTCTGCCATCTCTATCTCTCCCTGTACTTATTGGAATCGGAAAACGTCAGTTCAACCGCGCCTAACTCTTGGGCGGTGGAAAGAATGCAATGATGCCAACGGTGACGGTGGTTTCGCTCTTGGAAGCCGCGGGTATGGAGCCTCTATCGAAAAACAGGACATTAGAACCGTCGCGCCGGAATTCCAAGCGGGTTAACAATCCCGTGACGATCTTGTACTCTCCGGTCAGAGTAACTTCATGAAGCTTTTGAGGCGTGCCGGTAGTAAAGCCAGATGCATCGTTGTAGTATTCGGCGCGCGGACTAAATGCGAAATACTTATTCAATTGGAAATGGAGGGCGCCGGCGAATCCGATCCAGTGATCTGAACCGGCCAAAGCCTGGTGCTGCGCGCCATAATCGAAATTCAGGTAGGCATTCACCTTATCGTTGGGGGTTAAAAGCAACGTTGTATCGTATAAGTTGCGGTTGCGGTTGTTACTGCCGGTGTATTGCGGCCCCACATAGTAGTTGTGGCTCCACGTGTATTTCTTCCGCGTGATCGCCCCCGTGATGCCGACGGTTTTCATGTTGTTGCCGTGCTGATCGACGATGGTGTTCCAGCCATCCACCACCTGAACGCCGACGTTGAAGTTACTACCGATCGGCATAGAGGTGCGGATGCCGAAGTGGTAATAAGGGATCGCGAGCGCAAAAAGCAGCGAACGCGAGTAATTCCAATTGTCCTTACTCTCGATTACTTCGGCGCCGGCCGAGGTTACGAAATCTCCAAAATCCGCTTCAAACCCTTTCCACCCCTTCGGTTTCACGCTGACGTAAGCTTGTTCGACAAAGTCGAAGAATTCGGGGTTTGACTTCGGAGTGTGAAAAATGTCAAATGCCCGGCCAAGCCCCAAATCCACTCGGAAGCCGATCGGGTCCGGATCGACACTGGCGGTGAGTTTAGCCATATTCAAATCGAACTGATTCGTTTTGTCGTCGAAATTATAAAGGCTGTTGAAGCCGGCGTCCGGATGATTGTCGTTAAAGCTGTAATAGGCGTCCAGATAGCCGGAAAAATTGACCTTGCCGATGGTCGTCCAGGAAGGAGGGGGCGGGGGCGCGGGAGGAGAACTGGCGGGAGGCGCAGGCGCAGCGGCCGGGGCCTGCTGAGGCGCACTGGTATTTTGTGGGGTGGAAGACGCCTGAGTTCCGTTGGGGTCGGTGGTCTGCCCCGACGCGCTTAAGCAAGCGAGCGCCGTACTGATCAGGAGCGTGAGAATTACCCTGGCCGTTGACATGTTCCCTCTCGAAAAGTCGAATTCGACACGGAACGGTGTGCCGGGGCTACAAACGGGGTAAGCTGCTGCCTAAATTATAAGAGTCAACTATACCCTTTGCTCTAACTCGAAAGCTAATTCAAAATTTCAATTGGGCTCATTCAAGGTCGATTTTTCAGGGGTTGCATTCGGTCGAATGGTGATAGTCTTAAGATCGCTTTTGGGGTACTTTCCATGTCAAAGCTGCCGGCGTTCGCTTTTCGCGCGGCCGCATTTCCCCTCGCGGCTCTCCTTTTTGCGGGGTTGTTCCAGATTCCCACCGCCGCGCGCGCCGATCCATCGATCCCCGTGAACCACATCCGAATTCATTATTATCGGCCCGACGGCAGCTATTCCGGGTGGACGGTATACGCATTCGGCGATACTACCGAGGACACCGATAACTACGGCGGCGGTCCTGTCCAGGTGACCGGTACGAACACTTTCGGCGCGTATTTCGATGTCGGCGTGACCGCGAATCCGCACAATGTCGGAGTGATCATCCATAATCCGAGTGCTCCCGCCGAGGACATAAAAGATGTTGGGCCAAACGAGTTCATCGATCCGTCGGCGGCGGGAAACGAATACTGGGCCATTTCCGGCATCGATGCGCTCTACACCAGTCAGCCCACTATCGGTAAAGAACCTTCGGCTCTTGAGCCCGGATATGCGCGAATCCACTATTACAGGTCCGATGGCAACTACGCGAATTGGGCTGTTTATTCCTTCGACGATACTGAAGAACCAACGGACGATTTTAACGAAGGTCCAACCTTTGCCACGGCCTTTGATTCGTACGGGCCCTATTACGACCTGAAGGTGAAGCCAAATCCGCAGGATCTTGCCTTCATCGTTCACAATGTTCAGACCGGAGCCAAAGATCCCGGACCGGATATGCACCTGGCTGTCGCCCAGAATAACCAGGCATGGGTCATTTCGGGCGACCCGACCGTCTACACTTCGCAGCCCACTCCGGGCCAGATACTCAACGGCGGCTTCTCCCGTTCGCAGGCCTTCTGGATCGACCGTGCAACCGTCGCGATACAGCCGCAGTTTCTACAGCCGCGCGGAACGTATTCGCTGGTATACTCCTCGGCCGCCAGTCTGCAGATCTCAGCGACTGGTGTATTGACCGGAGGGACCGCCATTGCGTTGACGCCCGCCGGCTTCACGTCCGCGGAACTCGCCCGCTTCCCCCAACTCTCGAGTTATGCCGCGTTCCATCTGCCAGGCAACACGGATACGATTGTGCTGAGGCAGGCGCTCAAAGGACAACTTGCGGTCGCGGCGTATAACGCGAGCGGCGCTTTGAAATACGTGACCGGGGTGCAGGCCGCTGGCGTGCTGGACGACTTGTTCTACTACTCTGGCGCTTTAGGCGCCGTCTTCACGGGTGGAGGCGGCTTCGCGGTAACCATCAACGTTTGGGCGCCGACGGCGCAGTCCATAAAGCTGCTTCTATACAACCGTCAGAGCGATAGCGCGCCTGCCGAAACCGTGGCGATGACGGAAAACAACGGCGTATGGACCGCTAAAGGCGAGAACGGCTGGAAAGGGAAATATTATCTGCTCGACGTGGTGGTATGCGTGCCCAGCCAACACAAAATTCTAGAAAATCTTGTTACGGATCCCTATTCCGTCGATCTCGCTCTGAATGGCGTAAAGAGCCGCATTACCGATCTTGACGACCCATCGACCAAGCCGGACGGATGGGATGGCAGCCGGTCCCCGGCCCTCCGTGCGAAGAACGATATTTCCATTTACGAGCTGCACGTGCGCGACTTCAGCTCCAACGACATGAGTGTCCCCGCTAGCAATCGAGGAACCTATCTCGCATTTACGGATTCCCGTACTTATGGCATGCGGCATCTGGAGCAGCTTGCAGAAGCCGGATTGAAAGCCGTGCATTTGATGCCGACGTTTCATATTGCGAGCATCAACGAAGATAAATCCACGTGGCAATCGCCGGGTGATCTTTCTCAGTATCCGCCGGATGGCACACAACAGCAGGCGGCCATCGCCGCCGTCCAAAGCACCGACGCTTACAACTGGGGCTACGATCCCGTGCATTACTTTGCGCCCGAGGGAGCCTATGCCCGCAATCCGGATAATCGCGTGGAAGAGTACCGTCAAATGGTGCTCGGCCTGCACCGCATTGGTCTTCGTGTCATCCAGGATGTGGTTTTCAACCACACCGCGTCGAGTGGGGAAGCGCCGAACTCGGTCCTTGACGAGATTGTCCCCGGTTACTATTTCCGGCTCGATGCCGATGGAAACGTCGAAAATGGCAGTTGCTGCGCGGATACCGCCAGCGAGCATCTCATGATGGAAAAGCTCATGATCGACACTGTTGTTCAGAATGCGCGGGAATACAAGATCGATGGCTTCCGCTTCGATCTGATGAGCTTCCATTTCGTTTACAACATGCAGCGCATTCAGCAGGCGTTAGCGCAGCTCACTCTTGCTGCCGATGGCATCGATGGCTCGAAAATCTATCTCTACGGCGAAGGCTGGGAGACGGGTGAGACCGCAAACGACGCTCTTGGGCCAAACGCCAGTCAAGTCAATCTGTATGGCACGGGCATCGGAACGTTCAACGATCGTATAAGAGATGGCATTCGTGGCGGCGGACCGTTTTCGGATCAACGAGTTCAGGGTTTTGCCACAGGCCTCTTCACGGACCCTAGCGCATATACGAATCAAAACCAGGGGCTTGTAGACCAGCAATCGAATCTGCTTCAGGAATCCGATTGGATTCGAGCCGGTCTCGCCGGTAATCTGCGCGATTTCACCTTCATCAATAGCTCCGGCAATTCAGTAAAGGCATCGGACCTGAACTATAACGGTCAGGGAGTAGGTTACACCGCGGTTCCCTTAGAAGCTGTGAATTACTGCTCGGTTCACGATAATCTGACTCTCTTCGATGCAATCCAGCTCAAGGCTGCGATTCCCGGCGCTGGCTTCGGCGATCCGATTGAGGCCCGTACGAGGCGGCAGGCGCTTGCAATGAGCTTGATCGCGCTTGGCCAGGGCGTGCCGTTCTTTCTAGCGGGCGATGAACTCCTGCGCTCGAAGGATATGGACGACAACAGCTACGACTCGGGTGATTGGTTCAATCGTCTGGATTTCACTTACCAATCCAATAACTGGGGCATCGGGTTGCCGATCGCCAGCCAGAATCAAAACAATTGGCCAATCATGCGGCCGTTGCTGGAGATCCCGGCGTTGAAGCCCGCTCCCCGCGATATCGCGCTCTCGCGAGACGCTTTTCAGGAATTCCTTACTATTAGGAACAGCTCCCTTCTCTTTCGCATGGCCACTTTGAGCGAGATCCAGAACAATCTGCATTTCCTCAACACTGGCCCGTTGCAACTACCCGGATTGATTGTCATGAAACTGGATGCGAACGGAGGCAGCTATGGCCCATTCCGTCACATCGTAGTCGTATTCAATGCGAGAAACGGCGTGGTTCGCTTCCAAAATGACGCGCTAAAGGGGCTGGCTCTCTCTTTACACCCGGCGCAGGCCGGCTCGAGCGATTCGATGGTGCGCCAATCCTCGTTCGATCCGAATACCGGTACCTTAACCGTTCCCTACTTGACTACCGCTGTGTTCGTTTCCGACAGAGAGTGAATCCGGGTCACATGCTCATACTATGCCGAATGGCGTAGAGGCAGGTAGACCTTTCGGCAGTCGCGGAGTGGGCGCCTAACCTTCATAGTCGGGACATGCCTGCTCCCGATCATCCGCCGCTTCCCCCTGGCCAGGAAGAACCGCCGCGCCGGCGACGGCATTGGGCAATCTGGGCGGCGGCGCTTTGTCTCCTTTGTGGAGGTGGTTTTCTGTTATCCCAGCGATCGTCCGCGCCTCAATCCAAAGGAGCCAAAAGCAGGCGGGGGCCGGCGGCTATTCCCGTTTCCGTTGTGCAGGTTAAGCAGGGCAACATTGGTGTTTATATCAGTGCCCTGGGCACAGTTACTCCGGTTTACACGGTCACAGTTACTAGCCGTGTAGTCGGTGAGTTAGTGGCCGTGCACTACCGGGAAGGCCAGATCGTTCATAAAGGCGATTTACTCGCGGTAATCGATTCGCGTCCTTATCAAGCTGTGCTCACGCAAGCGGAAGGGCAACTGGCGCGCGATCAGGCTTTGCTGAAGAACGCCTATATCGATCTCGACCGCTACAAAATGATCTACGAACAGCATGCCATTCCTGAGCAACAGCTCGCCACGCAACAGGCGACCGTCGATCAGGATCAGGGGACGGTGAAGCTTGACCAGGGAAACCTGGATGCCGCCGAGGTGAATGTGGAGTATACGAAAATAACCGCTCCCATCGACGGGCGAGTCGGCCTGCGGCAGGTAGATCCCGGCAACATCGTACAGGCGAACGGGACGGCCGCCCTGCTCACTATCGCGCAACTTCAGCCAATTACCGTCATTTTCACTATGGCCGAAGACTACATCTCGGACGTGGCGCCTCAAATGCGCGCCGGGCGCAAGCTGCGCGTAGACGCGCTGGACCGTGAAAACCAGACGGAAATTGCGCAGGGAACGGTTCTGACCATAGACAACCAGATCGATGCCACGACCGGCACGGTCAAAGTGCGCGCCTCCTTCGCAAACCGGGACTACAACCTGTTTCCGAACGAGTTTGTGAATGCGAAATTGCTTGTCAAAACACTGAACAACGTAAATCTTATTCCGATGGCATCTATCCAGCGCAACAACGAAGTTGCGTTCGTATACGTGGTCAATACAAACGATACAGTACAAGCCCGAAACGTCACGATTGCCACTTCCGATGGAAATACCGCAGCGGTCACCGGAGTGAATCCCGGCGAGACCATCGTGACCGATGGATTCGACAAACTGGAAGACGGAGTCAAGGTCTCGATTCGCAAGCCGGTTGGTTCGCAGACCGCATCGCAAGGGAAAGGTAAATGAGCCCGTCGCGGCCTTTCATACTGCGGCCCATTGCGACGTCTCTGCTGATGGCCGCAATCCTGCTCGTCGGTATCGTCGCGTATCGGCAACTGCCCGTGTCGGCGCTGCCCGAGGTGGATTATCCTACCATGCAGGTGGTTACGTTCTACCCAGGCGCCAGCCCGGACGTAGTCGCTTCCGCCGTAACCGCCCCACTCGAGCGGCAGCTCGGCGAAGTACCGGGATTAAATCAAATGCTGTCGACCAGCTCCGAAGGAGCTTCGGTCATCACGCTTCAGTTCGTCCTCAGCCTCAACATCGACGTCGCGGAGCAGGAAGTCCAGGCGGCTATAAACGCTGCACAAAATTTTCTGCCCGCGCAGTTGCCGATGCCTCCCATTTACAGCAAGACTAACCCTGCGGATGCGCCCATCCTGACTTTGGCCCTAACTTCCAAGTCGATGCCACTGCAGCAGGTGGAAGATTATGCTGACACGCGGCTCGCTCAAAAGATCTCACAGCTTTCCGGAGTAGGCGCGGTCACCATAAGCGGAGGGCAGAAGCCCGCTGTCCGCATACAGGCTAACCCGACCCAGCTCGCGTCTTACGGATTAAATCTGGAAGACCTGCACACTGCTATAACCGCAACCAGTCTCAATCAGGCGAAAGGCAGCTTCGACGGCGCTCACCAGGGGTATCAGATTAATGACAACGACCAGATCCTGAACGCGAAGGACTACGAGCACGTAATCGTGGCGTACAGGAACGGCGCGCCCATCATGCTGAAGGACGTCGCCAAAATGATTGCGGGAATCGAGAACGTCAAGCAGGCTGCCTGGATGAACCGGACCCCGGCTGTAATCGTGAATATCCAACGGCAGCCGGGCGCCAATATCATTCAGGTGGTTGACCGCATCAAGGCTCTGCTTCCCAAACTGCGGGTAACCATCCCCTCCTCCATTGGAATCGCGATCCTCACCGACAGAACCGTAACGGTCCGGGCATCGGTCTCCGACGTCGAATTCGAGCTGATGTTGTGCATCGCGCTGGTGGTGATGGTGATCTTTGTTTTCCTGCGAAACTTCGCCGCGACGTTTATCCCCAGCGTGGCCGTGCCTTTGTCTCTCATCGGTACTTTCGCGGTCATGTATCTCCTGGGTTACAGCCTCAATAACCTGACGCTGATGGCGCTGACGATTTCAACAGGCTTCGTGGTCGACGATGCAATCGTAATGATTGAAAACATCATGCGCTATGTGGAGCAAGGAGAGCCTCCGCTCGAAGCCGCGCTCAAGGGGGCTGAACAGATCGGATTCACCATCATGTCGCTGACCGTTTCGCTCATCGCGGTGCTTATTCCTCTGTTGTTCATGGGCGATATCACGGGCCGGCTTTTCCGCGAGTTCGCCATTACCCTCGCGGTCACCATTATCGTATCGGCCTTCGTCTCGTTGACCCTCACGCCCATGCTTTGCGCCAAGTTATTGCGCCATAGGAAACAAGCGGAGGAGGGCAGATTCTATCGGGCATCGGAGAAAGTCTTTGAAAGTATAGTTGCCTTCTATGGCAGAACTTTGGAATGGGTCCTCGACCATCGCAACCTTACTTTGGCGGTCGCCGCGGGTACGTTGGCGCTTACCGTCTTCCTCTACATAGTCATTCCGAAAGGATTTTTCCCGATTCAGGATACCGGGGAGATTCAAGGCGTTTCGGAAGCCGATCAAAGCATCTCTTTCGAAGGAATGTCGGCCGAGCAGCAGCAGGTCAATGCGACGATTCTCAAGGACCGCGCGGTCCAGAGTATCTCCTCTTTCATCGGAGTGGATGGAACCAATACCACGCTCAACAGCGGCCGCATTCAGATCAACTTGAAGCCGCTGAACCAAAGAAACATCAGCGCTTCCGATGTCATCCGCCGCCTCCAGCCGGAATTGGCTAAGATCGATGGCATCACGTTGTACATGCAGCCTGTGCAGGATCTTTCGGTTGAAGATATCGTCAGCAGAACCGAGTATCAATACAGCCTCGAAGATCCGGATTCCAGCGAGCTCTCCGGTTACGCGACGCAATTCGTGAACAAGTTGAAGAATCTGCCGGAATTGGCCGACGTCGCGAGCGATCTGCAGACACACGGATTAGAGGCCGCTCTGTCGATTGATCGCCAGACGGCCTCGCGGGTCGGCATCACGCCACAGAGCATTGACGACACGCTCTACGATTCGTTCGGCCAGAGGCAGGTATCGACTTACTTCACCCAGTTAAACCAATATCACGTAGTCCTCGAAGTGCAGCCGCAATTCCAGCAAAATCCGCGGAATCTGCAGGACATTTATATAAGATCGAGCGCCGGCGGCGAAGTGCCCCTTAGCGCGTTCACGCGATCCTCTAACTCCTCTCTCCCGGTTCTGATCAGCCACATCGGTCAATTCCCGGCAACCACGATCTCGTTCAATCTTGCGCCTCGCGCCTCACTGGGGGCGGCCGTCGATGCGATCCGCCGCATAGAGAAGGAAATGCCGGCTCCAGCGGCGATGCAGACTTCGTTCCAAGGCACCGCTCAAGCCTTCATCGCTTCTTTGACCAACGAGTCGCTGCTGATTCTGGCTGCGCTTGTCACCGTGTACATCGTGCTGGGCGTTCTGTATGAGAGCTATATCCATCCCATTACGATTCTTTCGACGCTTCCTTCGGCGGGAGTCGGAGCGCTCCTGGCTCTGATGATTTGCCGGCAGGAGCTGACCGTGGTCGCCATCATCGGCATCGTTCTCCTGATCGGAATTGTGCAGAAGAACGCCATCATGATGATCGATTTCGCGCTGGACGCGGAGCGCGGAGAAGGGAAGGCCCCGCGCGATGCCATTTTTCAAGCGGCGGTCCTTCGTTTTCGGCCCATCTTGATGACCACCATGGCCGCTCTTCTGGGAGCTGTGCCGCTCGCCTTTGGTCACGGCGTGGGATCGGAGCTCCGGCGTCCGCTCGGCATTACGATCATCGGCGGGTTGATTTTCAGCCAGCTCCTGACCTTATACACAACACCTGTCATCTATCTGTTTTTCGACATGCTGGCAGCGAGGCTCGCCGCATTTCGCGGCCGAAGAGCCGGTCACCAGCCCGGAATGCAACCCGCGCCCGCGAGTGGAGATTAGCCGTGAGCCTTTCATCCCCATTCATCAAGAGGCCTATCGCGACCACGCTGCTGACGGGCGCGGTCGCGTTCCGTCTGTTGCCGGTTTCTCCGCTGCCGCAAATCGATTTCCCAACCATATCTGTTTCGGCATCGCTGCCTGGCGCCAGCCCCGAAGTGATGGCATCGTCGGTTGCGACACCGCTTGAACGGCAGTTCGGACGAATCTCCGCCGTAACCGAAATGACTTCGACAAGCACTCTCGGCCAGTCGAGTATCACGTTGCAATTCGATCTGAGCCGTAACATCGATGCCGCCGCGCGTGACGTGCAAGCGGCAATCAATGCGGCTCGCGGGTACTTGCCGACGGACCTTCCGAGCAACCCAACCTACCGCAAGGTGAATCCCGCGGATGCTCCCATCATGATCGTCGCGCTCACTTCGGATATATACGGCCCAGGCCAGCTCTACGACACTGGTTCGACCGTCCTGATGCAAAAGCTCTCCCAGATTCGCGGCGTGGGCCAGGTGGTCGTGGGCGGCAGCTCACTGCCTTCTGTGCGAGTGGATGTCAATCCTACCCAGATCAACAGTTTCGGATTGCAGCTCGAAAATGTTCGTACCGCCATTGCGGCTCAGACCGCCAATGAGGCCAAAGGCACGTTTTCGGACGGGCATAAAACCTGGCTGATACACGCCAACGACCAACTCATGCATGCCGCCGATTACATGCCCGTGATCGTCAGCTACCGCAATGGCGCTCCAGTGAAATTATCCGATGTCGCGACGGTAACGGATTCAGTCCAGGATCTTCGCTCATTAGGTCTGGCTAATGGAAAAACATCCGCGTTGCTCATCATCTTCCGCCAGCCGGGAGCGAACATTATCGACACAGTCGATGCGATCAAGGCCGCGCTTCCGCAGTTGAAAGCCGCTATCAACCGCGGCATCAACATGACTATCGTGATGGATCAAACGATAACCATAAGAGCGTCCGTTCACGACGTGGAAGGCACGCTTCTGATCTCTATCGGGCTGGTAGTGCTGGTAGTGTTCTTATTCCTGCGCGACGTGCGGGCCACGCTCATCCCCACCGTGGCGGTTCCCGTTTCGCTAATTGGCACTTGCGGAGTCATGTACCTGCTGGGCTACAGCATTGACAATCTTTCTCTCATGGCCCTGACCATTTCCACCGGGTTCGTGGTAGACGATGCGATTGTCGTATTGGAAAACATTACCCGCTACCGCGAGAAGGGAATGAGCGCCATGGAAGCGGCATTCAAAGGCGCCGCGGAGATCGGCTCGACCGTTCTATCGATTAGCATTTCGCTCGTCGCGGTGTTCATTCCGATTCTGCTGATGGGCGGCATCATTGGCCGCCTGTTCCGCGAATTCGCACTTACCCTGTCGGTCACCATCCTGGTTTCGCTGACGATCTCGCTGACTACGACGCCCATGATGTGCTCGCGGCTGCTCAGCGACGAGAAGGGCCACGGTAAGCTCTATAGCGCCAGCGAAAAAGTATTCACCTGGATTCTCAAAGGTTACGGTCTGGCCTGGGTGCTGCGCAACTCCGCGCTCACTCTGCTGATCGCGATTTTGACGCTGGCCTTGAACGTCTACCTGTTTGTCATCATTCCGAAAGGCTTTTTCCCAGAGCAGGACACGGGGCGCATGAGCGGCAACATTATGGGCGAACAGGATACGTCGTTCCAGGCAATGAAGCAACGAATGATTCGCTTAATGTCGTTAACATACGATCTGTCCGGTCCAATGCACACATGATCTGTCCGCTTTAGAAAACCGGGGCGGGAACGCGACGCTAGGATTTGGAACCCAGCC
>Ga0208480_1000194_pt1 | contig 24090 bp, 19 predicted proteins | sample NGESurshal092012_4_FD_184485 | JGI IMG/M metagenome (GOLD analysis project Ga0208480, IMG submission 184485) | Arctic peat soil microbial communities from Barrow, Alaska - NGEE Surface sample F53-1 shallow-092012 (SPAdes) | ecosystem: Environmental > Terrestrial > Soil > Wetlands > Peat ... | reverse complement strand
TCGCGGACAGTCGCCAGATCGGGAAGCAGGCCGAGATACCAGAACAGAATGGAGGAAATCACGTAGGTCAGGATGGCGAAGAAATCCCACAGTAGCGGACTGCGGAACTGTGGCCAAAGCCGCATCGTGCCGGGGTAAGGAAACAGCCAGTAGAACAGCCAGGGTCGGCCAAGGTGCAGAATAGGATAAATTCCCGCGCAGGCCGCCGCAAACAGCGTCATGGTTTCGGCGATACGGTTAATCGAAGTCCGCCACTCCACCTTCACCAGATAGAATAAGGCGGAAGTGAATGTTCCGCCCGACGCGATCGCGATCCACCAAACGTAGCCGATGAGTGCAAACCCCCAGGCGACCGGCCAGTCGATGCCCCAGATACCGACGCCGGCGTAGAACAGCCAGACAATCGCGATGACCAGCAGGCCGCTGAGGAGCGACGCCGGGATGAATGCGATCCACCACCACAGAAAGGCGCGTTCGCGAAGTGCGATCGCACAGATGTGGTCGGTCATTGATTTGTTGGTGGCGCTCGGTAAGACGACCGGGTCGCTCAGTCGCGGCGGCCGCACGTCACCGCGAGGGCGTTCTGGGAGGAGGGTGTCGGAGGCTGTGATGTCGGTCATCCGACGTCACCATCGAGGTCTGGATTCGGATTGCGGATGCGCGCCTCGTAGGTCACCCGCGGGTGCGTGTTTTGGTCGGCCAGCACCGCGTAATTGAGCGGGCTCTGTTTGCGCTTGGCGACGTCGCTCTCTGGGTCGGCCATGTTGCCGAAGGTAAAGGCTTGTGTCGGGCAGGCGGCCTGGCATGCCGTCCTGACTTCACCGACCGGACGATTGTCGCGATCCGCCGCGATGCGGGCCTCCGCAATGCGCTGCAGGCAGAAGGTGCACTTCTCCATCACGCCGCGGCCCCGCACCGTGACGTCGGGGTTGCGTGACTGGATGGCCCGCTGCTCCTCGCCGGAGAAGTCGAAATAATTAAATCGCCGAACCTTGTAGGGACAGTTGTTGGAGCAGAACCGCGTGCCAACGCAACGGTTATACACCATCACGTTCAGCCCTTCGGAATCGTGGACCGTAGCGCCAACCGGACAGACGACCTCGCACGGCGCCTGCTCGCATTGCATGCAAAGCATCGGCTGGAAGTGGCTTACCGGCGCATCGACATTACCCTCATAGTAGCGGTCAATGCGCAGCCATTGCATCTCGCGCTCACGCAGCACCTGCTGCTTGCCGACGACCGGAATATTGTTTTCGGCTTGGCAGGCGACAACGCACGCGTTGCAGCCGATGCACGCATTCAGGTCCACGCTCATGGCCCAGGCCGCCGGCCCTTGAGGCTTCCACCGGTAGAGATGGGACTCTTTTTCGCCAGAGCCGAGAAAGTGTGGATCCTCACCGTACCGGGCCAACGTGCCATGTCTGACGATGTCACCGGCGACGTCGAAGATGAGGTTGTGATGATCGGTACTGGCCAACTTCACGGCGCCGTCGGCTTTTTGAAGCGAGGGCGCATCGGTGCGGCCAGTCAGCGGGTAAAAGTCGAATCCCGCATTTGCGCCGACTGCGCCGACCTGCCGTCGGCCAAATCCCATAAGTGCAACGACGCAGTCCGGTGCCTGGCCCGGCACGATCCACACGGGCACGGTCATGGCCGCTTTGCCCATGGACAAGCGGACTTTATCGCCGTTGCGCACCTTTAATTGCCGCGCTTTCTGCGGCGAAAGCAGAAGCGGGTTGTCCCAGGTCAGTTTCGTCAGCGGCCGTGGCAACTCCTGCAGCCACGGATTATTGGCAAAGCGTCCGTCCCACAGCGATGGATCCGGCCGAAACAAGATCGTCAGCGGGTGATCGGGCGGTGCCGATGGTGTCAGGCTTGCCGCCTCCGTGCGCAATGCCACGGTTGCCTTTGGACTGGCGGAATTGGGAACGACGCCGTTCGCCAGCGCGTCATGCCACGACTGCGCGAAATCGCCGTTATTTTGGTCCTTCCACGTCGCTTGGACGAGATCGAGGGCGGCATCCGGATTCGGATCCGAGAACAAGGCGACCATCGTGTGAATACTGATGCCGTCATAGAGCGGCAGCGCTTGCGGTTGGAGGATCGTCGCTGTGCCGTCATAGGCGCGGGCGTCACTCCAGGTTTCCCACGCATGCGCCATGGGCACGGCCCAGACCGCCGCCTGACTCGTCTCGTTCGGCGTCGGCATCAACGCCACGCTGAACGCCACCTTGGTGAGCGCCTCGGCGAAGCCCAGCGTCGCGGGCGCGGCATACACCGGATTGCTGTCGATGATCAGAAGACTGGCCACCTTTCCGGCCTGCATGTCGGCGACGAGTTCGTTGAGCGAGGCACCCTGTTCGAGGGGTCTGTGCGCAACCGGCTCTATGAGATCGAGCGTCGATCCGGGCGCGCCTAGCTTGTCGTTGATCGCATGCACCAGCGCGTGCATTTCCGCCGGTTGGTCGGGCCCGACATGCACAAGCGCATGACCGTGATTTGCGATGAGATCCTTTGCTACTTTGTCGACCCAGTCGGGCGCTCCGGATTGCGGCGTGCTCCCGAGGATCGCCGCGGCAAGCGCCATGACCGCTTGATGGAGTTCGCGCGGACCGGCAATGAATCGGTGGTCCGCCATAGAACCAATGAGAGTCGGCGTTGGCTCGACCGCGTAGAGTCGGCTCATCTTTTGCGTGCGGGTCGGATTGCGTCGCGAGGCGAAGTCGCGCGCAAAGCGCAAATGGCCAGGCGCGGAACTCAAAAGATCGCCGTCGATTGCCAAGACCACGTCCGCATTTCTCAGGTTCGGCACGCTTTCGACCGCCGCTCCATACGCGAGTGCACCCCCTTTCCGAACATTGTCGCGAGACACCGGCTGCCATTGATGCCAGCGTGCAGCGGGATAGCTTTTGAGCAGGGCATTGCATTGTCTGGCGAGGGTCGGCGACGTGATCGTGCCGGTCAGGATGCGCAATCCAGCGCCGTGGTTCGCCGCAATCTTGGCACGCTGGTTCAACATTGCGGCCTGCAACAATTGCCAGTCCGCCGGCAGCCCGCGTTCCGTGATCTCGGCGGCGCGCTCCGGATCGTAAAATTCCAGCAACTGCGCCTGCCCGAACACATCGGTGGCGCCGAGGCTCGCCGGATGTTGCGGATTACCCTCCACTTTGATGGGGCGACCCATCTGATGCTTGACGATGACCCCGGCGGCGTAGCCATCCAGGACGTTGGCGGTGCTGTAATAGTTCGGTAGCCCTGGAATGATGTTCGGCGGTATACGCACTGCGGGAGTCAGATGTCCGCCCGGTTCTCCGAGATCGCAACCGCCAAGTCCACTCATCGCCAAGGCGGCGGCCATCAGCTTGAGCACACGGCGCCGATCGGATGGCACCGCCATCGCATCCGCCAGCAATGGAAATTCCTGCGCTGCGCGCGCAACGAACGACGGATCATCCGCTAATTCTTCAAGACTGCGCCATTGCCGATTTATCGGTGACATATCGAGCAGTCCGTCAATGTGCGGCCACCGACATGATATTGCGCCACCAACGTCGCCGGCGAAGGAGTTCTGTCGGTCCGCTCCCATTGCGTGTTGTAGATTTGGTCTTTCGGCCGAAGATGCGGCCCGGGATCGCGATGGCAGTCGAGGCAAAAACCCATCGTGAGGGTCTTTGCCTTTTCGGTGAGAGGCATGCGATCCACTTCGCCGTGACAACTCGAGCAGCCGACTCCCTTGGCGATGTGAATGCTGTGGTTGAAATAGACGTAACCCGGCAGATCCGTGATCCGGTTCCAGATGATCGGCTTGTCGTCGGCCAGACTCTGCCGCACCGGAGCCAGCAGATCCGCGTTGGTCCAAATCTGGGAATGGCAGGTCATGCAGGTATAGGTCGGCGGCAGGCCGGCGTTCCACGACACTTCAACCGAGGTGTGGCAGAACCGGCAATCGATCCCCAGGCCGGCGACATGATGCTGGTGGCTGAAGGGAACCGGTTGCTCAACATGCCAGCCGACATGGCGCGCCCAATCGACCCGCGGCCATTCCCACCACCAAACAACGCCACCAAGTGTGAACGCCGCGATCCCCAACAGGATAAGCGTAGTCGCCATGTTTGCACACGGCCGAAAAATTGCGGCCATTTCGATGATTTCCCCCTGAACTGCGCAGTTTTCTCAGTCAGGTGATGCGTTCGATTTCATGGAAGCGGCAGTTTCGATTGGAGCCATTGTCATATTTGGGGATGGTCTGATGCGACACGCTCCATCGGAACTATCCCTCGTCTTGGGGAATGAGACGAGACACCGCGGCAACAACGAATGCGGCTTCACGACCGCTAAAATATTGATTGGGACCCGGAAAAACTGGCGTTGGCGCATCAGCCTCGCCGGGCTTGCAGGGGATTGCGCCGGAAATCGTTCCGCCGAGCGGCGATGGTGTCAAGCGCGACAGTCCCAACAAGAGCGCCATCGGACAACAACCCTCGCCGACTTAGCCTGGCGTTCGCCATGGCTGGCCTCCCGCTGGACACCCCTTGTGCATAATCATTGGGTTGATCCAGAGTTCCACCGCTCAGTTCAAATAATGTGTTTAACGCGGCCGGAAGCGTTATTCGCCGGCAAGGCGCAAACGGCAGAGATCGCTATCCTCAAGCGCGCGTAATCGCGCGGTTCCAAGAGGAATATAGTCACAGGGCAATGGCGCGGCGCCCTGCCGCTTTCATGAGGTGCAGGTGGAAAACCATGTCGCTTGTTGACGGAATGCCGTTTCCGAAGCCGCGAGATAGAATCCCACATCCGCACAAATCGCGAGTCGTAAAGCTGTTCTCCCGCATCACGATGAGCGAGAAGCGGTCTCGCCAGTCTCGGAGTGTGAAATTGCTTCCAACCGCGACCCCGCCGCGGGCCAGCGCACGTCGATCACCCATTTCTGCGCGCGTTTCGCACCGCATTGAGCGATCTGGAAAACAAGGCAACAGTCGGCCGGCGCGCAAACTAAAAGGGCGCCCAGAGGCGCCCCTTTGAGTTACTCGACAGTTCGGCTCGCATCCCATTCGGTGAGTGCATCCGACATTCGTTTGATTGCGGCTAGCGCTTCGAGCCGGGCAATCTCGTGGGTCGGGAGCGCCCCGAGAAATTCGCCATACTCAACGATTCGGTCGCTGAGAAAATCGGCCTCCGAATCACTGGTTGGCGGAAGGTGGGACGCGAAAGCGTGTAGGCTCGCGCGCTCATCCCAGAGCCGGTCAAAGTCGGTGTGATTTTGCGCTTCATCGGCGATTTTGATTGCGTCGCCGATTTGGTCGGCGCGGGAAATCAGGTCAGTAAGTGTCATCATTTGCCCCGTCCTCAGTGCTGGTGATGTGGCAGCTCCGGCGCAAATTGAATGTTGAGGCTGGTTATTGTCAAATAGCCGCAGCTATAGTTTTGCCTATAAGAGCCAACGATCTGAAAGTCGGAGCGAAATTGTTGGTCGCTATAGGTTTGGCTATTCGAACTGCGGGCGACCCGTATGCTTGACGCCACCAACGACTCGGTCGATGGGCCGAACGGCCTAATTCGCCGAGCGTTGGACTGTGCCGTGATTCTACGAGGCCAACTAGCCTTCCTAGCTGGTCGAGTCTGTAATCGCTCTCAGTTTGCCGCCAGCTTGTTGGTAAATGCTCATGAGCTGGTTAGCGAGCAGGGCTCCGAGTAATTCCTCCGTCTTCGACACGTCGATCTGGCCTTTTTTGCAGGCTTCATCGGCCGCATCCAGGGCATCGAAATAGGGAACCCGGTTTTCAACGATCTGCTCGGGAATAGTGGGTGTGCCCGCTAACACCCGGCCGATCTTTATGGACATGACGACGTAAGAGGTCATTCGAGCCGTGCGCCCATTGCCGTCAGCAAACGGATGGATCCAATTGAGCCGCCACATCAGGTATGCTGCGAGGTGGATTGCGGTCGCGTCTCGCCAATGCTCGTTGACGTGGTCGCACATGTTTTCGACCAGCTCAGGCACTAGGTGCGCCCCCGGTGGCTCGTGCTTGCTCCCTTGAATCTCAACACACGCTGGGCGCCAAAGCCCAGCGTAAGAGCTAATGCCAGCCAGTGCCTCACGATGAAGCCCTAGAATAGTCGAAGGGCGTAGCCGGAATTCGGCTACGCCCCGCTCGATCGCTGTTTCGATGACGCCGATCCCAACGTCAAATTGGCGAAGGCCATTCTTGGCCTCCGCCTCCGCCTTGAGTTCGGGGTCAGCTATGAGGTCAGGCTCTAGAGCGCGACTGTGTCTTTGCTCCTGCTCAGCCATTCTTCTCTTTGGCGAGCAAGTCCGCTTGGCGGTCGACCATTTCGCGGGTAATCAGTGAATTCTCGAAAGCCGTATTGCCGAACGCAAAGCTACGCCGCTGGTCCTCCCGCTGCTCCGGGGTGGCCTTAATCGCCTTCGTTGCCTCGATTAGCTCCTTCAACGCACCGCCCATGATTCGGTCCTTCCGTGGTCCCAAACACCACAATGAAATGTAGCGCAGATTCTGTACAGCGCCATATTAACCCTTCATGGATGAGATTCCGTCCGGGACACTTCCGGGACACCCGCTGCGGTTCAAATAGGTAAGTGGTTGATTTTGCTGGCGCTCCCTAGGGGACTCGAACCCCTGTTTTCGCCGTGAGAGGGCGACGTCCTGGGCCGCTAGACGAAGGGAGCCGCGGACCCAAATAGCCCCGATAATGCGGCGGCGCAAGCGCGCCTTAGTCCGTCATTCCGGGGCGAGCTCCAGCCCGGTGATGTGACCGAGGGTTATGGCTGCGTGGCGAAATGAAGCTGGCCGATCTGCTGCAGCGTCTTGAGATCGAAGAAGCGGACTTCGGTCGCGCCGTTGAGATCGAAGGTCACGACGATCCGGCCCTCGGAGATCGTGGTGGAATCGATGTGGACGCCCTTCGGCAGAAACACGGTGCCGTTGACGATGGTGTCGGCATTGCCGCTGCCGCCACGGTTGAAAAAGCGGTAGCCGATGACGCCGACCACGGCCGCGAGAGCAATCGCGGTGGTCAAGGCCGAGACGATCATCAGCCAGCGTACTCGCGTGACGGTGGCGCTGAGATCGCTGGCGGGCTCCGGCTGTGCGGATGACGTCTTGGCGGATGATTTGTCTGATACATTTATCTTTGGCATGACGCTCACCATGACGACCAGATCGATTGTTGCCGCGGACGAGGACACCGGCAATCGGCTTGACCGCGTGCTGGCAGCGCATGTCGCCGAACTGTCGCGGACTCGGCTGAAAGCGCTGATCGAGGCGGGCGCCGTCGCGGTCGGCGGACGCACGATCCGCGATCCAAGCTACCGCGTCAATTCAGGCGTGGCCATCGTGCTCGACGTGCCGCCGCCGGAACCGGCCAAGCCCGAGCCGGAGGCGATCCCGCTCAAGGTTGTCTATGAGGACGATGACATTATTGTCATCAACAAGCCGGCCGGCATGGTCGTGCACCCGGCGGGTGGGCACCAGACCGCTACCCTGGTCAATGCGTTGATCGCCCATTGCGGCGCCAGCCTGTCCGGCATCGGCGGCGAGCGCCGGCCGGGTATCGTGCATCGGCTCGACAAGGACACGACCGGGCTGATGGTGGTGGCGAAGAACGACAAGGCGCATCGCGCGCTAGCCGCGCAATTCGCCAGCCATGGCCGGGACGGGGACGAGTTCGAGCGCGGCTATCTCGCCTTCGTCTGGGGCGTGCCCGAGCGGCCACAGGGCACCATCGATCGCCCTATCGACCGCGCCCCCCGCGCCCGCGACCACATGGCGATCCGGGAGGGTGGCCGGGAAGCTATCACCCATTGGCAGGTTCTCGAGCGGTATGCAGATGGGGCAGAGCTCCCGCGTAGCACTCGGCTCCCCCGCGCCGGCCGGGCTGGGAAGGTAGCTGAGCCTGTCGCCGGCCTGCTCGCGTGCCGCCTCGAAACCGGCCGAACCCACCAGATTCGGGTGCATTTGGCCTCAATCGGCCATCCGGTGATGGGCGATCCGACCTACGGGACGGGATTTCGAACCAAAAGCGCTCTGCTCTCGACCAATGCTCAAGCTGCCCTGGCGGACCTTGGCAGGCAGGCCCTGCATGCCTATCTACTATCGGTTAAGCACCCGTCCAGCGGCGAAATACTCAGGTTCCGATCGGAACTGCCGCCGGATCTTACCCGTTTACATAGTGAATTGGTCCGCGGTCGGTCGGAATCCAGCCAAATGTCCCAGGACAGAGGGTAAGGGTTTAACCGATTTCGCAAGTTTTCAGCGTCGGTTGATCCAGATCAACGCTGTATCGCGCCGAAGTGATGCTGCATCTCTTCCGCGGACCTGATTCGACCGTGTATGCTGCGGGTGCGAACTTGAACTGGCGCCGTCGGCTCGGGGAGCGGCGGCCCATTCGCCCGCCGCTCGCGCGGGGGCATTTTTAGGAGGGCGCTATCATGGCCCAGACTGCTGCACTGCCGATTTTGTCGGGCGAAACCGGTCTTACCCGATACCTCGAAGAGATCCGGCGGTTTCCGATGTTGGAGCCGCAGGAAGAATTCATGCTGGCGAAAAGCTGGCGCGAACACGGCGACCGCGACGCCGCCCATAGGCTCGTCACCAGCCATCTGCGACTCGTCGCCAAGATCGCGATGGGCTATCGGGGCTACGGCCTGCCGATCTCCGAAGTCATCTCCGAAGGCAACGTCGGCCTGATGCAGGCGGTTAAGCGGTTCGAGCCCGACAAGGGCTTCAGGCTCGCGACCTACGCCATGTGGTGGATCAAGGCCGCGATCCAGGAATACATCCTGCGCTCCTGGTCGCTGGTGAAGATGGGCACCACGGCCAACCAGAAGAAGCTGTTCTTCAATCTGCGCAAGGCCAAGAGTCGCATTTCCGCGCTCGAAGAGGGCGATATGCGGCCCGATCAGGTCAAGATCATCGCCAAGCGCCTCGGCGTCACCGAGCAGGACGTGATCGAGATGAACCGCCGGCTCGGCGGCGACGCCTCGCTCAACGCGCCGATTCGAGAAGACGGCGATTCCGGCGAGTGGCAGGATTGGCTGGTCGACAACAGCGTCAGCCAGGAAAGCCGGCTTGCCGAGTCCGAGCAGTCGGATAACCGCCACAAGGCGCTGGGTGCCGCGCTGACCGTGCTCAATGACCGCGAACGTCGTATCTTCGAGGCGCGGCGGCTTGCCGACGATCCGATCACGCTCGAAGAACTCGCCGACGAGTTTGGCGTGTCGCGCGAACGCGTGCGCCAGATCGAGGTGCGCGCCTTCGAGAAGGTGCAGAAGGCGGTCAAGAACAACATCGCCTCGATTGAAAATCCCGCCGCGGCCGCCGCCACGATGCACTAGCGCGGCGCTGCGGCGCGACTGACACTGAACTATTTCAGGCGCGTGTAAGGCGAAGCCCCGGGTCAGTCCCCGGGGCTTCGTTTTCTTGTTCACGATCCTTTTGATTCGCTTACCTCGCCATGGCCGGACTTGTTCCGGCCATCCACGTCTTTGATCCAGTAAGTCGTTCAGACGTAAATGCCGGCGACAAGCGCTGGCATGACGAACGAGTTGCCTGCGTCAAGCGTCACGCCATCGCGGGCAGCCCGTCGAGCAGCTTGTCGAGCGTGATCGGATAATCGCGCACCCGCACGCCGGTGGCGTTGTGGATCGCGTTGGCGACGGCAGCGGCGACCCCGCAGATGCCGAGCTCACCGACGCCCTTGGCCTTCATCGGCGACGAGATCGGATCGGTCTCGTCGAGGAAGATCACGTCCTGACGCGGAATATCGGCATGGACGGGCACTTCATAGCCGGCGAGATCGTGGTTGACGAAGAAGCCGCGGCGCGTGTCGACCGCAAGCTCCTCCATCAGCGCGGCGCCGGCACCCATCGTCATGGCGCCGATCACTTGGCTGCGCGCCGACTTTGGATTGAGGATGCGGCCCGCGGCGCACACCGCAAGCATGCGGCGCAGGCGAATCTCGCCGGTTGCGGCATCGACCGCGACTTCGACGAAATGCGCGCCGAAAGTCGATTGCTGGTACTTCTGGTCCAGATCGCCGTATTCGATTTTGTCCTCGGCGGAAAGACCACCTTCGCCGGCCGCCTCGGCGAGCCGGACGCTGCGATTGCCAGAGCGAACAAAGCCGTCCGCGAACATCGCATCGGCGGAATTAAAACCAAGCTTGCTCGCCACGGCCTCGCGCAGCTTGACGCACGCGGCGTACACGCCCGAGGTCGAATTGTTGGCGCCAAACTGTCCGCCGGAGCCGCAAGAAACCGGAAATGCCGAGTCGCCAAGCCGCACCGTCACGTCCTTGAGCGGCACGCCCATCATTTCGGCCGCGGTCTGCGCGATGATGGTGTAGCTGCCGGTGCCAATGTCGGTCATGTCGGTTTCGACCGTCACGGCGCCGCGATTGTCGAGCCGTACGCGCGCTCCCGATGGCGCGAGCAGATTGTTGCGGAACGCCGCGGCGACGCCGATGCCGACGAGCCAGCGGCCGTCGCGTATTTTTCCAGGCAGCGGATTACGCTTGCCCCAGCCGAAGGTATCGGCGCCGAGGCGCAGGCATTCGTTGAGTTGGCGCTGTGAGAATCGCCGCTCGGGATGTTCGGGATCGACCTGGGTGTCATTGCGGATGCGAAACTCGATCGGGTCGAGGTCGAGCTTTTCGGCCATCTCGTCGATGGCGATCTCCAACGCCATCATGCCCGGCGCCTCGCCCGGCGCCCGCATGGCGTTACCCTCCGCAAGATCGAGCTGGGCAGTCCGCATCGCGGTCATGCGATTAGCGCCGGCGTACAGCAGACGCGTCTGCCCAACGGCAGTCTCGGGATCGCCGCCGGGCAGATTGCCCGACCAGCTCTCGTGACCGATGGCAGTAATCTTGCCCTCCTTGGTCGCTCCAATGCGGATGCGCTGGATCGTCGCCGGCCGGTGGGTGGTGTTGTTGATTATCAGCGGCCGCGGCAGCGCCACTTTCACCGGCCGCTTCGCTGCGCGCGCGCCAAGCGCAGCGAGCAGCGCGTCGGCGCGCAGAAACAATTTGGCGCCGAAACCGCCGCCAATGAATGGCGATATCAGACGCACTTTCTCCTTGGCGATACCGAGCGTCTTCGCCATGTCGGTCGTGCACCAGTCGATCATCTGGCTCGACGTCCAGACGGTGAGCTTGTCGCCATTCCAGGCCGCGATCGAGGCGTGCGGCTCCATCATCGCGTGCGACTGATCCGGCGTCGTGTAAGTAGCGTCAAACTGAACGGGCGCTTTGGCGAATGCTCCGGCGAAGTCGCCTGAAGCCGTGTCGGCCGGGCCGCCGAAACTCGGCTCGTGCTTGATCGCGGAAATCTTCGCCGCCGCAAGATCGAACGCGCCGTTGGCCTGCGCAAAATTGACTCGGATGAGTTGCGCGGCCGCGCGGGCCTGTTCGAAGCTTTCGGCAACGACGAGCGCGACGGCTTGGTGATAGTGCTCGATCTCAGGGCCACCGAGTAGTTTGGCGATGTTGTAGTCGCCTTTGGCGAGCTTGCCGTCGTTCTCCGCCGTGACGATCGCCAGCACGCCGGGCGCCGTCTCGGCATCTTTCAGATCGATGGACGTGATGCGGCCCTTGGCGATGCCTGCGCCGACCACATAGCCACAGGCTTGGTTGGCGATGACGTCGTGCCGCTCGTAAGCGTAGGGCGCAGTGCCCGTGGTCTTGAGCGGACCGTCGATGCGGTCGGTCGCCAGCCCGATCACCTTGAGCTGATCGATCGGATTGAGCGTGGCGGGATGTTCGAACTTCATGACTCAGCCTCTCGCTTCGCTAAGCACTGCGGCGAGCGTGCGCTCGACGAGCGGCAGTTTGAACGCGTTCTCGCGCGTCGGTTTAGCGTCGGCGAGCAAGCGCGCGGCGACGGCATCTGCGCCGCGCGGCATTTCGGCCTCCGCAGCCGCGACGCGCCATGGCTTCGGCGCCACACCGCCGAGCGCGACGCGCCCGGTACCGTCGCGCTGCACGATGGCGCCGACCGAGACCAGCGCGAAGGCGTAGGACGCGCGGTCGCGGACCTTGCGATAGATATGCTTGCCGCCGGCCGGCTTGGGCAGCGTTACCGCCGTAATCAGTTCGCCCGGCTCCAGCACCGTCTCGAGGTGCGGGGTGTCGCCGGGCAGCCGGTAGAAGTCGGCGATCGGAATGTGCCGTGCCGCACTGTCGGGCCGCACAGTCTCCACCACCGCGTCGAGCACCATCATCGCCACCGCCATGTCGCTCGGATGGGTCGCGAGGCACGCGTCGCTGACCCCCACAATGGCAAGCTGGCGGCTGATGCCGCCGAGCGCCGCGCAGCCGCTGCCGGGCTTTCGCTTATTGCACGGCTGGTCGGTGTCATAAAAATATGGGCAGCGCGTACGCTGCAGCAGATTGCCAGCGGTCGTCGCCTTGTTGCGCAGTTGTCCCGAGGCGCCGGCGAGCAGCGCGCGCGCCAGCAGCGCATAGTCGCGGCGCACCCGCGCATCGGCGGCGAGGTCGGTGTTGCGCACCAGCGCGCCGATGTGCAAGCCGCCATCGGGCGTTGCTTCGATCTTGTCGAGGGCGAGACCATTGACGTCGATCAGATGCGATGGCGCCTCGATCTGCAGCTTCATCAGGTCGAGCAGGTTGGTGCCGCCGGCGATGAATTTGGCGCCCTGAACACGTGCGGCGGCGGCCGCTTCGGCGGGCGAAGTGGCGCGTTCGTAGGTGAAGGATTTCACAACGGCCTCCCTGCGATTTCGGTGATCGCGTCGACGATGTTGGAATAGGCGCCGCAGCGGCAGATGTTGCCACTCATCCGCTCGCGCAGCTCGGCGGGCGTCAATTGCGGGCGCGCGGTCAAGTCGGCGCTGGCGTGGCTCGGGATGCCGGCTTCGATTTCGTCGAGCACGGCGACCGCCGAACAAATCTGTCCCGGCGTGCAATAGCCGCACTGATAGCCGTCATGCTTGACGAAGGCGGCCTGCAACGGGTGGAGATGGTCCGGTGTGCCGAGCCCCTCGATGGTGGTGATGCTGTCGCCCTCGTGCATGACCGCGAGCGTGAGGCATGAATTGATACGCCGTCCATCCACGATCACCGTGCAGGCGCCGCACTGGCCGTGATCGCAGCCCTTTTTGGTGCCGGTCAGATGCAAATGCTCGCGCAGCGCGTCGAGCAGCGTGGTCCGCGTGTCGAGTTCGAGCGCGCGCGCTTCGCCATTCACCGTAAGGGATACTTTGGACAGGGCGGGTGACGTGGCGGGTAACTTGGCGGGCGGCTTGGCAGGGGGCATAGCAAATTCTCCAAAAGCCGCAAAGGCGCGTCGCGTTCGCTGCGGCTGCCGTTGCGGCAGTAGTTCCAATTAACAGCCGCGCTGGGTCAATGCGGGTTCAACGGGCCGCGGGATATTGGGTTCCAAGGTGGTCACCCGCCGTATTCCGCGTCGTTGACGTGCTCCATCCAGTCGACGACCCTGCCATTTTGCGCTTCGGCAATGGCGATGTGCGTCATCGCTGTGGTCGGCGCCGCGCCGTGCCAGTGCTTTTCGCCTGGCGAAAACCAGACGACGTCGCCGGGTCGGATGTCCTCGATCGGCCCGCCCTCGCGCTGCACACGGCCGAGGCCGGCCGTGACGATCAGCGTCTGCCCCAGCGGATGCGTGTGCCAGGCGGTGCGTGCACCGGGTTCGAAGGTGACGCTGGCGCCGGAAACGCGCGCCGGGGCAGGGGCCGCAAACAGAGGGTCGATACGGACCGTGCCGGTGAACCAGTCCGCAGGTCCTTTGCCGGACGGCCGCGAGCCGTTGCGTTTGATATCCATGATCTTCTCCTTGCTTTCTTGTCGTGCTCGATGACTTAGAGCGGGTCGTATCCGGGCTTCTTGTAGATCCGGTCCGGCCTGCCGAGGATGTCCGGTTTGTAGACCTGCTCTGTCCAATCTTTCGAATCGATCTCTTCGATTGCGACCGACACCGATTCCTCGCCGTAGCTTAGCGTGTTCATAACGGCCTTGGTTATTTGTTCGGCGAGCTTGGTTTTTTGCTGTTCCGATTTTCCGGTCCAAAGCTTCACGATCACGTGGGGCATTGGGATCTCCTTTTGAACGATGGCGTGTGAATGAGGCAAAGCGCGATTGGCGCTGTGCAAGGCGCGGCGAGCGTGCTGGCGAGAAAGACCGTATTGATACCGGCCACACTCGCGATCAGCCCGAGCGCCGGACTGGCCAGCCCCAGCGATAGATCGAGGAACGCGGTGTAAGCGCCCATGGCGAGCCCATGGCTTTGTGGCGGCGCGCGGCGAACCGCTTCGACGCCGAGGGCAGGATAAACGAGCGAGTAGCCGAGGCCGGTGAGCGTGATCCCCGCCAGTGCCAGCGTGAGGGATGGCGCAAGCCAAATCATCGCTTGGCCCGCCGCCTCAATCAGCACGCAGACCAGCGCGACTTTTGCGCCGCCGATCCTGTCCGGCAGGTGGCCGAAGAGCATCCGCCCCAGCATGAAGGCGACGCTCAAGCTGGTGAATGGCAGCCAGGCCGGAGACCAACCGCGCTGGGCAAAGAGCAGCGCGATGAACGTGACGATCGCACCGAAGCCGACGCCGCTGAGCGCCAAGCCCAGGCCCGGCACCCACACGGCGCCAGCCACGTCGGCAAAAGCGGCGCGGGCGCTCCGTGTCGACGCAACGGTGCGGAACGACGCGACCAGCGGCAGGGTCACGAGCGGAATCAACATCGTCGCCAGCGCAATCGCCGCAAAACCATCGGCGGCGTAGAGCGTGGTGCCAGCCGGTGCACCCGCCGCGAAAGCTCCCCACAGAGCGGTGCCGAGCCATGCCATGACTTTGCCGGTGTTCTGCGCGCCGAGAAGCGCCAGGCCCCAGCTCAGTGCGCCGGTGATGATGAAACTTTCGGCTCCGCCGAGCAGCGCCCGGCCGACCAGAAGAATGGCGACCGACGCCTCAGGCTTCGCGACGAAGCGCAGCGAGATCAGATAGAAAAGGCCGGCGGCGACTGCGACCGACAGGCCCGTGAGAACGGTATGTTTGGCGCCGCGGCTGTCGGCATGCTGACCAGCCCACACGCGCGAAAAAAGCGCGGTGCTGAACTGCGTACCTGACACCAGCCCGACGACGAAGGTGCCGAAGCCAAGGCCCTGATGCACGTGCAGCGGCAGAACGGGCATCGCCAGTCCGATAACGAGGTAGGCGACGAACACTGCGGCCATGAGCGGCAACAGTGCCGTAATGGCCGCGGACGTGGTCGCCGTGGCAGAGCGCGGCGCGATCGCCGACATGCGGGGATCTCCTTTGGCTTCTCTTGAACTCTGGCGGCTGACCGCCTGCACGTTATCTAGGCCCGCGCATCCTTTGTGATTAGGTGCTATAATGAGCATGGACTTATGAGCGAGGATCATAAATGCAGCGTGGCCATCTCGACGATCTTCTAGCTTTTGTCGCCGTCGGGCGGGAGAAGAGCTTCACCAAGGCGGCGGCGAAACTCGGCGTGTCGCAATCGGCCCTGAGTCACACCATGCGCGCGCTCGAAGCACGCCTCGGCGTCAGGCTATTGAGCCGCACCACGCGCAGCGTGGCGGCTACGGAAGCCGGTGAGCGGCTGCTTGACACACTCGGCCCGCGTTTCGACGAAATCGACGCCGAACTCTCGGCCGTCAGCGAGTTGCGAGAAAAACCCGCAGGCACTATCCGCATCACCGCCACCGAATATGCGGCCAATGCGATCCTGCTGCCGAAGCTTGCGAAGCTGCTGCGCGACTACCCGGACATCAAGGTCGAGATAACGGCAGATTACGGGCTGACCGACATCGTCGCGCAGCGATACGATGCCGGCGTGCGCTCAGGCGAACAGGTCGCCAAGGACATGATTGCGGTGCCCATTGCGCCAAATATGCGCATGGCAGTCGTTGGCGCGCCATCGTATTTCAGGAAGCGCCCGAAGCCGAAAAGGCCGCAGGACCTGATTGGTCACAACTGCATCAATCTGCGGCTGCCGACACACGGCGCCCTCTACGCCTGGGAGTTCGGAAAAGGCGGTCGCGACCTGAAAGTGCGCGTCGACGGCCAGCTCACCCTCAATACGACCGCGCAGATGCTCAACGCCGCGCTCGTCGGAGGCGGCCTGACCTATGTGCCGGAGGGATTAGCGGAGCAGTATGTGACGAAGCGCCGGCTGACGCGGGTTTTGGAGGACTGGTGCCCGCTGTTTTCAGGCTATCACCTCTGGTATCCGAGCCGGCGACAGCCGTCGGCTGCGTTCTCCCTGATGGTGGAGGCGCTGCGGTATCGGGATTGACGTGCTTGGTGGAGCCGCGACGGGCTATCGGGCTACTGTATCACCGCTGTTGCCGAACCAGGCGTCGGCAAAAATACCGCCATGCACTTTCCCGAGGCGTTCGTGATGACCCACGGGTTTGTCACAAAGGTATTCAGAGTGTGGCTCTGTCCGGGGCCGATGTCGGCGAAGCGTACGCGCTTGCCCTGGTAATTGAGCCAGTAGGTTTCCAATTTCTGTCCGGTATTGTTGATGAACGTTAACTCAGCCCGTTGCTTTGAGTTGCTGGACCGGAGCCCAGATTCCGCCGCACACCCAACGCTCTTCAATGTGCCTGCGGCGCGCGACGCAGGCGGGATCGCCACGACTGCGAAAGCCGCAGCAGCAAGAAAGGTACGCGCGATGGTCGTTACGGTCAGTTGCTTCATGGAATGCCCTTGAATGGAACCCGCTCCATCAGGGCGATTGTGCACCATCGTGAACGTATCCGCTATCGACCCTTCATCCGGACGCTCGAATGGGCCACCTCCGGCAGCGAATTCGCTCCCGGCGGCTGCAGAAACAGGAGGGGGCGGCTTCAGCTCGCCAGCGCCGTCTTGTCTGCTTTTGCGGCGTCGAGCGCTTCGCGAATGATTCGGCCGAGCGCCGAAATCTGATACGGCTTGCGGAGCACGGGAAACTCCGGCTCGCTGTCGAACACCCGCGCGTAGCCGGTGGTAAGAACGACAGGAATGTCCGGGTAGCGCGCCTTCACGGCACGGGCAAGCAGCAAGCCGTCGGTCTGACCGGGAAGCACGACATCGGAGAAAATGATGTTGACGGCGCGTGAATGGCCAAGCGCTTCAAGCGCCGCCGTGGCGTGCTCCACCGCGATGGTGCGGTAGCCGAGTTGTTCAAGGAGCGACACAGTCACCGCGCGGACATCCGCGTTGTCCTCGACGACAAGTACAGTGATGCCGTCTGGCGCGGCGTATTGGGTGGCATCCTCCTGCAACGGCCGCTCGACTGCGGCGTGGCTGCGCGGCAGATAGAGCGTGACCGTCGTGCCGTGCTGCGGCGCGCTCTTGACCACGGCGGTGCCGCCGGAGCGGCGCGCAAAACCATAGACCTGTGACAGGCCAAGGCCCGTGCCCTTGTCGGCGCCCTTGGTGGTAAAGAAGGGCTCGAAGACGCGGCCGATCACGTCGCCGGCGATGCCTGAGCCAGTGTCGGCGACGCTCAGCGCTACGAAGTCTCCGGTCAAACCTTCGGGCGCGTCGTCAGCATTGAGACGAACGTTAGAGGCGGCGATCGACAACCGTCCGCCGCCCGGCATCGCATCTGAGGCGTTGACGGTCAGGTTCACCAGCGCCAGTTCAAGCTCCGACTTGTCGATGCGCACCGGCCAAGTCGTGTCCGGAACGTCGATCGACGATTCTATGTTGACGTGAAGCGTGCCGGACAAAACATCGCGGAATGCCGTGATCGTTCCGGCCGGGCTGATGACCGTCGGGTTGAGCGGCATGACGCGCGAGAACGACAGCAGCTGGCGGGTCAATTTTTCGCCGCGCGTCGCCGCAATCTGGATCGCTTCGAGTGCGCGCTTGTCCTTTGGCTCGGTCAGGCGGCGCTTGAGGCTTTGCGCGTGGCCGCTGACGATCATCAGGAGATTGTTGAAGTCGTGGGCGACCCCGCCGGTGAGCGCACCGAGCGCTTCCATTTTCTGCGCATGCGCCGAGCGCTGGTTGGCGCGATCGAGCGCGGCCGCGGCCTCCTTCTCCAGCGTGACGTGCCGGCCCGATACGTAGAGCAGTCCTTCCTCGGCCGTCATGGTCCAATGAATCCAGCGCCACGAGCCGTCCTTGTGGCGGAACCTGTTCTCCATGCGCACCGTACCGACGCCCTGGGCGAGCTGGCCGCGGCCCGCGATCGCGGTTTCGGCGTCGTCCGGATGGCGCAATTCGCTCACATGCATCATTTTGATTTCGGCGTCGCTCCAGCCGAGCAGCCTGGTCCAGGCCGGGTTGATGCTGACGAAATGTCCGGCGAACGTCGACACGCCGAGCAAATCTTCCGACACATTCCAGATTTGGTCGCGCTCCCGCGTGCGTTCCCGGACTTCGGTTTCCAGTTTCTCCTTGAGCTGGCGCAGCTCACGTTCGGCGATCTGGCGCGCCTGTTCGGCCTGCATCCGTTCGACGGCGAAGCCGAGTCGGCGGGCAAGATTGAGCGCGAGATCGATCTCGTCGCGGGAGAACGGGTGCGGCGTCTCGTAATAGGTCATGAACTTGCCGGCGACCTTGCCGTCAGACGTCACCAGCGGAATGAACGACAGCGCGCGGATGCTTTCCTGTTTGACAACGGTTGCAATTGCCTCCGGCAAATCGGAATGCTCGATGTCATCGATGCAGATGGCTTGAGGATTTGTTTCGTCGGCAGCCCAGGGCGAATGGCCGTCAACGGCGGCGCGATAGCGGTCGGACAGTCCGCGCCAGGCAACGAATCGCATCGCGCCGGTTTCGTCGAGGCGGAGCACCGAGGCGCGGCTGCAATGCAGGGCCCGCAGGATAGCGTCGATCGCCGCCTGGTAGACGACACTCAGGGATTCGGCACGCGAGAGCCTGTTGGTGAATTCGTAGAGCGCGTTGTGCTCGTCGGCGCTTCTCGCTAACGCAGCTTCGGCGCGGTCGCGTTCCTGCGCGCGCGCGTGCAGCGCCTGCGAGGCAATCGCGATCGCCGCGACCGCATCGTCGTATTCGCGCACGCCGGTCGGCGCCACGTTCAGCGGCTGTTCCGATGCGATCGCCGTTGCCGCCTTCTGCAGTTGCATGGCGCTGCGATGCAGACGACGGGCCACCAACCATGCCAGCAGGACGCCCAATCCGATGCAGCCGAGGCACGCCGCCACGAGCATCCATTGCGTTCGCCGCAGTGGCGCTTTGAGAATACTCTCGCGGATGCCTATTCCGACCGTCCAACCGTAGGCCGTATGCGCGTAACCGTCGATGATGCGATGGCCGTCGGTGGCGACGTGATAAACGACGCCGGAAGGATTATGGTGAATGGCATTCTGCCAGCCTTCGCTGGCCGGCTGGCCCAATTTAGTTCCTTCCGCGTCGGGAAGCCGGGCAACGAATTTGTCGCCGCGGTCGACAATCGCGGCCAGCCAGTCTTTCAGATATTTTTGGCTCTGCAGCAGCACGACAAATCGCGCGGGGCTCAGCGTGATATCGAGCAGATATAATATGCGCCCGTCGCGCAGCACGGGAACGACGGCAAAGGACTTCAGGCGACGGCTGCCGAATCCCGTGACGATGTCGGAAACTTGGAGTTTTCCGGTACGTAGTGCCTCTCGCTCGGCGTCGAATAACGGGCGGCGAGGCAGAGCAGTGCCCGGCGGCCGTGTCGTGTTCAGTAAAACCTGTCCGCTGGGGTCGAGCACGACCAGCCAGGAATCCGGCAACTCGTCGAACGACGCTTTGGCGCGTTGCCAGAAATCCGGCCAATCGCCGTCAAGCAATGACTTGGAATGGGCGAGCGTCATGGCGACCGCGATGTGCTTGTCGATTTCCTGGTCGACTGCGGCGGCAAGCGATCCGGCACTGTTGAGGAGCGCCGCCTCAGTTGCCTCCCGCTCCGTCGCGGCGACCCGTGCGCTGACGTAGAACGACAACCCAGCCAACGGAATTGCCACGGCGAGCGCCAGCAGCACCAGATAAAAGCGCACCGAGTGGGGGCGCGAATCTGCCACAACGGCGTTCAAGCGGGCCATCCCAGCGCACCGAGCGCCGCCGCCACGCTCTGCGGGATGGAAAAATCCGCCTGACCCCGGCTGTGCATAAACCTAACCCGCTCGAACCAGATGAAACGTCCCACAAGGTAAATTGTTCCGGCCCGCTTGGGGAGTCGCCTTGGGGGCGCCGCGACATGACCTTCGGCGGCGTAGCGAAGATCTTGGAAGATCTTGGATCCCGAGGCGCGGCCGGGGGCGCGCAGCCGTAATGCGCCGCGCCCCCTTGTCAGCCGCAGCAAAACCGGGGCATTTCGGTGGCTCGGATAATTTTGCGCTTGAGAGATGCCGGCGAATGGCGCGCTACCGGGTTGCGGTCGATACGGGCGGGACATTCTCCGACTTCGTTTATCTCAACGAGACAACCGGCGCGGTTACCATCACTAAAGTTCCCTCGACGCCTGACGACCCGTCGCGGGCCATCCTGTCGGGGATTGAGGCGCTCATCGCGCCGCCGTCGGGCGCCGGCACAGATGCTGCTGCGGCGGCGCCTGAGGTCAGCTACTTCTGTCACGGCACCACGGTCGGCACCAACGCGCTGCTCGAAGGCAAAGGCGTGCGAACCGGCCTCCTTGTGACCAAAGGCTTCCGCGCCATCTACGAAGTCGCCGAACAAGCGCGGCCCTACGGCACGGCGATCTTCGACGTGATGTACGACAAGCCCGCGCCGCTCGTGCCGCAGAGCCGCACCGGCGAGGTGACGGAGCGCGTCGATTTCCGCGGCAACGTGCTCGTGCCGCTCGACGAGACGGCGTTGCGCGTCACCTTGCGCGATCTCAAGGCGAAACGGATCGAGGCGCTCGCTGTGTGCCTGTTGTTCTCGTTCTTGCATCCCGAGCACGAAGCGCGCGTACGCGACATTGCGGCCGAGGAATTGCCGGACTGCAATGTGTCACTGTCGTCGGAAATACTGCCGCAGATCCGCGAATATTACCGGCTCTCCACCACGGTCATTAACGCCTATCTGCAGCCGATCCTCGCTCGCTACATTGCCAACCTCGATCGCCGCCTCAGCGGCGCCGGCGTCGCCACCCGACAGAAATACATCATGCAGTCGAACGGCGGCATGTCGACATTCGGCGAGGCTGCGCGCACTGCCGTGACCACTGTGCTGTCCGGGCCGGCCGGCGGTGTCACCGCCGGCGTCCACGCCAGCCGCCAATGCGGTATCGGCAACATCATCACTTTCGACATGGGCGGCACTTCATGCGACGTGGCCCTGATCAAGGACGCCGAGCCGATCTTCGCCAGTCGCGGCAAGATCGAAGGCCGCGATCTCGCAGTGCCGATGATGGATATCAACACGGTCAGCGCGGGCGGCGGCACAATCGCCAAAGTCGATCGCTTCGGCGTGCTCGAAGTCGGCCCGCAAAGCGCCGGCGCGGCGCCTGGTCCGGCGTGCTATGGCCGCGGCGGCGAAACGCCGACGATCACCGATTGCAATCTTTTGCTGGGCTATCTGTCCGCCGATAATTTTCTCGGCGGTCGCATGACGCTCGACCGCGCCAAGGCCGAGGCGGCGGTCGCGCGCATCGCCAAGCCATTGTCGCTCGATGCGGTGGCGGCGGCCGAAGGCATCGTGCGCATCATCGATGTGAAAATGGAGGAAGCCATCAAGGCCATCTCCACCATGCGCGGCCACGATCTGCGCGACTTCTTTCTGCTCGCCTTCGGCGGGGCCGGGCCGCTGCACGCCGCACGCATGGCGCACGATCTCGGCATGGCGGGCGTGATCGTGCCGCTCTATCCCGGTGTGTTCTCCGCCATTGGGCTACTGATGTCCGACGTCAAGCACGATTACATCCGTTCGCGCATGAATCCGATCTCGGCGCTGGCGTCTAGCGAAGTCGAAGCAGTGTTCGCGCCGCTGGAAGCGCGGGCGCACGACGACCTGCGTCGCGACGGCTTCGCAGAAAAAGAAATCCGGGTCGATCGCGCGCTCGATCTGCGCTACGCCGGGCAGGGCTACGAGATCACAATGTCATGCACCGCCGACGAAGTCGCGGCGCTTGCCGGCTTGCGCAAGAAATTCGATGCCGAGCACAAGGATCGGTTCGGTCATAGCGCGCCGGAAGAGCCCGTCGAGGTCGTGTCCTATCGCGTTCGCGGCATAGGTCTGGTGCCGCCCGTCGCCATGCCGGCGTTCAAGCCGCAAGGCGGTAAGCTTGCCGATGCGCTGCGCGAGACTCGGCCGGTGCGGTTCGACGGCAAGATCGTGGCGTGTCCGGTATATCAGCGCGAAAAACTCGACGTCGGGCTGACCTTGCGCGGACCCGCGATCCTCGATCAATTCGACTGCACCACTGTCATCTGCGCGGGGCAGGTGGCACGGGTCGACGAATGGAAGAATCTGATCGTGACGGAGGAGGGGTGATGTTATTCACCGCCGTTGTCATGGCCCGCGAAGGCGGGCCATCCAGTAATCCCGAGTGCGAAAGAGGTTATTGAACTTCATGGGCTTGCTACTGCTGGATAAAGGTCATCCCAGTTCGGATTTTGCGCTTCGATTAACTTGACCTTCCATGCGCGATTCCACTTTTTGAGGCCCTTTTCCCTGTGAATGGCAGCTTCAATATCTGTGTGCGGTTCAAAATAGACAAGGCGATGGACGTGGTAGCGTTTGGTGAAATCCGGAACCAAGCCCATACGATGCTCATGCATTCTACGGATCAAATTGTTTGTCACGCCGACGTAGAGCGTCCCGCCAAGACCGCTGGCGAGAATGTAAACCCAATAGTAGCGTTCAGCGCTCATGACCGGGACACAGTGCTTACTGGATCATCCGCTTTCGCGGATGATGACAGCTGACGCAAAGAGGCAAGCTATCATGCCCATCGACGCCGTTGATCTTGAAGTCATCAAGGCGAGTCTTTCCGGCATTGTTCAGGAAATGCAGAACTCGCTGTTCCGCACCGGCTTCTCCACCATCGTGCGCGAGTCGCAGGATGCGTCCTGCGCGTTGATGAACGCCAAGGGCGAGGTGGTGGCGCAGCACGTGGTGCTGCCGCTGCATATCGGCGCGTTTCCCGCATGCTGCACCGCCGTGCTCGACGAATTTGCCGGCACGATCGGGGAGGGCGATGCGTTCCTGATCAATCATCCCTACCAGGGCGGCAGCCCGCACGCGCCGGACGTTTGCGTGTTGACGCCGGTATTCGTCGCCGGCGAACTGTTCGGCTTTTGTGGCTCGATCGCCCACAAGGGCGACATCGGCGGTCCGGTGCCGGGAAGCTGTTCCGGCCAGGCGCGCGAAACCTTCAACGAAGGTTTGCATCTGCCGGCCGTGCGCTACCAGCGCAAATTCGAACCGCAGAGCGACATCGACCGCATCATTGCCGCCAACAGCCGCACGCCTGAACTTGTGCTCGGCGATATCCGTGGTCAGCTCGGCGCCGATCGGCTGGGAGAGCGGCGGCTCAATGAGCTCGTCGCCAAGTTCGGCAAGGACAAGGTGGAGCTGAGTTATGCGCGCCTGTTCGAGATCGGCGAGGCACGCGTGCGTGCCGCGATCGCCGAATGGGCGGACGGCCGCTATGAGGCCGAGCGTTTCGTCGACGACGACGGCATCGAGCTGGAAAAGCCGGTGCGCATCCACGTGGCCGCGGAAAAGCGCGGCGATCGCCTGCATTTCGATTTTTCCGGCTCCGCCGATCAGACCCGCGGTCCCGCCAATATCCGCCCGCCGCTGGTGCAGGCGGCCTGCGCTTATGCGCTGATCTCGATGATCGACCCGCGCATGTACGTGTCGAGCGGGCTGCTGCGCGCTTTCACGATCGAAGCCCGCGAAGGTAGCGTGCTTAATCCGCGTTTTCCGGCGCCGGTCAACACCTACAATCCGACCGTGCACGCCCTGGTCGATGCGCTGTTTGCCGCGCTGGCGCCGATCGTGCCTGAGAAAGTGCGCGCCGACGGCTCGGGCAGCCGTTCGATCGTCATCGGCGGGCGCAGCACGTCGGCCGGCAAGGGCTATGTGCAGTACGAGATCATCGCCGGCGGCGGCGGCGCGCGCCCTACCAAGGACGGTGCGTCGGTCA
>Ga0208480_1000193_pt1 | contig 24108 bp, 20 predicted proteins | sample NGESurshal092012_4_FD_184485 | JGI IMG/M metagenome (GOLD analysis project Ga0208480, IMG submission 184485) | Arctic peat soil microbial communities from Barrow, Alaska - NGEE Surface sample F53-1 shallow-092012 (SPAdes) | ecosystem: Environmental > Terrestrial > Soil > Wetlands > Peat ... | reverse complement strand
GCCAATGGGATTGTGGCAGCTATCGCAATGCCGGGTGAATTCGATGCCTTTCGTGCGCGGCAGAATGTTGACGCTGGTTCGGTAGAACGGGGTGCGAAACGAGTTCGAGTGAAGGGCTTGACGCCATTCGGCATAGGCCTGCTGGTGGCAGTGAGCGCAATATTGGGCTGTTGGAAAAGCGCCGGACTGAATAAAATCGTTGCCCTCGATGGCCGCGCTTCCGGGCGCCGATAGACTATCTTTGCCGAACCGAAAATTGTAGGTCTCACGAATTTTGGCGGCATAAGCCTGCCGCTCGCTGCTTTCCGACTGCGCCCGGGAAACACTTGGGAAAGCGCACAAAATGGCTGCCAACCCAGCCGCAGCCATGAGGACGCGCCCGGTCCTGAGATTAATTCTGAGACTAGACCCGATAGATTGACTTTAGCACTAACCAAGTTGGGCCGGATTCGCGATTTTCAACCTTCAATTCATGTTCATGCCGCACATGCCGCTCTGGCACATGTCCGCGCCGCACATGCCGCTTCCGCATCCTTCGAACGATTCGGAAGACGCTTTAGCGCTGCCCGTGCCCGATCTCGCGGCGAAGGTCGAGTACTGGGTGGTCAAATGCTCCTCGCCGCAGGACGGGCATCGGATTGCATTGGCCTCAGTGCTCCGGCGCACCAATTTCTCAAATTTCGTTCCGCAGTCGTCGCAAGCATATTCGAAGATTGGCATGCTTCTAACTTAACAAGATCCCCGGCCATAACAAAAGGCGTCTTCCGGACGAATTATCATATAGGTATGCGGCGCAGAGCATTTTTGAAGAGCAGTTTCTCGCTTGCGGCGGGTGCCGGGTTGACACTTGCGGGCGGCTCCAGAGCCTCGGCTGCGGGATTCTTCAAATCCGGCAAGGTCGTAACCATTATCGAGTTCGCCGATTCAGGCGAGCGAAAGGGAATTATCAAAGTGGAAAAGGTTCAGAAAACGGACGCCGAGTGGAAACAGCAGCTCACGCCGAACGAGTTTGAAGTCACCCGGCACGCCGGGACTGAGCCAGCGTTCACGGGCAAATACTGGAACAATCATGAACACGGCCTGTATCGGTGCATCTGCTGCGGGAACGCCCTGTTCTCTTCCGATACTAAATTCGATTCCGGCACAGGTTGGCCGAGTTTCTGGCAGCCGCTCGCGAAAGAGAATGTGGAGGATCGGACCGATGCGACGTACGGTATGGTTCGGAATGAAGTGCGCTGCGCGAAGTGCGATGCCCATTTGGGCCATGTGTTCGACGATGGGCCGAAGCCGACCGGATTACGCTACTGCATGAACTCCGTCTCGCTCGAGTTCATCAAGGGCTGAAGAACAGTTTCGGCCGTTAACGGCCGAAGCAACTGTCGCGCCCGTACAACCCTTTGGATCACACCCTAACCGGCACTCTCAGGCTTCATAAGGCCGTCCGATCCCGGTTCGTTGAAGCTGCCCGCGACATTATTGTGTATTTGCCGCCGGATTACAACTCGGCGGCGGAGCGGCGCTACCCCGTTTTGTATCTGCACGACGGCCAAAATCTGTTTGATGCCGCTACCGCCTTTGCGGGGAATGAATGGGGGCTGGATGAGCTAGCCGAAGAACTGATTCAAAGCGGACAGATTGAACCTGTGATTATCGTAGGTATTTACAACGCCGGTGAGAAACGGATAACGGAGTATACGCATGTGCGGGATCGGCGTGGGCGTGGTGGGCGCGCGCGAGCTTACGGCAAGCTGATCCGGGAGGATTTGAAACCATTCATCGATGCCGAATACCGGACTTTGCCGGATTTTGCGGACACTGGTTTGGGGGGCTCTTCGCTGGGCGGTCTGGTCACACTCTATCTAGGGCTGCACCATTCGCGGACATTCGGAAAACTGATCGTCATGTCGCCGTCCATATGGTGGGCGAATCGGGCGATTCTTCGGGAAGTCAGAAAGCTGCCCGGCAAATCAGGCCAAAAGATCTGGCTCGACATCGGCACGTGTGAGGGCCAGAATCCCGATTCCTGCGTGAAGAATGCAGAAGATCTGCGCGACGCGCTGGTCGCCAAAGGCTGGCAGCCCGGATACGATCTCGAGTTCGTGGAAGATCAGGGAGCAGGGCACAACGAAAAAGCCTGGGGCGCACGGATGCGGCACGCTCTGAAGTTTCTGTTTCCGGCGAAGCGGTAATCATAAAGGGGCTGCGGCTAGGGAAGACGGCGCGGAGCGGCGGACGCGGAGCGGGCTAAAGACCAGGATCAAAGCAATTGTCAAAACAGCCAGAGGCTGGTTCCGCACCAGGAGAAGCTGTGCCAGGGATGGCGTGATGGCTGCTGTGCCCATCCATTTCGCGAAAACGGATTGCTCCGGGGAAGCGATCGTGGCGAGAAAAATACCCAGGAATATCGCGGTTTTCCGATCTGACGCTCTCCACAATTCGACTAACACAGGAATAAGTAGCAGAAGAAGCTGGGCGTCGTAATAGCGATGATAGGTGATGAGAATCGTCAGGGCGGCAAAGAAACTCGCATCGCGCCAGGGAGACGCGGCGTCGGTTTGCTTTCGGAAGTGGAGATAGAAAACCACGAGGGACGCTGCTAAGATCCACACTAAGAGGTTTCTGAGCAGGACATCTTCAGCGAAGTAAGCCGTGAGAGTCTGGGCATTCAGAAACTGAAAAGACGCGAGACTGCGAGGGCCTGGATCGCTGGGTCCGCCTGGAGCAAAGGCGAGCGCCAGATTCTGCCACTCCGTTTGCAACCAACGCCAATCGCGGCCGAAGTGGGACGCCCGGACGACTGCGGCAATCGCGATTACACCCCCTATTCCGAATGCAATTCTGAGAGGCTGCCAACAGCTCCAGAGAATCAGAACGCAGACGGCCCACAACGCGATTTGCGGCTTCAGACAAAGCGCCGCGCCGAGCAGAATGCCGCTCATCCACATTTTGTTGTCTCGTGACAAGCAGACGGCGAGAACTGTCAGACTAATTGAGAGGACGCTCGGATTCCCACGCAGTAAGCCGACATAAACTGGACAAAAGGCGAGCGACAGGCTCGCAAATATCCATTTACCGGCAAGTGGTAAGTGAGCATGCCGGATAATCGCGAGCAGGGATAATGCAAAAAAAAGCAGAGACAGCAAGCACCATGCGATATTCGCCGCGCTCCACGGCAGCCAGGCAATGGGAGCGATTAAGGGTATAGCTGTTACCAAATAGACGGCTGGATTGAGGTTTTGCTGATCGATCAAGCGAGGCGGAGCGCCCGCGCCGATTAATGCTTCCTCCAGTTCTGTACGATCGTAGAGATTCTTGCCCTTCATCCAGCAGCGCGCGGAGGCATAGACGGTCGAGAAGTCGTAGGACTGGTTGAATCGGATAGCGCGGTACGGCCCGCATTCTAAAAGGAAGAGTAGACAGATAGAGAACAGCAGTCCAATGGCAATTTCCCGCCGCAGGGTCATGGCGTTGGCGCGCGCGTTCCTGGCAATCGCTCTGGCGCTGAAAGGCACGCAGCTTGTAGCGACCTTGGGCCAAACATTTTCGTACGCGCACGCCTTCGTGAGCGCCGATGTCGCAACCGCGGCGCGCTCCTTTCTGACTTACGGACTGTGGACATTGCGCTTCGTTCCTATCAACGATAACCCGCCGCTTGGAATGGAACGGGCGGCTTATCTGCACTGGCCTCCTCTTACTCCATCCCTGCTCTGCGTCTGGTACAAGATGTTCGGCGTCTCGGAAGCATCGACGCACGCTTTCAGTTTGCTGGTTGCGGCGCTGATGGCGGTTGCGCTTTATTTTTTGGCGCGTTACACGCTCGGAGAATTGGGAGCCGTGCTGGCTTTGCTCACCTGGGCATGCCTGCCGGTGACGCTCGACTACATTCATCTGCCCTCACAGCAGAATCTCGAGGTTGCATGGTTTGTGCTGGCGCTTTTCTGCGCAACGAAAGCGCTGGAGAAGAAAGCGCGCGGCAGGTTCTGGAAAATAGCGGGTCTGGCGGCGGTATCGATCGCAGTGGCCGCAAGTTGGGAAGCGGTGCTGCTCGGAATCGGTTTGCTGGCTGCAGGGGCGCTGACACGGCGGCGCGAAGTTCGCAGGCTCGCGATTGGGTACTGCATCGCGTCATTCGGCGTGGCCGCGGCAATTCTCGTACTGTATGGAGTTACCTATCCCAGCCTGGTTGCGGAGACGCTGCATACGGTTTTATTCCGCGCCGGTCTCGCCGCAACTTATGGAACCGAGCGGCTTGACGTCCAGGGCGTCGTGCTTCAATTGCCGTTCAGGCGATTAATTGAATTCGCCGGCGCCAAGCTTCTGGAGATGCTCGGCATCGTTGGGATTATCGCCATCGGAGCGGCTCTATGGAGGATGAACGAGAGAGAGAAGGGACGCGAGCAGTCTTTCGGAGTGGCGCTCATCGCGGCGACGGTTTCCTGGGTGATCTGGTATGCGTGCTTCTTGAATCATGTTGCGCTTCATCCGTTTGAGACGATGATCGCGGTCCCTTCGGTAGTGCTGGCCACGGCATGGTGCGCTCTTCGGGCAATTGAGTATGTGGCGAGGCAGCGGCTTAGTAAGTGGTGGCTTGCTGCGCTCTGTCTGGTTCCGTCGCTGGGCTTGGTTCCGTCGGCGCTCCAAACCTATAGCGCTCTTTATGGAGAGCCTCCGGGAAGCGAGGTTGCGGAAGTCGCCTCAGGACTGGAAATCAAGCAATTCACGCCGGCCGGCTCGGTTGTGCTCACTCCGGATGAAAGCACGATTCTGGTGTTTTATTCAGAAAGACACATCATCCGCGCGGTATCGGATCCCGGCAGGTTGATGCGCCTGCTTCCGCTGGTTCGTGCCAATTTCCCCGGAGCGCCGATTTATTTCGCATGTACTCCCGCGCAAGAGAGTCTCTTTGAGCCTATGTTGCGGAACGTGTCGCGCAATGGGCACGCTCTCGACTGGCGAGAAAACGATATCGTTGTCGTCAACCTGGCGGCTGCTTCTCCTTAGCGGCGTGGTTTCGTTTAGCATAAAGGAATTATGGCCTTTTGCACAAACTGTGGTACGCAGCTTGGGGATTCCGCTAAGTTTTGCCTGAACTGCGGCCAGCCGGCCGGCGCGGGCAATGCGGCAACGCATTATCCACCCGCTCCGCCGGTCGAGCCTCTTCAATACGACATTGAGGGGCACAATCTGCAGATCGCGAAAGTGCATCTTCAACCCGGCCAGGAGATATACGCCGAAGCCGGCAAGATGATTTACAAATCCGCGAATGTCGATTGGACCACGCGGATGACCGGCCAATCGCTGGGCGATAAGATTATCGGGGCCCTCAAGCGCAAGCTGATGGGCGAATCGCTGTTCTGGACTTATTTCCGCGCGACTGGAGCACCGGGAGAAGTGGGTTTCGCAGGCCACTACCCGGGCAAAATTCAGGTCTTCGATCTGGCCGCCGGACAGACGATTATGGTGCAGCGCGACGGCTTTCTTTTCGCGCAAAGCACGGTAACCCTCGACATTGCCCTGGTGCGGCGGCTCGGCGCCGGATTGCTCGGCGGCGAAGGTTTTATTTTGCAGAAGCTGACCGGTCCCGGCGCGGTTTTCGTGCATGCGGGGGGAGATCACGTCGATTTCAATCTCGTCCCAGGCGAGATTCTACAGGTGCAGACCGGCCACCTGGTAGCCTTCGAGCCCACGGTCAATTACGACATTCAGATGGTCGGTAGCATTCGCACCGCGGTATTCGGCGGAGAAGGCGTGTTTCTGACCACACTGACCGGTCCCGGCCGGGTCATCTTACAAAGCATGACGCTCGAACGTTTGCGGCATGAGCTTTCACCAGGGGAACACCGGCACAGCGGAGAGGAGCGCAATCCGCTAGGAGCTCTCGCGAGCGGCAGTTTGGGCAGTTTCTTTTCGACTGACGATTAAATCTGTTGCGCATTCGCGCGAGCGGTCACTTTGCGGCTTTGGTACAACAGCGGCTTTTCGACGCAAACATGGAAAGCGGCCGCCGCGAGCAGAGCTAACGGCACATACAAGGCGAGCAGCCGGCAGCGCGGCGCTGCCAGGTTCAACAGATTCACCAACCCGAATAAAATTGTTCCGTGAACGAGGTAAAGGCTGTAGGAGACGTCTCCTAACCAGGCGATGGGGCGCGAATCGAGAAACGCCGAAAAACGCCGGGAGCTAAACGCGAGCACGATGATGCCGCTTGCGCCGATTCCAACCGGGATATCCAGGATCGAAGCATAAGCGGCGGGGACCGCGTGCGCGACTATCCTACCGTAATAGAACAGCAGAGCGGCGAATATAGTCAGCGCGCTACGCCACGCGCTTGGCAGAGACCGGTACCATTCGGCCAAACGAGTTTTTCGCTCCGAGATAAAAATTCCGAAAATAAAAAGACCAGCGAAATGAACCGAATCGCCCAGGTCCGTGCTCTTGGCGAAAGTAGCGGTAGCCAGCGTTCCTGAAATTACGAGCAGCAGCGCAAAGCCAATTTGACGAGATGCGGCTTTCGCGGCAATGAACAGAAAGAGCAGCGGGAACACCAGCGAAATGCGCATTTCTTGGATGAGCGACCAGAACGCCGTATCGAAGATGAGGTTGTTGTAAACGCCCAGAAACGCAACATGCCGCCAGACGTCACGCCAGTGGAAGGGAACTGTCCAGGTTTGATTGAACCAGGGATTGAAGTGGCTTCTATATCCGGTTGAAAGAAAATAATCCGCCGTAGCGGCCACAGCTAAGGCACCGAGGTAAGGAGCATAAATCCGCAGGATCCGCCGCAGGGCGAAGCCGGCATATCCGGCGTCTCTAGTTTTCAGGTACATGCGGTCGAGCGCGAAGCCGCTCAAGACGAAGAAGACGACGACCGCTTCGCGGCCGGCGATGAGCGCATATAGAGGAGAAATCTTCCATACCGCGGTCCACCTACCGGCTGGAAATAAATCGAAGAAGTGACAGAACACAACGGTGAGAGCGGCGATCCCGCGAAGACCGTCCAGTTCCTTCGAGCGGGCGGCCTTTTCCAGCTTCACCGGGCCCGGAGAAATGGGGCTGGATGGCACTGCGGCATTAATGGGCATCGAACTCTTCTTTTAGCAATTTCACCCAGCGCCGTTGAAATCGATCTTCACTGTACATCTCAACTCGTTCTCTCGCGGCGCGGCCCATTGCGGCAGTCCGATTACGATCTCCGGCGGCTTCTTCAATTGCGGACTGGATCGAAGCGGCCGCGCGATCCACGAGCCAGCCGGTTGCGCCATGAATCATGAACTCTTCGACGCCGTGAATGCGCGTGGCGATCAGCGGCAGACCAGCGGCAGCGGCTTGCAGACAGACCAGAGGGAAAGTCTCATGAAGCGATGGAAAGACGAAGGCTTCCGACGCCCAGAGATAGGGCCGGATATCATTTTGCAATCCCACAAAACACACGGATTTGCCGATTCCCAAGCGCTCCGCAAGGGTTTGATATTCCCGGACTTCGCCAGATGTTCCGCCGATTACAATCAGGCGCGCCGGGATATCCGGCAGGGCCGCCAACGCATTCATTGCGAGGCGCAACCCTTTGCGCTCGAAGTTTCCGAGCGCGCAGAAGCTGAGTACGAAAGAATCACTCGGAAAGCCAAGCTGCTCTTGTATGCTTTGACTGAAAAAGGCGCGCGGACGCTCGAATGCTTTTGTATCGACAGGATTGGGGATGACGCGAATCTTCCCCTCGATCAGCTTTGGATATGCGGATTTCAAATCGCGCGCCAATCCTTCCGAAGGAACCACAATCGTTCTCGCCGAGCGAAACGCGATTCGCTCAGTGAATGCTCCCCAGGCGTGCGTCAGGATTCTAGCCCCGCGGCGCAGCGGGCCGCCTCCCAGAAATCGGCGATAGCGAGACAGCAGGATACTGTGGCAACTATGGGCGTAGCATAGGTCGCAGAGCGGAAAAGCGCCTTCGGTGCCGATTCTCAAACCGCGCCTTCGAGCATGAATCGCAAAGGCGCAAAGCGAGAAAACCGTATACAGAAAGGACGAGGCGAAGACCGGGCGGCGTGGCGCGGGTATGTGCGTTTGGTGGATGAATTCCGATTCGGGCAGATCGCAGCGCGTAACGAAGAGATGCAGATCGCACTCGCCAATCAACGGCTGGAGCATGCTCAATACGCAGCTTCCAGCCGGGCTGGTCCGGGTGATATTCGGATCAAAGACCAGGAGGCGCGCGCCAGGACGAAAGAGCGGGAAGCGCGAATTCGAATCTGTCATCTATCGCCGCGAGAAACCAGCGGCTCATGATCTCTGAGCAAACCGGCGAGAGCGCGCGACCAATTGGCCGGGCGATTTCGGAGCATCAGGAAGTAGGTTCCAATAATGCAAGCGGAACTCGCGGCGTTGGCGAGAATCATGCAGGCGATAGCGCCGCCGACTCCGTAGGGCCGCAGCAGGAACATCGCGGCGCCGATCGCGATTACGGTCGCAGTAATACCCGCGACGAACTGGTGCTGCGAATTTTGAGCAGCCCGCAACAGCGTGGAAAATCCGGCGCCGACGGCGGACAGCAGCGCGGCAAGCCCGAGATAAGGGAAGTAGCGGTCGTATTGCGCCATCTTCCCGTTGTAGAGAAGGCATTCGAGCGCCGGTCCGAAAAGTTGGAGAGCGATGACGTAAGCCACAGCCAGCGCGCAAATGACTGCCGGAAAAAGAATTGCCTGGCGTAGGCCGTATCCGATGCCGAATTTCTTCATCTGGTGAGCGAGGCGCGGTAAAGCGTAGACGCTCAGAACGGTTGCCAACTGCGCCAGGGGCAGAACGAAATTCATCATCGCCCGCAGCGCGCCGGCGGAATTCAGATTGACAAAAACCGAAAGAAGAATGGTTTGAATTTCAGACACTCCGACGGCGAGAATAGCCGATGCAAATAGCCAGCGTCCATATTTCCAGTGGGCGCGCGCGATGGGCCCGATATTTTCTTCATTTTCCCGCGTGGAATCCGGATGCGCCGCATCCGCCGGCCTGAAGCGCTTGCCGGCCCAGATAGCGACGGGAAGGGCTGTTCCGATACACACCAAACCGGTGAGAGCCGATAGCCAGGAGACGATTCGGAAGAACGCGAGCGCACCGCCTGCGGCGCAGGCGTAGACGATGCTGATGTGAAACGCCCGGATGGGATGATTCACAACATATTGTTCGCGGCGTGCTGTCAAGAGCAGCAAGTAGCCGGGCAAACAGATGGCTAGCGTGAGTAGAGCGCGCCGCACCGCGAGCTCTTGGTAAAACAGGCCGACGGCGGCCGCGAGCAGGCCCAGTGAGATGACGACGTACCAGTTGAGCCTGCCGACTATCTTCAAATAATTTGAGAGCCTGGAACCATACTCGGCTGGCCCAACCACGCTCATCGGCTCGAGAATAATCGCGTTGTGAAAAGCCGCAAACACCAGGCAAAATGACCAGGAGACGGAAAACGCTCCGTATTCCGACTGGGCCAGCCAGCGTGCGAGCAGGATATTCATTACGAAGTTCGTTCCCGAACTGGCAGCCTGGTCGGCAATGCTGTGCAGCACCTTTACGAGCAGGGGCCGGAGCTTCCGGGAAATGTGATTCATGCGGAGTCAGCCTACACGCCGGAACAGCGCGGCTTCAGTATGCACCTTTAGGCATCAGCACCGTTTGCACGGTTCGAAGCAGGACATAAATATCCAGCCACAACGACCAGTTGCGGATGTAGTAAGTGTCCTCCAACTCTTGAACCTTCAGGTTGCCGTCGCTGCGCTCGGAAACCTGCCAAAGCCCGGTGACGCCCGGCATCACGCTGGTTCGCAAGGCGCGAAATGCCTCGGGAAAACTGTTCAGATGGTAATAGGGGAAGGGCCGTGGGCCCACCAGGCTCATGTCGCCACGAAGCACGTTCCATAATTGCGGCAGCTCGTCAAGGCTATAGCGGCGCAGGAACCATCCGATGCCTGGCAGCACGCGGGGATCCTTTTTTAATTTGTAGTATTGAGACCAGCTTGCTTTCTCGTCGCCATTCGATTCGAGATACTCGCGGAGCAACAATTCCGCCTCGGGGCGCATGGTTCTCAGCTTGTAGATGGTGATCCGCTTGCCTCCTTCGCCTTCGCGTTCCTGGCGGAAGAATGCCGTGCCCGGACTGACCGTCTTGATCCAGGCGGCGCAAACCGCGACGAAGGGCACTGTGATCAGGAAGACCGGCAGCGCGATCGTGTAATCGAGGAGATGTTTGAGCACACGATTGGAGGGGACGAGCAGATTCTTCTTAATTTCCAAGCCCAATACGCCGCCGAGATCCCGCGAAGTAATCCAAAGACTCTGAATACCGAATAGATCGGGGATGAAAATCACGTTGGGAAACGAGAGGCTCTGGACAATTTCCGTTAAGCGATCCCGGCTCAAGCCGGGCATCGCAATTAAGGCTACTTTCGCGCGGCCCTCAAATGTCTTGACGGCCGATAAAGATCCCAGAACCGGAACGCCATAAATGTTTTGACCCCACTTCAGCGGATCGTCGTCGAGAATGCCGATCGGCACAAAACCGAGATTGGACTCCTGCCGCAATTTTTCCGCGACTAGCGCGCCGGTACGGCCCGCGCCCAGAATAATGACCGGAAGTCCGTATACGCCGCGAGCGATCAATAATTTTCTCGCCAGAGCTTCCAGGGCGGGCGGCAAAATCAGAGCGAAAACCATGGTGCTGAGCAGCACGCCGCGAGACCATTGCCGGTCCTGAAAGACATAATCCCAGATCAGCAGGATTACGAATACCGTGAAGGTGGCGTAAACACGGGTCCGCAAGCGCTGTACCGCGCCCATGCCGTGACCCGGATATAAGCCGAGCCAGTAATACACCAGCGGAAGGATTAAGATTCCGAGCGCGAGACCCTGATACTGAGGCCGCCCGAGTCCGATGGGCGCCACGGAGAGAAAAAGAAACCGGACCACGCAACCCAAAAAGAGGGCCAGTTCGAGCGCCAACACGTCGATCGCCACCAGGGCAATAGTCGCCCACGAGCGCTGCCTCACTTCAGGGAGGGCGACCATCTGTCTGGCGGTAGCGGCGCTCATCGCGGAAGTGATTCCTTAAACGGGCTAATTTGGCAAACTGCGTCGATAGATCTCCAGAAGCATCTGGTAATTTCGCTCCGGAGTGTAGTTCTGCTCATAGTATAGGCGCGACGATCGCCTCATCTCCCGCAGCTTATCGGGACGCGACGAAATCCAACGTAGACGTTCCACGAGCGAGCCGGCGTCTCCGGCAGTAAATCGAAATCCGTTCACTCCATCCTGGATAAGCTCGTTCATGGAACCGAGTCCGGCGGCGACGACCGGCGTGCCGCAAGCCATGGCCTCAATAAAGGTCAGGGGCAGTCCTTCATACCAGAGGGAAGGGAAGACCAGAAGCCGCGCGTCGCGCATCAGATCGAGCAGGCGCTCCCGAGGACAATAGCCGAGCCATTCGACGTTTTCGAGCCTGGCAACACGCTCCCGGACATAGCCCTCCATAGGGCCATCGCCCGCAATTTTCAAAGGAATGGTTGAGCCCGGACGCGCCCAGGCATCGAGCAGCGCTCGCACTCCTTTTTCTTCGGAAAGCCGGCTGGCGAAGAGCGCGTAATTCCCGTTTCCCCCGCCCACGCCGGGATCGGCGCTCAAGAAATTCGGCTTCACGGCGATTTTGCCGGCAGGCAAACCTCCCTCGATGAACTTATCTCTCGCGAAGTCGGTCAAGGCGACGTAAGTGTTCACTTTGGTATTCCAGGAGCCCGCTATGCGATGGAACAGCAGCATGGTTGCCGTGGTGGCGCTAGCGGCGGCGCTGTTTCGGTAGCATCGGTGCACGACCGCCTTGTAAGCGAGTGCCGACCCGACACATTCTTCACAAACATGCCCATTGCGGAAGAGCGTTGCAGCGGGACAGAGAAGGCGGTAATTGTGGAGCGTTTGCACGACTGGAACGTGCGCTTTCGCCGCCGCGTAATAGAGAGATGGCGAGAGAAGCGGGAACGTATTGTGCGCGTGAACGATCGCGGGCGATTCACGTTGGAGGAGCGCCGCGACTTCCCGATAAGTATGGGAGTTCCAAATCGTACGAGCGGCCGCGCCGATTCCGGACATGCCGTTTATAGCGTCATTTCGCGCCGTGTATTGCGTGACGGTATGTCCATGCCGTGTAAGCAATTCGTATTCAGCGGCGTAGACCTGGTCCTCGCCGCCAGCCTGCCGATAGAAATTGTGGACTTGAAGAATTTTCATCCGCCGCCGGCTTCCGCCGCAATCCGCGCCGCGCGCGGCGGCCGTATCCGAACAGCAACCGGAGGCGTCTCGCGTGGGGGCGGCCGGAACGCGAACGAACGATGCGAGATGCCGGCCAGGCCGATTACCAGCAGAAATCCGACACTTACCGCGTTGCCCGCTCCGGCAATGATATTTTCACCTGCAAGTCCCAACAAAAAGGCCGGCATATAGACCAGCAGCGGTTTTGAATATCCCCAAGGATCTCTCCGCAATCCCTGGTAAGCAAAGATCACGATCGATCCGAAAAACATCAGCCACAGGAGCATCCCGGCCACGCCCCACTCATACATAACCCGTAGCCACTCGTTGTGCATCAGCCGGTTGGGGTCGGTGCCGATCTTGAATATGGAGCCGGTGATGATCAAAACTCCGTTGGAGGTGCCGTGTCCGAAGAGAAGTTGGTCGATGGAAGAATTTTCAATCGCCCTGATCTCTTTCGCGTCAAATCCACGCCTGAGCTCATAAGTTCCGAGCCCGTAAGACCGGATATCGCCCTCATAGACGGCGGTGATTGCGGCAGCGATCCGGTTCGATTCCGCCTGGCGCGCCACAAACATCATCACCTTGTCGCCCTCCGCAATGAGTGAAGCAGCCAGTGCGATCGCAAGACCGCAGGCGCAGATCTTCACCCAGGGACGCACTCCGGACACGAGCAGCGCCAGCAGAGTCGCCGCGGCCAGTCCGATCGCCCAGATACGGCTGCCGTCGAAAGCAAGCGCCGCAACCAGCAGCGCGCACAGCGTAATCCGAATGCCCGCCCGCAAAGTTTTCGAGCACAGAGCAATGCAATAAAGCGCCACCAGGAATGCTGCGAACGATTGAGCGGATGAAAACGCCGTGAAGCGCGCGGCTTCGTCGCCGTAGTTCGGCATAAATAGAGACCGTAGAATGGCAATGACAAGGGCTCCGGCCGTCACAGGAATGACGACAACGGGAGTGACATAGCCGGCTTTGGTCGCCCGGAGGAATACGAAACAGATCAGCAGGGAGCCGATCATGTGCCCGGCGAGCTTCAGAGCGGCTACCGGGAAAAATGACCAGAATCCCGCAATGCCGGCATAGATCACAAGAAAAATCCAGGCGATGGGGGCGAGAATTATTTTCTGATGGCCGGCATAAGCCCGCAATCTCCACAGCAGGTATACGGGCAGGAGGATACCCTTGGCGGCATTGAGGATGCCGATGTTGCCGCCGCCACCCGCCCCGAAGTCAATGGTGGAAAGCAGCAGATAGGCGACCAGACTCCAACGCAATGGCGCGAACGCCGCGATGGCAAACAGCGCTCCGTATAGAACGAGCGGCAAAATCATCGTCGGAATGGCGCAACTTCTTTCATGCTCAGGTGATTTCGGAAACGACCGCCATCATTTGCGATTATCGCGTGGGAGGAGATGCGCGGTGGGCTCGCCTTATTACCAACTCGCGTTAGGGTACAGGTAGCCCCTGGATCGGCGAGGGCCGCAATACGCGATACAATCGAAGCTAATCCATCTCGCAAAGAACGTCGAGATCCGTCCAAAGATCCTCGTGATTCCGACTGTATAGCCCCATGACCGTTGCTGAACCTATCACACTGACTCGCGCTGCCGAATTTCGCAAGAAGCTGCAATCCAAAATTGTTGTTGCCGATGGCGCGATGGGCACCATGCTCTACGCCAAGGGCATCTTCATCAATCGCTGTTTCGACGAATTGAATCTGTCGTCTCCGCAACTGGTGAAGGAGATACATCAGGAATACGTTAAAGCCGGCGCGGAAATCATAGAGAGCAATACTTTCGGCGGCAATCGAGTTCGTCTGGCTGCGTTTGGATTCGCGGAGAAGCTGCGGGCGATCAACGAAGCGGGTGTACGGCTGGCGCGTGAAGCCGCGGGAGAGAAAGCGTTTGTGGCGGGCGCGATAGGGCCGCTTGGAACGCAAATCGAGCCGCTTGGGCCGATGTCATTTCCGGAGGCTCGAGGGGTTTTCAAAGAACAGGCGGATGCGCTGATTGCGGCAGGCGTCGATTTAATCGTTATCGAAACTTTCTACGAGTTGAACGAGCTTCGCGAAGCGATCTTCGCCGCAAGAGAAGCCGCTGGAGAGGATATGGCGATCGTTGCGCAAGTCACCGTGAACGACGATGGCACCCTGCGCGACGGTACAAGTACCGAAACATTCGCTAAAAGACTGAGTGAATGGCCGGTAGATGTAATCGGCGTAAACTGCTCAGCCGGTCCGAAAGTGGTGCTCGAAACCATCGAAAAGATGATTCCGTACACGACGAAGCTGCTCAGCGCGATGCCCAATGCCGGCCAGCCCGCGACGGTAGAGGGCCGCAATATTTATCTCTGCTCGCCGGAATACATGGCGCAATATGCGCGCCGCTTTCTGCAAGCCGGCGTTCGGCTGATCGGAGGCTGCTGCGGGACGACGCCGGAGCATATCAAGCTGATCTGCAGTGAAGTGCGCTCGCTCCAGCCGGTTCAGCAGAAGACGCGCGCGGCAGGCGTCGTTGAAGAAGGGAAGCCCGAAGTCAAGCGGCTCGCGAAGGCGCCGATCGCGGAGAAATCGCAGCTTGGGGCAAAGCTGGCGGCTGGGAAATTCGTCGCTTTCGTGGAAATTCTGCCGCCACGCGGCGTCGATGCATCCAGAGAAATAGCCGGCGCGCGTCTTTGCAAAGAGAACGGGATCGACTGCATCAACGTTCCGGATGGACCACGCGCCAGTGCGCGTTTGAGCGCGCAAGTCACTTGCCAGTTGATCCAGCGGCAGGCTGACATCGAAGCCGTATTGCATTTCTGTTGCCGCGATCGAAATATTCTGAGCATTCAATCGGAGTTGCTGGGCGCGAACACCGTTGGCGTGCGGAATCTGATCTGCATCACGGGCGATCCGCCGCGGATGGGCACCTACCCGGATGCGACGGCGGTATTCGATGTCGATTCAATCGGCTTAACGAATATCGTGAATAATCTCAACCAGGGTCTCGATATCGGAGGCAATCCGATGGGATCTCAAACGCGTCTCTTGATTGGCGTGGGCGCCAATCCCGGCGCTCTGAACATGGATGAGGAGTTGCGCCGCTTCGCATGGAAGGTGGAAGCGGGCGCCGAATACGTAGTCACGCAACCGGTTTTCGATCTCGACCTGCTCGAGGTTTATCTCAAGAGAACGGAGCAATATGGGCTGCCCTTTATCGCTGGGATCTGGCCTTTGACCAGCTATCGCAATGCCGAATTCATGGTCAACGAGCTGCGCGTGCCGGTTCCCAAGGAGTATATGGAGCGGATGAGGCGCGCCGATAGCGCCGAGAAAGCTCGCGCGGAAGGCATCCTGATTGGACGCGAAATGGCGCAGCGGGTGCGCTCAATGGTGCAAGGGGCACAGTTAAGCGCGCCATTCGGGCGGTATGAGATGGCCGTGCAAGTTGCCGAAGCGCTTGGTGAACGGTAAACTTACGAAATACCCGGCTCGGCGAGCCGGAGCATGAGCATCTTGCCCAGGTGGCCACCGATCTTATCGAAGTCGACGTTGAGAACCCCTATCCCGGGGCGATTGATCGCGCCGTGCAGGAAATTGCTCGAGGACACGTCGTGGGTGTTCCTACGGATGCCTTATACATGCTGGTCGCCGACCCGCTGAACCTTCAGGCGGTGGGACGCGTGTTTGCGGCAAAGGGCCGCGAGAGCGTACGGTCTCTGCCGTTGGCAATTTCAGACGTTTTGATGGCTGAGGATCTGGCCAAGGAACTCAACAGCCGCTTCTACATTTTGGCGCGGCACTTCTGGCCGGGGCCTCTCACCATGATCGTGCCGGCGGCAGCCAAGGTGCCGTTAAAGGTCACTGGAAATACGGGCCGATTGGCGATGCGTCACTCGAACGCCAACGTGCTGAATGCGATTGTAGAGAAAACCGGCCATGCGCTGATCGCAACCAGCGCCAATCTGTCCGGCCAACCAACCATTTCAAGCGGAATTGAGTTGTTCGCCGCGATGGACGGTCGTGTCGACTTGGTGCTTGACGGCGGTCTCTGTACCGGTCCCGGATCAACTACGGTTGACATTACGGACGCCTATTGGCGCGTTATCAAGGAAGGCGCGATCTCCGAAAAGGAGATCGCGGAGCGATTGCAGGCGAACTGAGGTCCGCCAGCAATTATTCTTGTCTGAGCGCGCTCATGGGGTCGAGGCGGGCGGCGCGCCGCGCCGGAACTGAACTGGCCACAACAGCCATGCTCAAGAGAAGAACCGAGACGCAGATGAACGTCAGCGGGTCTGAGGATTTCACTCCATAAAGCAGACTGGACAAGAAACGAGTCAGCCCGAATGCCCCAGCCAATCCGAAGCCGAGCCCTATTGCTCCGAGAAATAGCCCCTCGCCAATGACGAGATGTTGGATATCGCTCGGCATCGCGCCCAGCGCCATTCGAATTCCAATTTCATTCGTGCGTTGCGTGACGCCGTAATGGATGACCCCGTAGATTCCAAGACTCGCCAGTGCAAGCGCGACTAGAGAAAACAAACTCAATAACCAAGTCTCGAAGCGACGCGGCGACAACTGCTCTGCAAGTTGCTGTTCAACGGTAGAGACACTCGAAAGAATTGTGGTTCGATCCAGAGTCCGAACTGTTTTACGAAGGGTACCCGCGAGCGCAGCGGGATCGCCACTCGCGCGGACTACCAGATCGGGCGTACTTTCGTCGAACGTTTTGTTGCCAAGTCTCTTTCGGGCGGATAACTTCGCTTGGGTCGGGCTATCTCCCGCCTCCAGCCGCTCCCGGACGAGCAGGTCGAGGTGATAATTGAGCTCCTCGTCGATCTCTTGGTCGCGGGTCTTCTTATGGTGGAACCAGCCAAACATAAAATTAAAACTCCCTACGCAGGCCGCATGACTCGAGCAATCGCGCCGCTGAGCCGATCCCATTTGGACTGTTCAGTCAGCAGCTGTTTTCTTCCAAGCTTCGTCAGTTGGTAAAACTTGGCGCGCCGGTTGGTATCCGAGTTCTTCCACTTCGAGCTGAGCCAGCCCTTTTTCTCCAGGCGATGGAGGGCCGGGTAGATCGAACTATGGTCCACTTGCAGCACGTCGTCGGACATTCTCTCGATCACTTTGGCAATTTGGTAGCCGTTTGTGGCGCCGAACAGCAAAGTGCGAAGAATCATCATTTCGAGGGTTCCCTGCAACAGCTCGAGGCGATCCGGTTGTTCTTTTGGCATGAGAAGAGGAGTCCGATTTAAGCTAAGTAAAACACAAACAAAATACATTGTGCAAGGTAATAGGTCAGATAAACAAGGGTAATCTGAAATGGTCTCATAAACGGCCATCGCGATCCCACCAGCGAAACAGGCTGATCGTGCCCGGCGTCACGGGCTTGCACCGTCTGGTATCCTTTGCTTAAGCGTTTCCCGCGAGAGCGTCTCTCGGTCTCCAACAAATTGATCCGATAGTCAATGTCATGGAGTCCGACTCGAATGAAGTGCTGGTGTTCAGGCTCCGGTGTCCTTTGGGATGCTATGGAGAAGTCTAAAGGCGCTCGGAGGATTCCCCCCTGTTTTCTTAGGGGTCAATGACGGAGGCTGAGCCGGAGGCTCTCGCCGGGAACGTTTCTCTTTCGTATTTTCCCGCCTCATGAACATTTTGTTTATCGGTGACATCTTCGCCTCGGGCGGTCGGGGCATTGTCGCCGGAAACCTGAACCGGCTGATTGACGAATACAAGGTCGATCTAGCGATTGCCAACGCTGAGAACAGCGCCGGCGGTTTTGGCATCACGCCGCTGATTGCGGAGGAATTGCTCTCTCTCGGTCTGGATGTCCTTACAGGCGGTAATCACAGCTTCGACAAGCGCGAAATCCATGACTATTTTGAGCACCAGCCGCGCCTTCTGCGGCCTGCGAATTATCCGCCGGGCTTGCCGGGAAGCGGCGTATATGTTTCGAAAGCGCGCAATGGCGTACGTTACGCGGTGCTCAACCTGCAAGGCCGCGCGCACATGGCCAATATCGATTGTCCTTTTCGGAAGGCGGATGAGCTCCTGGCGGCTCTCGATCCGGAAATTCGGATTCGCATCGTGGATTTTCACGCGGAGCTGACCAGCGAAAAAATGACGATGGGATGGCATCTCGATGGCCGCGCAACGGCTATGATCGGGACCCATACGCACATCCCGACGGCCGACACGCGGGTTCTTCCCGGCGGGACGGCCTATCAGACCGATACAGGGATGACTGGGCCATACGATTCCGTCATCGGCATCGAGAAAGACACCATTCTGCGCCGCTTTCTGACCGGACTAACTGGGCGCATGGAAGCGGCGAGGCATGGAATCGAGCTGCACGGCGCCGTCATCGCCGCGGATGAAAATACGGGGAAGGCTACTTCAATTCAGCGCGTGCATTGTGTGAAATAGCGGAGCCAACGCACTATGGCGCAGACGGGTTGACATTTAACCCCGGAAAGCCGATGCTTGGGTATGGTGTCTACCCGTGATCGGAACGAACCGCTGGAATTACTGCAAGGAACGCTTGATCTGCTCATTCTCCGGACGCTGGTTTTCGGAGCCCAGCACGGGCAGGGAATCGCTCGAGCCATTCATGAAACATCTGAGGATGAATTCCTTGTCGAGCATGGAGCGCTCTATCCGGCGCTGCAACGCCTGGAAGCTCGCGAGTGGATTGTCGCGGAGTGGGGACGTTCCACGAACAATCGAAAAGCTCGCTTTTATACGCTGACCAAAGCAGGGCGGAAGCAGCTCGTCAAGGAACAGACAAAATGGCGGCGTCTTGCGGAAGCGATTGGCCGAATTCTGGGTCCCGACGCCGATGTGGTCTAGGTATGTTTTGGCGGCACAGGAAGTTGAAGGATTTCAGCGCCGAAATTGAGGCGCATTTACTGCTGGAAGCGGATCGCCTGAGAGCGCAGGGACTGAATGAGGCCGACGCTCTGGCAGCGGCCCGCCGGTCCTTCGGCAACGCCACACAGACGCGGGAGCGGTTCTGCGAATCGCGGCGCTGGTTCCCGTGGAGCCGATTGTGGCAGGACGCGCGCTTTGGTTTGAGGATCTTAGCCAAAAACCCCGGTACGACCGTAGTGGCGATTCTGACCCTCGCGCTCGCGCTGGGCGTAAACACCGCGATTTTCAGCATGCTCGATAGCGCGCTGCTGAAGTCCTTGCCGGTGCCTCATCCGAACGAGCTGGTTATGCTCACAGACCCGAATGCCTCCATGACCTTGGGTGGGCTTCTGCCTGGTAAGCGCAGTCTGCTCACTTACGCGGAGTTTCTGCAATTGCGCGCTCGCGTGACAACGCTTTCCGGCCTGTGCGCTGTTCAGTTGACGTTGGAGCGCTGGCCGATTCGAGTAGCAGGCTTGGAGCCGGAACAGGCGCGCGGGCGGCTGGTAAGCGAAAACTACTTCTCCGTGTTCGGGGTGCGGCCCGCGATCGGCCGCTTCTTTACGCAACAGGATGCAACTGCGGTTGGCAAAGATCCCTACGCGGTGATTAGCTACGACTATTGGCAGCGCCGGTTCGGCGGAAGACCTTCTGTAATCGGGACAACGATTCGCTTGCGTAGAGCTTCGGTCGTAATTGTGGGCGTGGCGGCCAGAGGTTTTCGGGGTGCGACGGTCGGTCGGGAACCAGACCTGTGGTTACCGATACTGATGCAGCCTTTGGTGATGCCGAGCTTTGACGGATTAACCGATATGCTGTCGCACTCAGAGGACAAACTAATGTGGCTCCACGTCTTCGGGCGGCGGAAGGCCGGCATGACCATTGCGCAGGTTCAGGCGGAGGTGAATGTGCTCTTCCGGGCAATCCTTGAAGGAGGATATTCCGCCACCATGCAGGCGCAAGCCCGGAGGCAGGCGCTCAATCAGTATATTGTCGTTCAGCCGGTGCGAACCGGAGCATTTCATGGCCGCAAGGAGTTCTCTCAAGAGTGGACCCTTCTACTAGCTCTGGCGGGTCTCATCCTGTTAGCCGCATGTGCGAATGTCGCAAACCTGCTGCTTGCCCGTGCAGCGTCGCGCTCCCGGGAAGTTGCGATTCGTCTTTCGATTGGCGCAGCGAAGGCACGCTTAGTCCGGCAGTTCTTGACCGAGAATCTTTTACTCGCGGCGCTTGGCGGTCTCGCTGGCATTTTTGTGGCGGAAGTTGTGGTGCGCGCGTTGCTGGAGGTTCTCTCCGATGCCAATGACGGCTTCACCATCGCAGCCAGTCTCGATCTGCGCGTGCTTGGGTTTAGTGCAGGCGCAACTCTGCTCGCCGGCCTGCTTTTCGGAGTTGTTCCCGCAGTGGGCGCAATGCGCAGTGATGTCAATCGGAGTTTGAAGGAGACCGGCCGCAGCGCAACGGGTTCGCGCAAACACGCGGTGCTCGGGAAGACGCTGGTTGTGGCCCAAGTCGCTCTTTCCTTTCTCCTTATCGCTGGCGCCGGACTTTTCTTGCGAACGCTCTGGAATCTGCAGGCGATTGCGCTTGGCTATCCGCGAGAAAATCTGTTGTTGGTGGAGATAGATAGTTCGGATGCGGGCTATCAAGGCGCACGCGCCACGAATTTGTTCCATGACCTTGCAACCCGAATCGGCCGGATTCCGGGCGTGCGTGCCGTCAGTTATTCGGACCGCGGCTTGTTTAGCGGATTCGAAGGCGCTTTTCCGGTCTCGGTGGAGGGATTTACCTCGGAAAGGGAAGCGGATCTCGGTTCGACCGGTGATTCCGTCGGGCCAGGATACTTTTCGACGATCGGGATTCCGATGCTGCTGGGCCGGCAAATCGACGCTCAGGACCGGGCTGATTCGCCGCGGGTTTGTGTAATCGACGAAGCATTTGCGAACCGCTTCTTTGCGGGCCGCAACCCCTTGGGAAAGCATGTGACGAGTGTGCTTTCCGATGACGGCGGCAACAGCGTCCGGCGGCGATTGCAGGTGATTGGCGTCGCAAAGAACGTCCGTGCGCAGTCGCTGCGCGGAGCAATTGACCCCAAGTTTTACGTTCCCGGCGGTGCGTCCTGGCTTGAAATCCGCACGGCTGGCAATCCAGGCCGCGTTCTCAATGCGGTCCGCAAGGTGATTTTCGCGGCTGATGGCAAGCTGAGCATTCAGAGCGCGAAAACGCTTGAGCAATTGCTGTCCATGCAAAACGCGCAGTCAAGATTGATCGCGCAGCTGGCCACCGGCTTCGGAGTTCTCGCGCTTATACTTGCAGCGACCGGAGTCTATGGACTGCTGTCTTACGAACTCGGACGCCGAACTCATGAGATCGGCGTTCGCATGGCGCTCGGTGCACCCCGAAGGCAAGTTGTCGCGATGATTCTCAAAGAGATGGGATTTATGATCTTCGCCGGCGTGGTTACCGGGATCGCGGCAACAGCAGCCTGCGCGCGAATACTGTCCGCCCGATTATATGGTTTCGACGCCGCTGGTCCTCGTTGGTCCCTGGCCCGTTATGAACATGTGGACAGCGCGACGCGGCTATATGGACTCAGCGCCATGGACCCGGTGACGATCGGCGTGGCCGTGGGTGTACTGTGCGGCTTCGCATTGCTTGCGGCGTGTCTTCCGGCAGTGCGGGCTGCGCGAATGGATCCGGTACATGCGCTGCGGGTGGAGTGAATTTGCCGGCGCAATTGGAACGGCGGACGTACCATTTCGGGTCAAACCTGCAAAAAGTACCAACTTGGTACTCGTAGAAAGCTGTAAGTAGTTGAAAAACCACGCTTGGCATTTGGTCGGAGCCGTGCTTATGCGAACGTGTATGAGATTTGTGTGCGCGCTTCTAGCAATATTGCCTCTCGCCCTGTTTGGCCAAGAGACCAATCCGACTCAATCCGGCGTTTCGCCAAACGGGCCGACCAATGAGACAACTCCAATCTTCCGCGTTCAAGTGGTGTCGCGGTCGATTCAAGCGGTGAGCTACCGTAACCGCAGTGGGTGGACTAAGGTCGATTTTCAAGGTACGACTCTTGCGCCGCAGGCCAAAGGCACAGCGAACGTAAATAGCCGCCTGGGTCACATGGAGATCAAACTCGATGTGAGTAAGCTTCCAGCGGCGACAAGCTTTGGATCCGAGTTCCTCACCTATGTTCTTTGGGCAATTACGCCGGACGGGCACGCCGCCAATTTAGGCGAAGTAGTAGTCGATTCCAATGGGAACTTCAAAGGGGACATAACCACCGAATTGCAATCGTTCGGGTTGATTATCACGGCCGAACCGTACTTTAGCGTGCGGCAACCGAGCGACGTGGTCGTAATGGAGAACGTGATTCGCGAAGATACCAAGGGTAAGTACGAAATCGTCAACGCCAAGTATGAATTGCTTCCGCGGGGACAATATACATACCACGTTCCGGAGTCGCAGCAGCATCCGATAGTAATGAACTCGAATAAGAAAAGTCCGCTTGAACTATACGAGGCCATGAACGCCGTTCAGATCGCGCGTTATGCGCGGGCCGACCAGTATGGTGGCGAAGCGTTTCAAAATGCCGCGAGTCTCTTGACTCAGGCCGAAAACTACGAAGCCCGTAAGCAGTGGAACCCGGCGATTATGACGGCCAAGGAGGCGACGCAGAAGGCTGAAGACGCGCGCATCATCTCATTGCGGCGCCAGCAGCAGATGGCGTTGGATCAAGAGCGGCAGGAAGCCGCTGCCCGGCAATCCGCTGCAGAGCAGGCCACGTCCCAAGCGCAACAACAGGCGGCGGACGCCGCGCGTCAGCAACAGGCGGCAGAGGAGCAAGCGAAATTAGAGGGTCAGCAGCGCCAGGCAGCCGAGCAGGCCAAAGAAGAGGCGGACGCAGCTCGCGCTCAGGCCGCCGCCGAGGCCCAGAGAGCAAACCAATCGGCAGCCGAGGCGGACCGACTCCGTGCGCAAGCGGAGGCTGAGAAGAACCAGCTGCGCGAACAATTGTTGCAACAGTTCAACGCTGTCCTGCCGACCCGTGAAACACCTCGTGGGCTGGTGGTGAGTGTCGGAGACGTATTATTCGACACCGGCAAATATACCTTGAAGCCGCCGGCACGGGAAGCGCTGGCGCGCGTCGCCGGCATTGTGAGTTCCCATCCTGGCCTGAACCTTCAGATCGAGGGATATACGGACAGCACGGGAGGTGACGAACTGAACCAGAGACTTTCTGAAAACCGCGCTAACACGGTGCGTGATTTCCTGATTGGTCAGGGCGTGAATCCCCAAAACACAACTGCTTTGGGATATGGCAAGAGCTACCCGGTTGCATCGAACGACACAGCGGCTGGCCGAAAGCTAAATCGCAGAGTCGAGCTGATTGTGTCCGGAGAAGTCATCGGAGTTAAGATTGGCACGCCTCCCAATCAGGGTCAGGGTCAACAAATACCCGGGGTAAGCCAGCCTCCCGCTAACGGTACGCCGGCTCCGCCGACAAATACGCCTGCTCCTCAGCAGGCGCCTCCTCAATCGCAATAGCGCGAATTTCAGTACGGATGTGGGCGGACTGATATTCTAATCGCGAGTTCTCCTCATGAGATTTCGCGGATGCATTCCATTAGTCCTGGCGACGGTGTTTGTTCCGGTGGGAATCGGCCGGAGCACCGTATCAAAGCAATCTCCCGGCCGCGATTACGGCCGTTCCATGGTGGTCAACAGGTTTGGAATCGTCGCCACCAGCCAAACGCTTGCCTCTGCCGCAGGTGCGGACATTTTGAGACAAGGCGGCAGCGCCGTCGATGCCGCTATCGCTGCCAACGCGGTGCTCGGCGTAACCGAGCCGATGATGAACGGCATAGGCGGCGATCTGTTCGCAATTGTCTACGATGCACGGGCAAAAAAGCTATACGGATTGAATTCGAGCGGGTGGG
>Ga0208480_1000191_pt1 | contig 24283 bp, 18 predicted proteins | sample NGESurshal092012_4_FD_184485 | JGI IMG/M metagenome (GOLD analysis project Ga0208480, IMG submission 184485) | Arctic peat soil microbial communities from Barrow, Alaska - NGEE Surface sample F53-1 shallow-092012 (SPAdes) | ecosystem: Environmental > Terrestrial > Soil > Wetlands > Peat ... | reverse complement strand
CAAACCAGGGTGGTTGCATCGAACCAATCGCCACGCTCCCAATTTTTCATTTTGACGACGTGAAGGTCGGCGCCCCAATGCTGCTCCGCGTTGGCCATGGCGGCCAATTCACCGAAAGTCATGCCGTGCCGCAGCGGAATGTCATAGCATCCTACGAAAGATTCGAGATCCTTGTCCATGACGGGACCCTCCACGTGCGTGCCGGTGATGGGGTTCGGGCGATCGAGAACAAAGAAAGGCTTCTTCGCCTTCGCGGCTTCTTCGAGAGCGTAGAGCATAGTGCAGGAGTAGGTGTAGAAGCGGGCGCCGACATCCTGGATATCGTAGACAATGGCATCGAGATCGCGCATCTGACCGGCGGCGAGGCGGCGCTGATTGGGCTTGTAGAGACTGACGATCGGCAGACCGGTACGGACGTCTTTGCCGTTTGCAACGTTTGAATCTCCAACGCCGTTCACGCCGTGCTCGGGAGAGAATAGCGTCACGATCTGTACGCCCGCGGCTAGCATGGCATCGACGTTGCGGCGACCTTGGCGATCCAAGCCGGTTTGATTGGTAATCAATCCGACGCGCTTGCCTTGCAATTCGCGGAAGGCATCCTGCTCGAGCACATCGAGGCCGGTCAGAGTTTGGACATCTCGGTCGATTACGCGGTGAACGCCGGCGCCGGTTATGGTTTCGCGATAACTGGTGAGCGATACGCTATCGGGAACGTCGATGCCGAAGGAGGCCGCGACAGCGGTGGCGAGCTTCGAGCGCAGGGAGGTTAGAGATTTGCCGCGTCTGGGATGGACGGCATTGGTCAGCAAAACGATAAAGGAATTCGTGGTGGGATCCATCCACATGGAAGTTCCGGTGAAGCCGGTGTGGCCGTAGGAGCCGATCGGATAGAGCTCACCGCGGTTGCTGGAGAAGGGCGAATCAATGTCCCAGCCGAGAGCGCGCAAGATAGGCTGGTCGGCGGGGCTGGCCGGCTCGGTGAATTTCCGGACGGTCATGGGGTTGAAGATGCGCACGCCCGCGCGCTGGCCCATGGCGAGCATCATTTCGGCGTATTTGGCCAAATCGTCGGCAGTGGTAAAGACGCCCGCGTTGCCCGCTATGCCGCCCATGTAGCGGGAGGTGGGATCGTGAACGACCCCGCGAAAGGGCTGGCCGGTATCAGGATCGATCTCAGTCGGGGCAATTCGCGGAAGCAGGGAAGGCGAGGGCAGGAAGCCGGTATCCCGCATGCCCAAAGGCTCAAAGATCCGGTCGTGGGCGAACTGGGCCAGAGTCTCGCCGCTGAGCCGCCGCACGATTTCACCCATCAGCACGAAATTGATATCGCTGTAGATGAAGCGCGCGCCGGGCGGAGCAATGGGTTGAATCGAGAGAGCTTTTTCAATTCCGGTTTGATAACCGCTCCAGCGGGGAACGAGAACCAGGTCGGGAGGCAGGCCGGAGAAGTGGGTCATCAGAAGACGGATGGTGATGTCACTCTTGCCGCCCTGAAATTCAGGTAAATATTTCGTGACGGGATCGTCGAGGCGGATCCTGCCCTGCTCAAACAGCTTCATCACGGAAGGTGTCGTGGCAATCACTTTGGTGAGCGAAGCGGCATCGAAGATGGTGTCGAGGGTCATCGGCTCGCGTCTGGGAATCAACGCTCGAGAGCCATAGGCTTGGCGATAGACCACCTGACCGTTATGCCCGACGACCAGCACCGCGCCGGGGATGAGGCCGGTTTGGACCGCATCGTTGAGGAGCGCATCGAGCGCCGGATATTGCGATTGGGGCGGACTCTGCGGCCGGCAGACGAGCGAAGCCGCCAGAAACAACGCGGGTAAGAGCCGTGTCATGACGAGAAATTAGATCAGCTTCTCGGCAATGCCATCGAGCACTTGGGCGAGCTCCACGTCCCGCTGGGTAATGCCGCCGGAATCGTGCGTGATGAGATCGACCGCAACGCGGTTATAAACGTTCGACCACTCCGGATGATGATTCATCTTCTCAATGAGCACGGCAGCGGTGGCCATGAAGCCGAAGGCATGGGCGAAATCGGGAAATTTATAGTCTCGATGCAGTTTTTCGTTCTGGATTTCCCATCCGGAGAGCTGCTGGAGAGCCGCATGGATCTGCCGCTCGTCCAGCCTTTGCCTGGTCATGGGGCCATTGTGTCAGAAAGGGCGGCTGGGCGTGGTTTGGAAGAGCTTGCCTGGGAAGTGCACACGTGTGCATAATAGGACAGGAAACTCCGCCGATATGGAAAGCGCTTTGCTGAAGACTGCCGCACCGGACACCGCTCCGATGAAAGATCTCGACGATTGGGACGATTTCATAGCGACTCGCTATCGTGAGGGGAAATCGGAGGAAGAATTTCGCAATTACAAGCAAGATGCGAATCCGACCGTAACGGAATTTTACCGCCAGAACCACGCTTTTCAGACGCTCGATTTCATCCTGGGAAAGAAAGCCGAGTACTGTCCGCTCGCGCGAGGCAAGAAGAGTATCTGGGAAATGGCGGATTACTTGAATACGCTGGTGGACGACAGCGATCCGGATACGGACCTGACGCAGATTGAACACCTGCTTCAGACTTCAGAGGCAATTCGGAGCGACGGCCATCCGCGCTGGTTTGTGCTGGCGGGTTTCGTTCACGATCTCGGAAAGGTGCTGTGCCTCTACGGAGAGCCGCAGTGGGCGGTAGTCGGCGACACGTTTCCGGCCGGCTGCGCGTACTCGGACGAGATCGTATTTCCCGAGTTCTTTGCGGCTAATCCGGACAGCAGAGTGCCCGAATATCAGACAAAATATGGGATTTACGAGCCGAACTGCGGTTTAGATAAGGTGCATCTTTCGTGGGGGCACGATGAATACATCTACACCGCGACGCGTAATTATCTTCCCGAGCCGGCGCAGTATATGCTGCGGTATCACTCCTTCTATCCGGCGCACAAGCATCGCGCGTACCGGCACCTCATGAACGCGCGCGATGAAGAGATGTTCGAATGGGTGCGCAAATTTAACCAATACGATCTTTATTCAAAGGGACGCGCGCGTCCCGATTGGAAAGAGGTCAAGCCATACTACGAAGGTTTGGTTGCTGAATTCTTTCCGGATCGAATCGACTGGTGATCGGCGGTTCTAGTCCGGAGGCTTGCCGGTTGAGCCTCGGACGATCAGTTTGCCCCGGATGATTGCGGTCTTTTCCGCCGCTTCCCCTTTCAATAATGCGAGCAGGAGCTGCATAGAGCGCTGCCCCATTTCCCGCCTAGGCTGGTGAACGGTGGTGAGCGGAGGGGTAAGCAGAGAGGCGAAAAACAGGTCGTCAAACCCGGCGACGGACAGATCGCGCGGGATGCGCAAATGGCGTTTTCCCGCTTCACAAAGCAGGCCGAGCGCGGACATGTCGTTGTAGCAGAAAACCGCGGTGGGCGGTTTAGGCAGCGAGAGCAGTTGGCGCGCGGCGTCCTTGCCTCCTCCGGGCTTGCCATCACCGCGCGCGACGAATTCGGCTCTTCGCCGCAGACCCGATTCCAGAAGGGCCTTGCGGTAGCCGGCAAAGCGCTCCGCGTCGGAATGAAGGCCGAACCGATCTCCCAGATAAGCGACGCGCTTGTGTCCCAGCTCGATCAAATGGCGGGTGGCCTGATAAGCACCGTCGATGTTGTCGATGGAGACCGAGTGCACGAACTCGCTGGGATGCTGATTGTTGAGGAGGACAATCGGGATCTTGAGCTCGGAGAGCAGCGGCATGTACAAAGCTCCAACCCGCGAAGAGGCTACCAGAATACCGTCGACGCGGCGCTCCTCAAAGGAGCGTACGCCGGCCACTTCGCGCGCCGGATCGGCTTGGGAGCCGGCGAGGATCACGGAATAGCCATGTTGGTTGGCAATCTCTTCGACGCCGCCGACGACTTCACCGTTAAACGGATCGGCAATGGAAGTAACCACGACTCCTATAGCGTGAGTCTTCCGGGTGACGAGGCTTCGCGCAACGGCGCTAACGGAGTAACCGGCGTTTTTTGCGATTTTCTGGATGCGCTGAGCGGTGGGGGCGGGAATGAGGGGGTTGTTGCTCAGCGCGCGCGAAACGGTGGAGTGCGAAACGCCCGCGAGACGGGCAATGTCCTTGATGGAAACCGCCATGCGCTTTCCGGAGGCCTTTCACTTGCTCAATTTCTTGAAATACTCCGCGACCGCGTCGCGATACTGCTCCGGCGAAGATTCCGGAGCGCCGGTCCGCGCGCCGGTGGCCTGTTGGCCGGCGCGCTTACTCAATTCGACTTCGAGCCGTTCGAGACTCGCTACAGCGTCTTGACCGATGGTGGCGTCGAGGACGCCTGGCGCAGCGCCGGTGAGATGCTGCAAATTCCAGAGAGCGCCGTCAATTGAGCCATGCAGCGCGCGATCGTGGGGATCGATTTGCGAGCGCAAGCCCGACAGCTCGCGGATGGTGTCGTTAACGCCGCGGCCTACGATAGCGGGGTTGCTGTCGCCGGGACTGGAAGCGCCGTTGGGCTGCGAGGCGCGCTGCCCGGTACTCTGTTCCGCGCGCTGCTCCAACTCTTCGCGAAGCGCGCGAACGTCCGAAAGCGCCCGGGCCGTCTTATCGCCGGAACCGGCCCGGTCCGGCTGGTCCCCTGATTTAAGCGCTTGCTGCACGTCGCTCAGTTGGCGGCTAAGCTGTTCGAGGGCGGCTGTAACGCTATCCTCGGTTTCCAGATTCCGGCCGCCATAGCCCTCGCGAAGCCATTCCGCATTCTTTTGCATCCGCAAAGCCAATTCTTTTTGCTCGGCGTCGGAGAGCGCTTTCCGCAACTTCGATGAGGCGTCCGGCTGGGCTCCAGCCATGCTTTGCTCCTGCTGCTGCATTTTCTTTTCGAGTTCTTCGACCTGGCGCGCGAGCTTCTCCTTTTCATTCGCCAGAGCCTTTTCCTGCGCAGTCGCCGGACGCGTGGGCTCGATCGGCTCCGGCCACAGCCGACGGCGATAGTAACCGAAACGAGGAGCGGTGGGATCGTCCATCTCCGGCATCTCGGTATCGCCGCCGAGCGTCGCGGAAGATTCACTGCCGGTGCGGCCGCGCAAGGCGCGATCGCCGTAGATCTGTTTCATGCGATTCGCTATCTCTCTTTGAGTTTGCGCCATTTCCTGCGCGCGCTGCGCCAAATCGGAGACGGAATTACCGGCTTGGCGATGCAGCGCATCCTCTAATAATTTCTGTGCTTCCGCAAGCTGGGAAGCGGCGCGTTCCCGGGCTGCCGGATCACGGTCGCCCACGGCCTTGCGCATTTCGTCCTCGGCGCGCTGCAAGGCGTTTGCGGTCTGGCGCATGGCCTCCATCATTTCCCGATTCTGGCGATCGGATGACGACGGGCGGCCGCCGTTTGCCGTTTGCCCGCGCCGGCTGGGCGATTGAGAAGACGACGAAGAAGAATCGTTTTGCTGAGACCCGGGTTGGCCGGCGGGCGAACTCTGCGCCAGCTGTTGCATCTGCTGGCGTAATTCTTCCGCTTGACGCCGTAACTGCTCCTCCTGCCAGCGCTGCTCGAATGGCTGCTGCTGCGCGTTTTGAGCGGCAAGCTCCTGCTGCCTTCCGGCAAGCATTTTGAGGCGCTCGAAAGCGTCGTCTATGGCCTTTTGTTGAGTGTTCGCCGAGGACTCCGCCGATTGGCCGGTTTCGTATTGGTTCTTGGTGGTATCGAGCTCGAGATCGAACATGCGCGAGAGATCGCGCTGCGCGCCGCCGCCCATTCCACCACCGTTGCTTCCGCCGAAAGCAACCTGAATATCGCGAAACTTCGCTTCAACCCGAAGAAGGGCCTGAAGCGCTTTCTGCTCGGGAGGAAGAGCGTTCTTCCAGTGAGCGGAGGTTAACTCACCCACCGCGTTAGCCATTTCCGACGAGGCCTGCCGCATCGTTTTCGAGAGTTCCTCGAAATCGGAGCTTGCGGAATCGAGCTCGCGGCTGGCCATGCGATCCGCCAACGTTTTTGCCTGATCGCCCAGCTTGGCTTCCAGGTCGGAAAGGAATCGCGCATCTTCCTGAATCGCAGCACGATCTTTGTGGTTGTCTCTGAGGTCATTCCAGGTGGCGGCAATAATCTGCTTCTGGCGGACCGAAATCTCTTCATCGCTATTGCCGGCCCCCATACCGCCAGACTGCTGAGACTGGGTAAATTTGAAATCGAATGGCTCGGCTTGGGCGAAAACGATATCGGTGTGCGAGGTGGCGCTTGCATCGCGCGCGGTGGCGTAAAAGCTGACCAGATCGCCGGGAACCACTTTGAAGTTTTCAAAGTAGAGCGTAGTGGCGGCCTGGGCTTGCTTGACGCCCCCTGCGTCCACTGTCTTCTTGAGGAGCGCCACGACCTGTTCCGGACCGCCGTTCACCGAATAGTGCAGCTCGAGAACTTTCACGCCGAAGTCGTCCGAGGCATCGACGGTGACGGGGAGTTCTTCAATGGGGCTGACATGGGGATCCCCCCCGGGGCGCAGAATTTTGACCGAGGGAAGCTCATCCTTCCGGGCTTCGATGAAGTAATCGCCGCTGATACGGATCGGGTCTCCATTATCAAGCGCGGCAACATGATAGGAGCCATCGTGTTGGATGGGAAGGCGAGCGGTCAGCCAATTTCCGCCGCCGTGGGCGAGTTGGAGTTTCGAGCCGTTTTCGAGGACCAGCAAACCATGAGCGAGGGGTTTATCCGTCAGGATCGAAATGTCCGCCTGGCTTCCTTCAACGGCCCGCACGTCGCCGCCGGGATCCTGAATCACGTCCTTCAATCCGAGACTGGGTGGGAAATGCAGGGCCACGCGAACGCGCTTGACGGCGGGAAGATCTTTTACGGCGAGCAGGTAATGGCGCGATCGCGCGCTATCGGCTTCGACGTAGTATTCGACCGGATCGGAAAGACCGGCAAACAGAAACCGATACGCATTCCCGTCGGGCTTGGGGGACATGGGGATGGCTTCCCATTTGAGAGCGCTGCCGTATTTCGCGTGGAGCGTCACTTTGCGGGCTGAAAATCCGATCAGCTGAGCGGTAATCGCCTGGTCTGAGGCGCGGCGGATAGTCTTGTTGCCGGGCTGAACGGCGATGTCGTATAGAGGCCGGCTCGCGGCGCTCGCGCTGCCGGTCCAGAGCAGGGAAGCGCCGTAGCCCCAATATCCAGGCCCAGCGGAGATGAGCCACAGCAGGATTGCGCCCGCGACAGCGGCGGAGCCAAAAAAACCGAACAGGAAGCGAGTTGGGGTGAACTGTTCGGGCTGATGCTCACGCGCTACGCGCAAGGCATCCTCGGCGACTAGTTCTGAGAATGGATTTGCCGGGTCGGGACGCTCGGCGATAGTGAGCAGACGCTCGCCGAAGTCCGGAATACGGTGCTCCGCGAGGCGGACAATGCGTCGCCGATTCAACTTCAACAGTGGGATAGCGAGCAAAAAAGACACGGCTGCCGCAAGCGAGAGAAATAGGAGGATGCGAAGGGGAAGAACGACGCGGCCGGCGAATTGCCAGCGATTGCCGATCCAGACCAACAGGGTGGTGAGCGCGAGAGCCAGGGAGGCGACAAGCGCGACTCCCCGGGATGCGGCGAATAATCGAAGACGCAGTTCCAGGCGTCGCAAATAAGCGTTGAGTTGTTCGAGCGCCGTCATGCCGTCTGCCTCTCCTCTTTCAAATATCGACTGGCAAAAACGGATTCCATTACCGCCGAGATCAGGACCAGAAGCATGGCATAGCGCCAGAGACTCGAAGGGCGAGTCTCGCGGTCCACGCTCCCGGGGCTCGGCTCGACGGCCGTATTCCCAGTATTGCGCCATAATGCCAGCGTTTCGGCATCCGCGGTGGTCAGATCGGATTCGCGCCGATCCGCGTGCACGGCCATGAGGAGCCGACGGCCATTGGCGCGCTGCACTTCATAAAAGCCGTTCCGGTCCAAATCGAAGGTAAGCGCCTGGGACGCATCGCGGAGCGATAGCTCATGCTTTCCGTCAGGGCCGATTACGTCCGCGGCGGCGCTTTGAGCGCGCGCGCGCCGCAAGACGACTGGAGTTCCGGCGGTGACACTCGACGGAGTTTCCTCGCCGCCGGCCAGGTAACGGCCGGTTTGCGCGACGAAGGGCAGGAAGGATGAATGCAAGGGGAAATCGCTGGTTTCGTTGTCGAGTGTCGAGGCAAAGATCAAGATGCGGCCCTCGCCCATGGATTCTTCCACAAGCAGCGGCGAGCCGTCGGCAAACTTGGCAATCACGCGAGCGCCCGGTTTCGGCGAAAGCCGGAGGGTCCCCGAGAATTGAACGTTATCGAATCGCCCCACGCCGAGCAGCGCCGGGTCTTGATTGTCTACAGATCCGACGCCTTGGGTTTCATATCCCGGTGCGATCCGGTCGGCCGAGAGCGGAACGCGGCCGACCGCGAGAGTGTCCGGTCCGAGCGTAATCAGCGCAGCGCCACCTCCGCTCACGTAAGCGCACAGTCCGCGAGCGGTGGGGGTATCGAGATCGCCAACGTCGTTTAATACAACAAAAGCGAATTTTGAGAAATCGAAGCTTGCAGCCTGCTCGACCGGCGCGATTTGAACGACAAGGCCGGTATCGGATGCCGAGTCTATAGCCGTCTTGTAATAGAACGCTTCGCGCGCGCGGCCGCCCGCATAGAGAAACAAAACCTTCCGCGGGTCGGAACGTTCTACCGAAAACGGGAAGGCATCGTCGTCCGGCAGATTATCGCGAGGGGCGATGCGGATTTCGCCTTTGTGCGCTCCATAAGGAACATCGAAGGATAGAAATTCCACTTGCGCTCGGCCGCTGGCGGGGACGCTCACATTTTTTGAAGCGATCACGCGATTATCGAGCACGAGCGAAACCTCGCGGGACGCGGCCGGGGTCTGCCAGCCGGCGATTGTGGCGGTGAGCCGGGTTTGCGATGGATTGTAGATGCGAGCGGGGACGGTGACCGTTTCAACTGCCCAGTTTGGCGCATTGCGATTGCCTATCACATGAAGCGTGAGCGCGGTACGAGGACCCAGTTGAAGATCCCGGAAATCCGGTGGCATGGAGGTCTTCTGCATGTCGCCGATGAGATGCGCTTCGAGGCGCGTGTTCGTGGTTTGATCCATCACGCGCAAAGCTCTCACGAATTCGCCGAAGGAGCTGGCGCGATCGTTGGGCTGAATGGAATCGATGGCGGCACTCAGTATGTTGCGGTCGTTTTCCGGCTGCGTGAGATTCTCGATGCGTGAATCGAGAGCGATGACCTGCGCCAACTGCCGGCCGGGCAGTGCATTGAGCACGCGGTGAGCTTGTGCTTTGGCGTCGCGCATGCGGTCGCCATAACGCATGCTGAACGAACGATCCACCGCGACGATGGTCAGCTTTCGGCGGGTTGCGGCAGCAGCGGCGCGATTGACGAAGGGATTGGCGAACGCCAGCGCCAGAAGAACGAGAAGCGCCATTCGCATCGAGAGCAGCAGCAAATAGCGCAATCGGCGGTGTTTGACAGAGCTTTGCACTCTGCGCTCAAAGAACATCAGGGAGCTGAATGGCCGCGGCGCGCGCTTATATTGGCGGAGAAGATGCAGCCAGAGAGGCAAGCCGATGGCGGCGATGCCGGCGAGAAACCATGGGGAGAAGAAACCCATTTGAATCGACCTGGGTAACAGCTAGGCGGGAAACATTAGGTAACGCCTGACGCCGGCTCGCTCGCCTCTTCCTCAAGTCTAGCTGCTCGCACTAGATCCTACCCTGGCGGATGGTGAAGTATTCGCGCAAGGCTTCATCGAGCGGGCGATCGGTGCGTAGCAGGAAGTATTCGATGCCGGCCGCCTGTGCCTTTGAACGCAGGTCCTGAATGTGGGCGGCTATTTTCTCGCGATATTCGGTGCGGGCGTAATCGGGCGAGGCTTCGAGGGCCTCATCGGTTTCCATGTCCAGAAGCAGGGCGGCCTCGCCGAGTTGCGGCTCAATCTCTTCCGGATCGAGCACGTGAAACAGGATCAGCTCACTGCCTCGAAAGCGCAGAGGCTCGACGGTCCGGACGATAGTGTCCGGATTTTCAAAAAAATCGGAAATGAGAATCGCGATGCCGCGGCGTTTCAGAAATTGCCCCAGCTCGAAGAAGGGGCGGCGGAAGTCGGTTCTCTTGCCGAGCTGCGCATTATCGATAGCGTGCAGCAGGCGCATAAGCTGGCCCTGACGGCCGGAGGGCCGAATGAAATCCGCCACATCGTCATGGAAGACGATCAAGCCGGCGCTGTCTCGTTGCAGATGCGCAAGATAGACGAGAGCGGAAGCGAGGAATTTGGAATAGTCGAATTTCCGGACCGCGCCCGAGCGGAAACCCATGCTGGCGCTGGCGTCGAGGAGCACCATCACGGAGGTATTCGTTTCGCCGCGATAGCGCTTCAGATAGGCTTTTTCAGTTCTCGCGAAAACATTCCAATCGACGTGCCGCAAATCGTCGCCGGGCGTGTAAGCGCGATATTCCGCAAATTCCTGGCTGAAACCGAAATCGGGCGAGCGGTGCAAGCCGGCGATAAAACCGTCCACAACGGTCTTCGCGATCAGGTCGAGGCCCGCGATCTCAGCGAGGACAGCGGGATCGAGAAAACGATTAGCAGCTTCCGGCACGTTGCGTCATCCGCGCGGAGCGGGCTTGGATTCAAGCAGCCGGCGCAAAATGTCATCGCACGTCAGGCGGTCCGATTCGGCATGGAAATTGAGTAAGACGCGATGGCGCATGATGGGGATGACCAGCGCCCGAATATCGTCGTAAGAGACGTGGAAGCGGCCATGCATGAGAGCGCGGGCTTTGCCGGCGAGCACCAGGAATTGCGCGGCGCGGACGCTTGCGCCGAAATTCACATATTTCTTGATAAACTCCGGCTCCTCTCCATCTTTTCCGGGACGCGAGGCGCGCACGAGAGCGACGGCGTAGCGAGCCACGGAGTCGGCCACCGGAGTCATGCGAACAAGCTGCTGAAAATCGAGGATCTCTTCTCCATTCGTCACCACCTCGGCTTCGGGCAGAAGCGTGGTGGTGGTCAAGTCCACCACTTTCAGCTCGTCGTCGGCTGACAAATAATCGAGCACGGTGTTGAACAAGAACCGATCGAGCTGAGCTTCTGGTAGCGGATAGGTGCCTTCGAGCTCAATAGGGTTCTGCGTCGCCAGTACAAAGAAAGGCGGGGCAATCCGATATTGATGGCCGCGCACGGTGCAGGAAAGCTCCTGCATGGCTTCGAGCAGCGCCGATTGCGTCTTAGGCGGAGTGCGGTTGATTTCGTCGGCGAGCAGCAGGTTCGAGAAGATGGGGCCGGGCACGAATGTCCAGGCGCGGCGGCCGGTGGTCCGGTCTTCCTCGATGATGTCGGTGCCGGTGATGTCGGAAGGCATCAGGTCCGGCGTGAACTGGATGCGATTGAATTTCAGACCAAGCGTTCGAGCCATGGTGCGCACGAGCAGGGTTTTCGCCGTGCCTGGCAGGCCGGTCAGCAGGCAATGGCCGCCGACGAAAAGCGAGATGAGCACGTTCTCAATCACTTCGTTCTGGCCGACGATCACTTTTCCAACTTCACGCTTAATCGCGGTCTGGACTTCCTGAAAGCGCCGGATGCGGTCTTTCACCCGATCCGGATCGGTGAGGGGCGAGGTGGTAAGGGTGGACATGATTATTGGCTCAACTGAAGCAGAAGTTGCTGCGCCGGCTTGAAATCGGGCGCCGCTTCGAGCGCCATAACAACCTGATCTTTCGCTTCGTCCAACCGGTGGGCGGCACGCAGGGCCCGAGCTAATTCATAGTGTGACTCTACCGGGTCCGAGGGATGCAGAGCCAGTACAGCCCGATCTTCGCGGATCGCTCCGTTGGCGTCACCGCCATCGAGCAGAAGGGTTCCCAGCCTTCGATGGATCTCTTCATCCTCAGGATAAATATAATTCAGTTTTTTCAAAGTCAGTTCCGCCTGGGTTGGCTGGTTCGAGTCTCGTTCGAGGCGAGCGAGCTTTTCGAGCGTGTTTACGTTCGTGCCGCCCGCATTGCGATAACGTTCCAGTTCCTGAAGGGCCGCGGATTTGTCATTCTTGCCGATGTACGCTTCGGCAATCAACTCATAGTCGCTTTCGCTGCCTGCGTAATCCGGATAATCATCGCGAATGGACAGTCCTTGGCGAATCGCATCGTCGAATTTGCCGCTTTGGAGATCGGCATAAGCGATTTTGAGGCCCTTCTTCCATTGGTCGAAACGTTGGACGGTATTTCGGGTTTGGTGGTCTAGCCAGGCGGAAAAATCTTGGTCGAAGGCGGCTGGCGTTTCGCGCAGGTTGTCCTGAATCGCTTCGGCGGTGGTCTTTCGAGCGGCATAGGAATGAATCATGCCGAGCAGGGTATCGCTGCCCCACTTTTGCGCGATGTAATCGCAAATTCTGCCAGCCTCAAAATAGGACACGATGACCTGGCCCGGATATTCGGGACGCACGAAGCCGCGATCTAATTCGAGAACCGGGAGGAGTTTCTTTTGCTGAAGCGCCATGACGATTTCGGGCGTCAGGCGGTCGCCCCAATCCGGCGATGCGGCGCCCTCCTCATGGACTGCGAGCCCTTCAGTGAACCAGCGCGGCACCAGATGATGAGTCGCAGTCAGCACGTAGACGTGGCTTAGCTCATGCCACATGGTGCTGGCCCAATTGAATTCTCCGGGAGGCCTCGCGGAAGGGCTGTCCATGGCGACGACCATCCCGAAAGTAACGCCGAGAAGACCGCCTTGTCCGGGGAGGCCGAGCGTGCGCACGACAAAATCGTCGTGGTTCGGATAAACTTCGAGCCGCACGGGACCAGGCAGCTTCATCTTGTATTTGCGCTCGTACGTGGCGACGGCAAGCTGCAACTCCGGCTCAATATAAGGGCGCAATAAAGCCGCTTCTTTCCGGTTCAGCATCAGTTCGGTTGTGCCGGTTTTGAAAGTCTCGTAATCCTTCAAAGTGTCGAGGAGGCGCAGCGAGTTGACTGTTTCCGCATCGCGGTAGTGGGCCTGGTAGCAGGTTTCGAGCTGCTGTCTGGCTTCCTCTTCCTCGCCGATCCGCATCAGGTTGACCCCGAGCTGCGATCGGGCAGCCCAAAGGTTGGCGTTGAGGGCGAGCGCCTTGCGGTAGTAAACGATGGCTTCTTCGTAACGGCGATTGATCACGAAGAAATGCGCGCCGGTAGCATAGGCCTCGCCATATACCGGATTGATTTTGAGAATCCGATCTATCCAGCCGGACTGAGAATTGCCGTCGAGCCAATCGATGGAGGCAAGAACGGCCATGCCATTGAGCGATTCACTGTGAAGCTTGAGAGCGCTTTGAGCTTCTTCGGCCGCTAATTTGGGGTCGCTGTCTTCGAGCGCAAGGTAGGCCAACAGCTCGTGGGCTTCGGCGAGTTTAGGATCGTGCTGGAGCGCCTGGCGAGCGAGATCGACGGCCTTCTTGTCAAAGGCTTGCGCTGCGACACGGGCGAGACCGAGATAGGCGGGCGCATAGTTGGGATCGATCTCGAGAGCCTCTTCGAAGAGCTTCGCGGCATCGCTGGGCTGGTAATGCTCAAGATAGAGACGGCCCCACTCGGCGCGGACGATGGCGGACTTGGGCTGCGTTTGCACGGCAATGCGGAAAGCGTTGTTGGCTTCGTCATAGCGCTCGAGACCGAGATAGCCTTCAGCCGCGAGGAAGGGATCGGGATTTTCGGAGAGAGCGGCGAAGCAGGTTTGCGCCTGGTTGAGTTTTCCCCGATGGTGGAGAAGACGGCAATCGTCGAGTGACGCCGCGGCAGCGCGAGAGGCAAACGGGACAAGCGCCAGCGCAGCCAGGAAGCAGATCGATTTCACCGGTCGATCTCCGCTTGGGTTCGAGCCAGATCCAGCAATAACGATGTCAATTGCCGCTTGTATTCCTCCTCGGGCATGGCGGGTTTTTGGTATTTGAGCCGATCGATTCTGGCTTCGAGGTCCTGCTTTTTCGCTACGAGTTTTTGCTTTTCCGGGGCGAGCGATTGCGCTGTTTCGGCCGGCGGACGAATTAATGGAAAGGCCGCGGCGAGCAGGCCCTGGCCGTTTTCAGGCTTCGGATCGCGAACTGCAGTGGGCTTTCCGGTGTCGCTCAGCTCAGCGTGCTCGGTCGCCAGCAACTTCTCGGATTCAAAGTAGGAAGCGGTTTTGCGCTGCGCGTAGAGAAAGGCCTCGAGGGCGGAGACTGTGCCGTTTTTGTCTGTATCCGCGGCGGGATCGCGCAGAGCGTCGATCCAGTAACGGGCGAATACGGTCGCATTTTTTTCATTGCCCGACTTCGTGGCTGTGATCACGATGCGATCGTTCTTCGCCAGAGCGGCGAGCGAAGCTCCACTGCAGCTTGTCATATTGACGACAAGCTGGCGTCGCGCGGGCATGCGGTTGAGCAGTTGAGCCAATTGAGCGCCCGTGAGGTCGGGCCCGGGAATATTGAATTTGTAATCGACGCCATCGAATGTGCCGTGACCGATGAGTAAAAGGGCGAAAGCATCTTCCGGCTTCACTTCGCCAGCCAAGCGAGTCATCGCTTCCTGGATGCCCTGGCGGGTAGCGGAATTTCCGGTTAGCGTCGAAACCTTTGCATCCGGCCCGTTTGCCCGCAGTTCACGATCGAGATCGGAAGCCCACTTTGTAAATTGAGTTTCATACTCTGGAGTTCCACCGAGCCCCGCCACGATGACGTAATAAGATGCGGCCGGCGCGGTGAAGGCGGCGAAAAGCAGCAGAAGTAGCGCTCTCACACAACTCCCCATTTTCTTCTCAGCAGCCATTCGGCCGACCGCAGAAGGAGGATGGCGAAGAATATGGCCGGCATATTCCACAAGTCTTTCATCTCGCGGGAGGTAATTCCGGCTTGCGAATATGCAATTTCCCGCGGAAGACGGTCCGCCTCTTTGAGCGTATAGTAGTGGCCGCCGGTTTCGTCCGCCAGCTTTTGGAGCAAGTCGCGATTCTGCTCCCGATGAAAATTCTCCGCAATGCCGTCTTCCCGCCGGAAGGTCAAAACATCGCTTTCAAGTTGTCCGCCGCTACGAGCGGCCGAGATCTCCGCGACGTAAGAACCGGTTTGCGGCGCATTCCATTCCGCCGAGTAGATGCCTTGCGCGAGGGGTTCCGGCTGCAAGCTGACGGAACTGGTCGAACCATCGGGCTGGATAATTTTCGCCTGGACTTGCGCGGCGCTCATGGGCAGATAGTCGGCATCGCGGACTTCCGCCCGCAACTGAATACGGCCATCGTCTTCGAGCTGGGGATTCGGTGTAGAGGCCACCACTCGTGAAGGCGTAGCGCTTACGGTCCAACGCAAAAGTTGCCGCCAGAAGGTCTCCTGGCTCGTATCGCCGACGGGCTGCTGCATCCTCCAGCGCCAGCTTCCGCCGGTGGCGAATACGGCCGTGCGTCCCCGGCCATAGTTTTCGGTGACCAGCAGAGGAAGGCGCTTGCCACCCGCATTCACGCGGGCCAGAACGACGGCGCCGGGCTTGGGGGTTCCGGGGTCCTGGTAATTCGCGAGGTAGGGGAGAACTTCCCAGTGCTGGGCGCTCTTATCGGGATCGTCTTCAATTCGGCAAATCAGGCTTTTCCTGCCGGCATCGGTCAACTCGGCAGCGACGAAATCCCGCTGAAATGTATTTCTGCGCTGAGGCAGATTGACGGGCAACAACTCTGCGAAAGGAGGAATGCCGTATCCGCCATCGGCGAGCGACCAACGTCCCCCGAGAAAGAGCAAGCCGGCGCCGCGCCGGTCGACAAAATCTTCGATCGTCTGGCGCTGCGTAGCGGTAAAGAAGTCCGATTCGACGCTGCCGAGAATCAGGCCCTGAAAATCGAACAGGTCTTCGGGCTTGTTTGGAAAACCCTCCGCCAATTCATTCGGGTTGGCGATGCCCTGGCGATAGATTTTGTTCTGGGTGGTCCGCAGCATCGAAACAATTTGGAGGGCGGGGTCGTCCTCAACGGCTCGGCGCAGGAACTTAAATTCCCATCGCGGCTCTCCTTCGACGTAAAGAATTCGCCGCTTCGTCCCGTCGACGGAAAGGACGCGCGTCAGGCGATTATTCAAGGCGTTCTGTTCGCCGGGGAGCGGGTCGATACTGGCTTCGATGTTCTTCACGCCGGCTTTGCCCGCGTTGAATTCGATGGACTCAGTCTGCTGAGGGCCAGTGCCGATGGTGACGTCGCGGCTGGCGAGGACGGCTCCTCCGCCGGTTAATACGAGGCGCGCGTGCTTACCTGAGAAACCGTTCTGCCGAATTGCGATTTGCGCCTGCAGGCGCGAATCCACGAGAGCCTTAGCGGGCAGATCGAAGCCGTCCATTTCAATGTCGTTCGAGAGGCTATCTTTCCCGATTCCGATAGTATTGACCGGCAGGCGTCTACGATGCAGCTCGGAGAGCGTGTCGAGATCGATGCCGCCGGAGTTATCGGCTCCGTCGCTCAACAAGACGACTGCGCCGATGGGCGAGGTTGCCGCTTCGGAGGCAAGCTGCCGCAAGCCTTTTCCAATGAGCGTGGCGGGTTCGACAGGCTCCAATTGCCGAGTATTTTGCACTCGATCCACGCCGGCGTCAAGGCGGTAGAGACGCACCTGAAAACGGGATTGGAGATTCTTGAGAAGACCGGAATCGAGCAGACGGACGGCTTGGCGCTCGCGAGATTCTCCGCTCTCGCTGAGGGCCATGCTGCGGCTATCGTCGACCACGACGGCGACAATGTTTTGTTGCGGTTTCAGTGCCTCGATGCTGATGGCGGGCTCCCAAAGCAACAGCAGCAGCAGCGCTAATAATGCCGATTGCAGAAGCCAAAGCACCAGCAATCGTATTCCGTGCAGCGACGATGCAAGGCGAGTTCGTTTGCGCCAGATGAGGACTCCGAGCAAGACCGCCGCAGCTACGATTCCAGCGGCGAGCATCCATCTTGGCCACGAGCCCATCAGCACAAATGTTCCCCGAGAAAAAACGCTGGCCGGGTATTTGAAGAGGAACTCGAACATCTGGACCCGATTACTGCTGAGTGGAGACGACTGCTTGGTTGACGAGCGGGTATAGAAGCGCGTTACCCGTGGCTTAGTTTTCAGCCACCACCCAGGCGAAGATCAGGCCGCCCGCGGGAGTCAGAAGGTACTGGCGGCCGTCCAGTTCATAAGTGCTTGGCGCGCCTTCCATACGCGCGCCCAAGTTCACGTGCCAAAGTGTCTTGCCGGTAGCCGGGTCGAGGGCCAGCAGGTTGTCTGAATTATCGGCTGTGAACAGAAGATTCCCGGCGGTGGTCAACATGCCGGCCACGCCCTCGCCATTGCCGATCTCGTGCTTCCAGCGGATGCCGCCGGTGTTGTAATCGATGGCTTCGAGGACTGAATTTGCCCACAGATTCCGGTCGCGGCCGGCCCAGCCCTCGGGCTTGCCTTCGGCGGTCATGTAGAAAATGCTCCATTCCCGGCGCGCGCTTACAAAAAACAGGCCGGTATTCGGATCGAAGCTGGGCGCCATCCAGTTGGTCGCGCCATCGGATCCGGGCGAAACCAGGGCGCCATCGGGCTTGGGCTCTTTGGCCCGGTTCGGAATGGGCTCGCCTCGCGAATCGATTCCTTTGGCCCAATTGGTGGAGATGAAAGGAGAGCTGGCGATATGCTCGCCGGTGGTGCGGTCGAGCACGAAGAAGTAGCCGTTCCGGCTGGCCTGCGCGAGCAGCTTGCGATGCACGCCATGATATTCGTCATCGAAGAGGACCGGCGTTTGAACGGCATCCCAGTCGTGAGTGTCATGCGGCGAAGGCTGAAAATGCCAGTTCAGTTTTCCGGTGTCGGGATTGAGCGAAACGATGGAGCAGGTGTAGAGATCGTCGCCTTTGCGGATATCGCCATTCAAGACGGGGTTCGGATTTCCAATGCCCCAGTAGATCTGGTTGAGATCGGGATCGTACGTGCCGGTCATCCAGGTCATTCCTCCGCCGTGGCTGATGGCATCGGTGCCATGCGGCCAGGTTTCAGAGCCCGGTTCACCCGGATTCGGCTCGGTGTTCCACTTCCACTCCATTTTGCCGGTTTCCGCCTGAACCGATTCGAGAAAACCGGGAATGTCCGTGACATCTCCCGAGACTCCGACGATGACGTGATCGCGGACGATCAGCGGGGCCATGGTCGCGAAATAACCAAGCTTGGGATCGGCGAGCTCAATATCCCAACGAACGGAGCCGTCTTTCGCGTTCAACGAGACTAAGTGGCAATCGGGAGTTTCAAAATAGAGCCACTCTTTATACATCCCAACGCCGCGCTGCCCGATGTGATCTCCGGTGGATTCGCGATAGTAATGCCAGACGATGCCGCCCGTGCGCGCATCCGCGGCCCAGACGTTATCCGGCGTAGTGAAGTACAGAATCCCGTCGACTTCGAGCGGAGACGATTTCATACCTACGGATTGCGGCTGCAAAACCCAGGCCAGGGTCAAGCTCCGGACATTTTTCTGGTTGATCTGCGACAGAGCGCTGTATCGCTTGCCGGAGTAATCGCCATTGAAGGTCGGCCAATCGCTCGAAAGCGGTTTCAGCAAATCTTGCGGGTTGAGTGCGGGCTTGTCCGCGGGGCCGGCTGCGAAACAGGAGACTGCGATGGCGACGGCGCACGCAAGGGAGCCGAGTTTAATCAGGAATGCTTCGAATCGAGTCATGGCTACTTGAGGGTCTCCAAATATGCGAAGAGATTGTGAACGTCCGCATCCGTGTAACGATTCATCAGCTCACGGTGGGCTTGCAACGGATCGTGAATTTCTACTTTCACATCCTGAACGGGCCACGAGCGATACCATCCATCCTGGCAAACGATACCGATGGTGAATTCGTCCTGGTGGGCGACTTTGCCCTCGAAGCTCGTTCCGTTACTAAGGGTGACCACGGCGGTTCTGCGGATGTTCTTGGTGGACGGATAAACCATGTGTTGCTGCAGATCGATGGGCGAATATTTCGCGGCAATCCCCTTTAGATCTCCGGTGACGGAGTGACACTTGGAACAGCCTCCGTCGCCATCGAAGAAGGCTTTTCCGGCATCCGCATTTCCGGTGAGAAGCTTAGCCACGGGATAATCTTCCGACACATGGCCGCTATGGAGCGCCGCGGTTGCCTGATGGTGAAGAAATGCGACGATGTCGGCAATCTGGCTATCTCTCAGGGTAGAAAAACTGGGCATGCCCTTCTCGGGGCGGCCGTTGCGAATCACCGGCCCAAGCAGATTGCCTTGATCGTCGTGATTGAGAATGGCGGAGCGGACCAGATCGGGCCCGCGCGATCCAGTGGCATCGTTTCCATGACAGAAACCGCAACTGGACTTAAATTCAGCGCGCCCACGTCCTACCGCAGCCTCGTCCTCAGTAATTTGCTGGCGCTGCGCCGGGGTGGGTTGATGCGCCTGGGCATCGGCCATGCACGCGAAGCAAGCGAAACCCGCAAGGCCATACAACATGACAAGAGGAATGCGCATAGAGATCTAAGTATTTCAGATGCCCTGGACGGACCCTGGCAATACGCTAAGCGGTTTGCCGTCGACGCCATTCGAAGAGTACGACACCGGCCGCGACGGAGACGTTCAGCGAGGAAACCGCACCCGCCATTGGGATGCGGACGAGGAGATCGCAGTGCTTCTGAACATTTTGGTGCAATCCGCTTCCTTCGCCACCGATGACGATGGCTGTGGGAGTGCTGTATTCGATGCGGTCGTATAGTTCCGGGCCGCGCTCGTCGAGGCCGTAGATCCAGAATCCCCGCTCCTTGAGCTTCTCGAGTGTTTGGCTGACGTTAGTGACGCGCGCAACGGGGAGATGTTCGAGCGCTCCGGCCGAGGCGCGATCGACAGTTTCAGTCAGAGGCGCGGAACGGCGCTCGGGGATGAGGAGCGCGTTTGCGCCGGCGGCGTGTGCGGTGCGGACGATGGCTCCCAAATTGTGCGGGTCTTCCACGCCATCAAGGACGATGAGCAGAGTAGCGCCTTCAATCACGGCCTCTAGTTCCACATAGCCATGGGCGGAGCCGAAGGCAATGACGCCCTGGTGTGAAAGGCCTTTGGCGGCGCGATCGAGCAAGTCTCTTGGCTCAAAGCGAACCGGCACGGAATGCTCGCGGCAGAGGTCGATGATCTCCTGAAGGCGAGGGCTGGATGCTCCTTTGGCGATCAGCACCTTATCGAGAGGCCGATTGGCTCGCAATGCTTCGCGAATGGGATGGACACCGATTGTGAGCCGACTCACAACGTAAACGCTACTACATAGTCGCCGAGCGGCGATAAGTCCGGGATGCCATAACCTCCCGCGCAGACGACCAGGTATTGCTTGCCGTCCGGGCCTTGGAAGGTCATCGGCGTAGCCTTCGCGCTGGTCGGCAAATCGCCTTTCCATAGCTGTTTTCCGGTTTCCACGTCGAACGCGTAGATAGCGGGATCGACCGTGCTGCCTATGAAAACGATTCCACTGGCGGTGCTGATCGGTCCGCCGAGCGAAATAGAGCCCCAGTTGGCGGGCAGCTTCGGGCTAAATTGTCCGAGCGGGACTTCCCACTTTTTATCGCCCGTAGCCGTGTCGATGGCGATCAGCGCGCCCCATGGCGGAGGGGTGCAGGGCAGGCGTTTCGGGCTGAGTAAAAAGCGGCGCATCATGCCGTAGGGCGTGCCGTGTTGCGGTGCGATTTCCCAATCGCCATCGATCTTTCGTTCCCGCTGTGACGCTCGCGTTTCTTGAAGATCGGCCCTGGGAATGAGGCGCACTTCCGCGGCAAGGTGATTGGAAGGGAGAATTAACAGACCGCGATCGGGATCGTATGTCATTCCGCCCCAATTCTGCCCCCCAATATTCCCAGGCATGGCCAGCGTTCCTTCAAGCGAAGGCGGCGTAAAGATGGTTCCGGTGCGAAGCGTGCCGATTTCCGCGCGGCACCAGGCGCGATCCGCGTCATCGATACCCCAAGCCTCGTCCACCGTCATTTTTTGTGAAGAGAGCGGCGCCGGCTTGATGGGAAACGGCTGGGTAGGCGAGGCAATCTCGCCCGGCACATCACTTTTAGGTACGGGTCGCTCTTCCACTCCGAAAATCGGTTGCCCTGTCTCGCGATTCAAGATGAACAGATTCGCGGTCTTCGAGCCTATGGCTATGGCCGGAATCGTTTGTCCGTTTCGATGCATGTCGAAGAGCAGAGGCGGCGTCGCCACGTCGTAGTCCCAGAGATCGTGATGCACGGTTTGGAAATGCCAGACACGTCGGCCGGTATCCGCGCGCAGAGCGACTACGGAATTGGCGAAGAGGTTGTCGCCAAGGCGCTCGCCGCCGTAATAATCGGGGCTGGCGCTGCCGGTTGGAATGAAAACCAGGTTGCGAGCGGGATCGACCGCAATCACCGACCAGGCGTTGGCCGCGCCGGTTCGCGCAGCACTGCCGTTCTTCCAGGTGTCCGCGCCCACGGCATGCGGATCTACCGGGATCGGTTCCCAAGACCACTTGAGTTTGCCGGTAGCGGCATCGAAAGCCCGAACTACTCCGCTCGGCATGTCGGTCCATTGGTTGTCGGCGATCCCGGACCCGACCACAAGCGTGTTCCCGATGACTGCGGGCGGCGAAGTTTCTTCGTAATCCGCATAGTCGCCGCGCGCCATGGTCAGATCCCGGCGAAGATCGACGATTCCGTTATCACCGAAATCGAGGCAGGGCTTGCCGGTCGAGGCGTCTACCGCAATCAGGCGCGCGTCGATGGTGGCAATGTATATGCGGCGCCGGCCGGTGGGAGATTGCCAGGTGGAAACGCCGCGAGTGGCGTAGTCGCCGTAGCCTGCATTCTTATTGACGTGCGAATCGTATGACCAGCGCTCTTTCCCGGTAACCGGATTGAGCGCGATGATGCGGCCGAGAGGCGTGCCGAGATACAGCGTGCCATCGACATAGAGCGGAGTCGCTTCAAACTGGGTAGGTTTCGAGCCGTTTTTTGGAGCATAAGCGTCTCCAGTGCGGTAAGTCCAGGCAATTTTCAGCGACTTTACGTTGGAGCGGTTGATAGCGGTGAGCGGCGAAAATCTCTGGCCACCGGGATCATGGCCGTAAACTGGCCAGTCACCGTCTTGAGCGGCGATACCTAAGCACGCGAGAAACGATAGCAGGCTCAGCGCGAAGCGGCGATAGTTCGGCATTAAGAATCACACTAGCGGAATTCCGTGTTCTTCGAGAGTTCTTCGCACATCTTTTGGAGAAAGCCGTGAAGCGTCATACTCGACGAACAGCGCGTTACCCGAGGGCAAAACGCGAGCCGCCAGCATGCCATAGACCGCGTGAACGCGAGAAATATTCTTCAAATCGTCATCGCTGAGCGCATGGGAGAGCGTAAGCGTGACGTCTACCTTCGTCATCGGGATTCAGAATAACATTCAGGCTGGATCTATAAGCTTTCACGAACTCTTTTCTCCAAATTTCTTCCTTGCTTAGTTCTCGGCGCAAGCGTCGAGTGCATCCAGTCCTTGTAGGTAGTACCTGCATAGTTTGTCAAACACCTTGGCTGGCGGGGTGATGCGCTCTGCAATAGGAGGAGACCCATGCCTTCCACCACGCGACGACCGTACAGTCTCATTGCTGGAGCGATCACTAACACCTGTAGCTCCCAGTGGGGATACCTTGATTATTTGAGCTACACCATCCAGGATCAGTTGGGAACGCAAATGCCCAGCCCGGTACCGCTAAACGAGTACTGGACCTCGGGAATCGTCAACGACTACTCGGGAACGAACTGGACGCGCGGAGCCGCAGGAAGCTACACAACTCCTGCTAATGCCCCGGCGAGCTTTGCTGACCAAATAGGGGGAGCGGGCTCCGGGGGGATGCCGACGCCAGGGTGTGCCGGCAACGGCACAACCAAAGTTGACCATTGGGGCCAGTCTTGGTATATCGGCACCCTAACAAGCGGCTCGGGTGCTCGCGTGCAAAGCGATACGCTGCAGAAATATCAGGATCATGCGATCCATACCGGCATTATTTCGCCCAATCCGTAATCAGGTTGAACTTAAGGGGTGGAAAGAATGAGGTTATACCTTCGCTTTCTTTGCTGCCTTGCATTCCAGCCGCTAACCGCTGTCGCTGCCCCGGTTGGCCCGCTCGACGTTGCCAGCGTTGTCGACCGTTCCGGCCTAATCATTGCGGGCTCCGTTCTGGCGGTTGGCACGCGCAAAACTACAATCCCGCGGAATGATGGCATAATAGCGGCTTATGAGATAACCATCCGCATCACTGTTATGGTTGTCCTTAAGGGCCAGGACCCAGGCCCTTCCGTGACGGTACGCTACCTGCTGCCTGAGGCCTACGACCCCAATTTCGTCGCGGTCCCCGCGCCGTCTTATCGAATCTGCTTCTTGATCCGCATAGCGGACCAATGGATCTTCACCGATTCCACCTACCCGAGCGCCCCGGGCGTTCCAGCAGCTGACCGGGAGGCGGGCATGGACCCTCTGGACGCAGTCGTGCGGCGTCTTCGGGACGTTTTGGCTGGGTCAGCGACCAGGAATGACAAGGTGGAGGCCCTCGCCGCTCTGCGGAGCCTGCCGAAAAGGGAATCGGTGGAAGCGGCCCTATTGAGCGACATTACTAATCCGGACCCTTCCATACGCCTTGACATCGTGGGTGCGCTGCTGGCTCGCGGCAACACCGTCGGCCTTCGCTCCGCCGGAGCGGAGCTTATGACGAGCGAACCGGGTCTACCCGCTTACGTGCTGCATAATCTCCGAGTCGGCATTTCCGAGGGGTTACCCAGAAGGACGCACTCCCCGTGTTGACCGACCTGTTGAGGTCCTCGGACGTCGAAACGCGGCGCGCCGCCGTCAGGGCTGTTCTCCACGTAGGGACTAAGGAGGCGATCGTCCCACTGAAATACGCCCTGCTTGACTCTGATAGACAGGTCCGTTTTTGCGCTGCGCTTGGGTTAGCAAAGGTGACCGGGCAGCGCGACTGGGAGCTGAATATGGACATGTTCGATGCGGATGAGGAAAAGTACCTGTCTCATTGGAAAGACTACAGCGAGCCCAGGTAAGCCACCCTCGGCCCGGCACCAACGAAGCTGGCTGTGGCGCGGGAGCGTGTCGGCACTTACGCCCAGCCCACTCCCCGGGGCTCTCGCACCGTGGCCTCCGCCGGGCTTGATGCTGGGCGCGCCGGACCCGATGGAGGGGTTTCCGGCGGGGATTCGCTTCTCGTTGTTCGGTTTTGCGCGTAACGCCGGGACCGCTCCACTGACCTTGCCTGGGCTAA
>Ga0208480_1000189_pt1 | contig 24473 bp, 16 predicted proteins | sample NGESurshal092012_4_FD_184485 | JGI IMG/M metagenome (GOLD analysis project Ga0208480, IMG submission 184485) | Arctic peat soil microbial communities from Barrow, Alaska - NGEE Surface sample F53-1 shallow-092012 (SPAdes) | ecosystem: Environmental > Terrestrial > Soil > Wetlands > Peat ... | reverse complement strand
CGTGCTCGACACCGGAGTGGCCTATGCCAACCGCGGCAAGTACCGCCGCTCGCCGGACTTCAAGAAGTACTCGTTCGTTCAGGGCTATGACTTCATCGACCGCACCCCCTACGCCAACGACCACAACGGCCACGGCACGTTCGTGACCGGCACGATCGCCGAGGCGACCAACAACAAATACGGACTGACAGGACTCGCGTATGCAGCCCGGATCATGCCCGTGCGCGTGCTCGACAGCGCCGGCGAAGGCGACGCCTCGGTGATCGCCGAAGGGGTTCGCTTCGCTGTCAAGCATCACGCGCGGATCATCAACCTCTCGCTCGAGTTCTCGAGCGAGGTGGGCGCCTCTGACATCCCCGAGCTGATCGAAGCGCTCCGCTACGCATACCGCCACAACGTGCTGGTGGTGGCCGCGGCAGGCAACGAGGGCTCGACGACGATCCCCTACCCTGCGCGAGCCGGGCATGTGATCGCGGTCGGCGCCACGACCGAACACGGCTGCCTTGCCAGCTACTCCAACGACGGTCGCGGCATCACGCTCGTGGCGCCAGGCGGCGGTCCGGACGCAAGCCTTCCCGGCGACCCGAACTGCAACCCCGAACTTCCCTCGGGCCGCGACATCTTCCAGATGACCTTCACGGGCTCGAGCTCGCGCGTGTTCGGCTTTCCGGGCGGCTACGAAGGCACTTCGATGGCGACCCCACACGTGGCGGCCACGGCGGCGCTGATCATCGCCGCCGGAATCCTGGGACGCAAACCGACGGTGGCGCAGCTGACCGCAAGGCTGAAGGACACAGCCCGCAAGCTCGGTGGACCACAGGACCGGGACCTTTATGGGGCGGGCTTGCTGAATGCGGCGGCGGCGACGGCGGCGGGCGGGCCAGGGACTGTGAGGTAGGCGAGCATCCGTTTCCTGACTATCCCCATTTTCTCGTGGCCGAGTAGGAAGAGGATTTTGGCAGAATATATCGAAATGTGTATATTGGACTGGTGGAGGTTGCCGGCCTGATCAAGCAAGCCCGCCGCGACGCGGGCATCACGCAACTCGAGATGTCCCACCGCGCCGGGACGGCCCAACCGGCCGTAGCGGCCTACGAGTCGGGCGTACGGACCCCCACTCTCGCGACTTTGGAGCGACTGTTCGACGCCTGTGAGCACGATCTTCGACTCGGCGCGTCGCCCCGCTTGCGACGCGGTGCCTGCTCGCTCGAGCAACTCGCCCCGGAAATCGCCCAAGACCTCGCGCTGGCCCACGAGCACGACGCGCTACGCCTGCTGTTCGGTTTCGCGGACGACTTCAGAGGCTCATCGCGGCCCGGGAAGATCTCGCTCATCCGCGAGGAGCCACCAGGCACAGGCGATCCACGCTTCGACGCCGCCTTGGCCGGGACAGCCGAGTTCTTTGCGCGCGAGAGCGAAATCGTCGCACCGGCTTGGGTGGAGGAGCCCAGCCGCTTTGTCGAGCCTTGGTGGTTTGCGACAGACAGGCCGGCTTTCGAGGCCTACACGCTCGCCCACACCCCAGCCGTGTTCGCACGTCACGGAGTCTTCATCGCCAGAGAGGTGTTCGATCGTGCCTGAGAAGCCACCCAAGAGATTCACCCGAGCAGAGATCTTGGAGGCGCTGCAGGCGCTCGGCGAGGAGTTGTCGAGTCGTGGCGTGCGAGGCCAGATCTTCATCGTCGGCGGCGCAGCGATGGCGCTCGCCTACTCGACCAGGCGTGTGACAAGAGACATAGACGCGGTCTTCGAGCCAAAGCGCTCGATCTACCAGGCCGCGGCAAAGGTCGCGGAGGACCTCAGCCTGCCCGAGGATTGGCTGAACGACGCCGCAAAGGGCTTCATGCCCGGGAAGGACCGCGATGCCCGCCCCCTCCCGGATGTCGAGGGCATCGAAATCACCACGGCCTCGCCCCAGTACTTGCTCGCGATGAAGCTGATGGCGATGCGCTTCGGCGAGGACAACGAGGACATCGAAGTCTTGATCGAGGAGTGCGGGCTGGGAAGCGCTCGAGAGGTGTTGGATTTGCAGAAGCGCCTCTACCCCTCGCGCGAGCCTTTGCCGAAGACGCAGTTCTTTTTGGAAGAGCTGTTTTCACGGCACTAGGCTGGTACACGATGCCCGCCTCACAAGCCCTTCGCCGCCACCGACTCTGGGGCTTCATTGCCTGCCTATTGCTAGCCCTTTTCTCGACAAGCACCCAATCCGCCCAGGCCGAGCCGACCTGGACCACCTACCACCGCGACGCGCAGCGCTCTGGCTATGACCCCGAAGCGACGCAGCCGATCGAACCGCGGCTTGCCTGGCAGAGCACCGACCTGGGCGCTTCGATCTGGAGCCAGCCGCTGATACTCGGCAATCGTGTCTATGTGGCGACGGTCGCAGACGATGTGTACGCGCTCGAAGCCTCCACGGGGAAGGTCGTGTGGCAGACGAGCGTCGGCACGCCTGTGCCATCCGACGAACTACCCTGCGGCGATATACAACCCACGGTCGGGGTTGTCGGGACGCCTGTAATTGATTTGGAATTGGGGGCGTTCTTTGTCGTAGCCGATCGCTGGAACCAAGTCACAAAAACGGCCGAACACAGGCTCCTCGGGCTCAATTTGGAAAATGGCGAAGAAATGGTCAGCACGAATGTGGACCCGCCAGGCGCCGACCCCAAGGCACTGTTGCAGCGCACCGCTCTCAACCTCGACAAAGGTGAAGTCATCTTTGGCTATGGCGGCAATGACGGCGATTGCAGCGACTACCGCGGCGCTGTTGTCGCGGCGCCGGTCAACGGCGCGGCGCCCCGCTTCTGGCAATACCAGCCGAGCCCGCCTTCGACATCGGGCGGGGCTGTATGGGCCACCGGCGGGCCGGCGGTGGACGAAGCGGGCAACGTCTACGCCACCACCGGCAACCCGGACCCGCCAAACGGCGAAGAAGCAACCGTTTTCGACTACTCCGACAGCGTCCTCAAGCTCAACCCATCCGAGGATTTCGTGGCCGACCCCGGGAGCAAACAACCGCCTCCACTCGCGGGCTTCGAGCCGCCGAGCTGGCAGCAGGAAAGCAACAGCGACGAGGATCTCGGGTCGGCCGCACCTGAGCTGTTGAGCAGTGGGGTGCTCTTCCAGGCCGGCAAGACCGCTACCGGCTATCTGATCGAAGAGAGCACGATGAAATCTGTCTACAACGGCAAAGTATGCTCGGAAAACAGAGGCTACGGCGGTAGCTTTGGCGGCGACGCTTTCGCCAACGGGACGATCTACATCCCGTGCGAGAACGGCGTCCAGGCGCTTGCCTACTCGCAAGCCGATAAGAGCTTCAGGCCAGTGTGGCAAGGGCCGGAAGATGCCGTCGGGCCGCCGATCGTCTCAGCCGGGCTCGTGTGGAGCGTGGCGACCGGTGGATTCAGCGGCGGCGGCACCAAGCTCTACGGGCTCGATCCGGCGACCGGCATCCCGCGCTATACCGAGACTTTGCCGAGCCCTGTGGCAGACCACTTCGCATCCCCGAGCGCGGCAGCGGGGCTCCTGTTCGTGGCCGACGGCTCGTGCGTCAGCGCCTTTCAGATCGCCCAGCTCACAGCCGGAGAAACCGGCCCGCCGGCGCCAGCCAACCTCGGAGGGTGCGCCTCCGCCGCTCGAGCTGGCGGGCAAAATCCGGCCGTGAAAGAAGCTGGGGCGGCTACGGTCGCTCCCGGCCTAAGCCCGCTGTCTAGGAACCCGACCAAGCCCCTACCTGAATCGGTCGGAACAGAGCTGTTGAGTGCTGATCTGCACGCCGCGGCCAAGGGCCGCGTGCGTCTGAGACTGCGCTGTCTGCGCTCAACGCCCTGCTCAGGCACAATCGCGTTGCGGGCTGGGATCCGTGAGCTCACCGCTCCTGGCGATCATGGCATCCGCAAGATCGTGACGGTCACGCTCGCCAGCAGATCCTTCGGCCCGGCGAGCGGGGATTTTCAGGAGACGCTCCACATCGGTCGGGCCACGATTGCGCGCCTGCGCGCTAACAAAAACCACCTGCGACTGCTCGTGAGAATCTCCTCGCCCGGCTTATTGCCCCGGCAATTCGCGCGCGTCTTGACGTGATCGGGCTCGCGGCCACTCGCAACAAGGAATGTGCGACCTGGCCGTCGCCGACCCACTGGGGCGTCCAGCGGGTGCGCTATGATCGCGCCCTCGTCTCGCTCGGGTTCAGAACTCCCGCCCACCCACGCGCCAGCGCGAGATGACCCTGAATGAACAACAGCGCTGATCAGTTCTTGACTGTCCTTTGGCGGCGACGCATCGCGTTTCTGGCGACGTTTGTGTTGGTGATGGCAGGCGTAGCGGCCGTCACCTTCAGCCTGCCCAAGGTCTACTCCACCAGTTCATATCTGCTTGTCAGCACGCTCAAGCCGACAGGGGGCGCCTTCGAAGCGCAGCAGGTCAGTCAAGTCGATACCCAAACGGTCGCCGAACTCCTGCAAACACGCAACGCCGCCAACATCGTCGCCTCATCCATGCCCTACCGAGTCAGCCCCACCGCCCTTCAAGGCAAAGTCTCCGTAACGCCTGTAGCGCAGACAAACCTGGTCCTGATCACGGCCAAGGAAAGCACCCCCGCGCGCGCCCAGCAGTTGGCGAATACATACGCCACCGTATTCACACAGCAGGCCGCGTCGACTATTACCTCGGCCAAGGTAAGCGTTGCGGCTCCCGCCGCCCTGATTACGAGCGCGAGTGCTCCTCGCCCAAAGCTCTATCTACTGATTGGTGGCATCTTGGCGCTGCTCGCCGCCACCGGTGTGGCGTTGCTGCGTCAGCGTCTGGACCAGCATGTGGCCATCCAAGACTTCGCGACCGAGCTGTTCGGTCTGCCGATTCTCGCGCGCGTTCCCAACCGACGCAATCCCCAAGACAAGGCGCTCCCGGGCGTGGGCGCACTGAATACCGCCGACGCAAACTACGTTGAGGGGTTCAGACTCCTCTTTGCAAACCTTACGTTCGTGAGCCTTGGCGATCGCCCCTCGACGATTGCGGTGCTCAGCGCCGGACAGCAGGAGGGCAAGTCGACCGTGAGCGTAGCTATAGCCCACACCGCCGCCGAAATGACCGACTCGGTCCTCTTGGTCGACGGCGATCTTCGCCGACCCACGCTGTCTGAGCGACTGAATTTGGATCCCCGCTCCGACGGTCTGTCCAATTTCCTCGCGCGCGGCGGAGAGCCAGTGGAGCTCACCCGGCTTGTTCACGAGCTGCCCGCGACGAATTTGGATTTTGTTGGATCAGGGACCCCTCCACCGAATCCCTCCAGCCTGCTCGGACTGCCCTCGCTTGAAACTTTCCTACAGAGGGCGAAGAGCACCTATGACTTCGTCGTCGTCGACACGCCGCCGGTCAGCGTGGGGGCCGACGCATCGCTGATCGCCGCACGAGTCGACGCCGCGGTCCTCGTGGTGGACTCGCGCACCAGTCGTCGCACTTCGGTCGAATGGGCGCTACAGCAGTTGAGCCGCGCCCACGTGAACGTGCTGGGAATAATCGTCAACCGGATCTCGAGCCCCGACGCAGCTCCCTACTACTATCAGGGGCCCTCCGACCACGCTTCGCTTGGCCGCGTCGCCACAACCAGCCAGTCCGGTCACGCCCCTCCCGGGTCCTGAGGGAGACGTGCGAACCAGCACGAGACTCGCCGAGAGCACCGCGCTACAGGGGGCGGCGCTGCTGGTCACCGGGCTCGCTTTCGGAGGCCTTTACGCTTATAGCGCCTCGCGCCTGAGCCCGTGGCTCCTGCCGGCCATGATCGTTGCGGCGCTGTCGGTCGCTATCGCATACCAACGACCGGAGATTGGCATCGCGCTCGCGCTCGTGTTGATCCCGATGGGCACGCTGGGTATCAACCCGCAGTTGATGACCTACGCCGTGCAGGCGTTCTCGGTGTACCTGGCGTGCATCGCGTTCTTGGGCTGGCGCGCTCGAGGCGAGGAGGCGAGCGCCCTCCCGAGGATGGCCCCACTAGTGCTCATCTATTTGGCCGTCGCCCTTCTGAGCGTGACTCAATCGCCAGAATTGCATTCAGCCAGCCGTTTCATGCGCAGCCTGTTGACCGGGGGCCTGCTATTTTCGGCCGTGATCTTTACGGTACGCAGCCGTCGTGAGATCCTGTGGGTACTTGCCGGGGCCGCTGTCAGCGGCTTGATCGTGGGGTTGCATGCGATCCGCGACTACTCCTCCGGCGAACACGCGGCCGGCTTCATCACCACCACCGGCGAAGTCGTGGGCCGCGCAACTGCCGGCTTCAGCCAGCCGAACCAGCTTGGCGGCTTTCTTGTGCTGCTCGTCCCGCTGGGAATTGCCGGGGCGCTCATCTCTCCCCGCTGGCGAATCCCGTTTGCGTTTGCCGCTGCTGCCGCCGCCGCCGGGGTCTACGCAAGTTTTTCCCGCGGCGCCCTGATCGGCCTGGCGATCGTGCCCTTCTTCTTCCTTCGCGGCTGGCGTCTTTGGATCCTCGGGCCGCTCGTCGTCCTCGCGGTTGTGCTCGCCGCACCGGGTCTTGTGCGCGAGCGCTTTGCAACGCTCACCAGCTCCGGTGGGGAAATCTCCACACGCGTGGACATCTGGCACACAGCTCTCAACATCTGGGAGAACCATCCGGTACTGGGCGTCGGGCTTGGTGGCTTTCCCCAAGCATACGAGCAGGCTCTCGTGCCAGGCAAGATGTTCCTGCCCGCCACCATCTTTCAACCTCCACCCCACGCCCACAACATCTTCCTGCAGTTGATGGCCGAGCAGGGCATCCTCGGCCTGCTCGCGTTTGTTGCAATCTTGATAGCCGCCGTGCGCTGCACTGCGCGCCTTCGGCGCTCGAGCGACCGCTCGGCTCGCCTGCTGGGATCAGGCTTGCTCGCCGCGCTCGCGGCCTTCCTCATCCACAACCTTTTTGACGTTACCTTCGAGGATCCCCAGACAGGCCTTTATGTCTTCGTGCTGTTTGGGTTGATTGCCGCAAGTGACCTCCTCTATCGCGATCGCCCGTCCCCCGTGAGCCTCCCGCCAGTATCGCTGCCCACCTGAGCCGGCGGAGAGCGCGTGAGTCAGCCATCCGAGCGCAACGAACGCCTCGCCTGCGCCCGCCCGAGATGCATGGCTACAATCTCGACGCAGCGCAACAGAGGAGCAACCACATCCAGAGGATCCGAGCGCCCAAACGGCAACAACACCAGCGCCCAAACCCCGTCAGCTAGACGTCGCAAAGGCCTCAAGCTTGAACGTCCCTCTGCATCGTCGACCCCCACCGATCGATCTGGGAAGCGCTCGTCAAGCTGGACGCCTCCCCACCCATAGCGCACCCACTGGCTCCACAACCCGCGCAACGTGGCGCGATGGACATGCTCTACGACCGCATCCTGCACGAGCTCAAGCCCCAGGCCAAGCTGAAGCTGCATGCGCCACGATACGTCCGTATCCTCACCGCTGAGCAGGCCCTCGTCGAAGCCACCGAGCTTCTCCAGCGCTGCCCGTCGATAGCAGCAGTTAGCGGTCAGCAGATAGGGAAGAAAGGGATCGCGGAAACCCTCCTCCTGGTTGATGTACGCCGAACGCTCGGCGTGTCGCTGTAGCAAGTTGGTTGAACGGGCCGCCACGATCCGTCCGCCGACAGCGCCCATCTCGGGAGCAGCGCGCAGCGCCCGGACCAGAACGTCGAGCCAGTCCGGACGCGGCACACAGTCACTGTCGAGAAAGACAACCAGCTCGCCGTTAGCCGCCCGCACACCCGTATTACGCGCGGCGGCGGCGCCCGGGCGCGACTCGGAGATGACGCGAGCTCCGGCCGACACAGCAAGCTCGGACGTGCGATCGCGCGATCCGCTGTCCACCACGATCGCCTCCGTATCATCACGCCTTCTCACCTGCGGCATCAGCGCTTGCAACAGCGCCGGCAAGGTGTCCTCGGCATCCCTTGCGGGAACGACAACCGAAATTGATGGCGCGCTCATCGGAGGTGATGCTAGCTCGTCCGTGAGATGCTTGACTCGGAAGCTCGCTACCGGCGGCGAGAGTTGCGTATTGATGGCCCTATGGGACTCGTCAAGAGCCACTGGCAGCGCGGAATACCGTTATTCCGTTCGCCCGACTTGGGGGCGCGTTGATCTCTTATCGCGAGCCACAAACTCTACGATCAAGCCGGGACTCAATATTTCGTCGGTGGAGACGTTGGCCCATATCCATAGGTATTCAAATATGATTCGTACTTGTGTTCGCTCGCTTTTGCATATTTTGGATTTTCTTCGATGTTTTCGACGAGCGAAACATTTTTGACTTCTTCTGGTTCGATCTCAATGTTGGGTCCTTCGCCTGAGTACCCTTCGTTTCCAAACGTATCGTTGTGTTCGGCCAGATTACCTTCCCCGGCGACGAAGGAAGTAATTCCAAACGAGTCGTATTTACGCGGACTTGTGGAGTTGGTGATTATATTCCACTTTACCGACTCATGAGTGTTGGAGCCAAACGTAACTCCGTTGCCGTTGGCATCTATCACGTTGTGTTCGGCGACCGAGCCTTTGCCCGCGGGATAGAAGAGAAAGCCGTTACGGGAGCATTCGTAAATATAATTATTCTTGAACACACCATTAACGCCTTCGTCGTCATAAATGCCGTGGTCGTGCCAGCCCGGTTCTTCGTTAACGTGCGCAAAGCCACCTTCGGTGGTCTTGAGTACGGGCGGTCCACAGCCATGAATGCGGTCGTTTTCGATGTGCGTGTTTTCGGCCGGTTCGGTGGGATACCGGACCACATTTATACAGATGTCAGAGTGTTCAGCATTAATATCGTCGTAAGTAAAGTCATCGTTAATGCCGGCTATCGCAATCTGGACGTGGGATTCGGAGTTTGCCGTACCGGTTTCGCACGTCCCGTTGAGCGGTTCATGGATCACCTTGCCAGCGACCACTTTGCCTTCCGCATTCCAGCATGCGTGCGGGGCCGGATCTTTCCACTTAAAGATCAAATGGGTGAACGTGTAGTTGTTTGCTCCGTTCTCGAGCGTAACAGGATGAGCGATTGTTGCCGGTTCGGTCGAGCTGGTCGAGGTGATTGTTACGGGTTTTCCAGGTTCGCCTTTTGTCGTGGACAGGGTCAGTTCGCCATTACCGGATGCGTCTGATTCCGTTGCAAACGTCTGTCCCGCCTGAAGACAGCCAACCTGTCCCGCAGACAAGGAAGTGACGAGCTTTTTTAGCGTCTTGTACGGGCTTTCTTTTGTTCCCGTGTTGCTGTCGCTCCCAGTAGCTGCGTTTGCATACTTCGTGCATGTCGGTGCCACAGTTTCTTCGCTTTGCGGGTGGAACGCGGCAGCACAGGCCGCCCAGCCGCTCGGTGTCGATTCATTTAGCGTGAAACTCGCGTTCTGTGCGCCTGATTCGGTCGAACTCACATCCTCCTCGGCACTCGTGCCGTTGGTACCGCTGAATTGAGTTCTCAATGTCGCTTTGACACCATCGCCTGAGCCAGCGGTCACAGTAAGAGGGTGTTCGAACGCGCCCACACCCACGAACAGGAGATCGCCCGTACCAACCGAAGCGGTTGCGCCTGTCGTGACACTAGTAGATGTGCCCTGGTTGCACGCGGTCTGATCCAATGCGCCAGTTGTCGCCACACCCGAATACTCGGCCAAGACTGTGCGCAGTGAGCCACTCGTCCCGCCTGACACAGTGACGGTGGTTTTGCCGGCGGCGGCGTTTTGGCGATACCAGATCGAATGAGTTACGCCTTCCTTGGTGGTCTGCGCCGCCTCGGTCCAGGATCCGTTGACCGAGTCCGAGACGGATGTGGTTCCATTTGTGCGAAACTGGCCTACGAGCAAGTCTCCAGCCTGAACATTCGCGGTGTAGCTGACGCCCAAACTTGACCCAGATGTCGATCCCGACGCTGCCTGCACATACGCGGGAGAGGCGATCGCCTGAGGCGCCCACGCCAGCAGACCGAGGCCGACTGCCACTACGAGAAGTCGTTGGTACATGAGCAGGTTCCCTCCCCGAGACGCCGAACTCGTGACATTTGAAGCATGCACGGTAGATGCGCTGCCAATGGAGGAGCCTAGCAGAAATTAGAACAGGCTTGATAGTCGGACGATCCAACTTCGGGCGATGCGTCTTCGAGCGGCGCATCTTTCGGGCGGCGCGCATAGCCACACGCAGCCTATATTCCGCCGGCAGTCAGGCAACACCTCATGGACGACCAATAAGCGAGCGCAATGCGCGCAGCTCGCTTGGCTGAACCACACCACTGACTACGAGGACCAGAGCATAGGCGCACAGTGCGGCCGTCGCGACCGCGACCACCTCATTCCCCTGCCCAGCCACCGCGACCGCAGCCAGCGCCATCAACGCGAGGACGAGCCGGGCGTAAGGCAGCCGCGGGAAGGGCACCACCCCACGCGAGATCGCCAGCCAGCCCTGGGCCAGGAGCACCGCCAGCTCGGTGCCGACAGTGACCGCTGCAGCGCCGTCGATCCCAAATCTCGGGATGGCCCATACGTTCAGGCCCAGATTGACGATCACGCCGAGGCCGGTTGTGGTTGCAAGCCAGCGATCGCGCCGAGCGCCGCGCAGAGCCGAAGCGACGACCATGTTGGTCGCCCAAATCGGGCTCGACCAGACGAGGATTGCGAGCGCGCCCGTGCCTCCGCTGAACGCGTCGCCAAAGATCAGGGTCATGACTTCGCTCGCCAATAGGCATGTGATGAGGGAGAACGGCAGCGAAACGATTAGCACCAGTCGCAACCCGCGATGCCAGGTGTCGCGGAAGTCGTCGCGAGAGGTCGCGTAACTGCGTGCAAACACGGGGGCCAGCGCAACCGCTACCTGCCAGGGAATGATCTGTAGCCCGGCCGTCAAGGCGTAGGCGGCGGTGTAGAGGCCGACGGCGTGCTTGTCATAGACCACTCCCACGATCACCGAGTCGGCCTGTAGGTAGATGAGCGCGCACAGAGTCATCGAGCCCAGCGCCCCCACACTGCCCCATGACACCGCAGCGTCGCCGGCGAGCTCCTGCAGACGAGAGAGATCGGCGATCGAGAAGAAGCGACGCAGCGCGATGGCCAACTGCAGCGCGCTGACAACCAACATCCAAACCAGCACGGGCATCAACAATCCGAAGGCGACGACACAGACAATTCCACCGAGCCCTCGCGCGAGCGCGGCCAAGACGGTGGCTCGTGCCTCGAAGGCCATTTGCTCGCGTCCTTGGAAGTAGCCGTATACATAAGCTGAGGTTCCATCCGCCAGCATTGAAGCCAGCACCACGACGATCACCGCCGCGCCAAGAACTTGGCCGCTGATCAGGGCCGCCACCGCCGCCGAGATCGCGAGTGCCCCGAGCGCGGTATGGATCTTCACCTGCAGCAGGTGCACAGCGCGCATTTCGCCACGGGCGCGATCGTGTGCCACCTCCCGAGACATGTAGGGGGTGACGCCAAGGTCGGCCAGCGGCACGACGATCGTCCCGACCGCGACCGCAAAGCCGTAGCGCCCGTAATTGGTTACTCCAAGCTTACGACCCATGACGATGGCCAGCGCAAACGTGCAGGCCCTGGCGCCGAACATCGCCGCCGTCAACCAGGTCGCGTTCTGGGCCAGACTGGAGCGACCCTGAGCGCCCGTCGCTGGGGGGCTCTCCGAGGGGGCATCGGCGCCGGCGGAACTCACCCTCGTAGTATCGGCGCTAAGCGGTCGCCGCAGCACTCAAGTCGCCGCAGCACTCAAAGAACCTGGGAGCTCGCCTACACATCCTCGGCTATCGTACGCAGCCGTGACCGTGCCGTTTGCCGTCGCCGTATGCACCCGCAACCGGCCCGAATATCTCGCCCGCGCTCTCGATGCGCTTGCGGCACAGCAGGTTCGCTTCCCAGTGCATGTAGTCGATCAGAGCGCAAACGAGGACCCGGCTCTGAGCCGACGCGTCGAAGAATGGTCGGAGTTGAGCGTGCAGCGCGACGACGGCCACGGGATATCGCGCTCGCGCAACCTCGCTTGGCGGACACTCGACGCGGAGTGGATCGCGTTTATGGACGACGACTGCTACGCGCAGCCCGGATGGGCCCAAGCGCTCACGCAAGCCTTTGAGCACCATCCCGAGGTATCGCTCGTGAGTGGACCTGTGATCGAGCACGAAATGCCCCAGGACGACGATTACCCGTCATTGACCGTCCAGGCCGTGAGCGAAACTCGCGTACTGGGTGGTCCCGGCCTGAAGCCGTGGGCGATCGGTTTCGGTGTCAGCGCGGTGCGCCGCTCCACGATCGAGCAGCTCGGCGGCTGGGACGAGCGGCTCGGCGCCGGATCGGAGCGCTACCCTGGCGCCGAGGACATGGACTTCAACTATCGCTTCTTGCGCGCGGGAAAGCTCGCGTACCTCACACCGGATGCGCGCGTCCTGCATGACCAGTGGCGGACTCCCAAGGATCTGCCCACCGTCTATGAAAGCTACGCGCTGGGTTGGTCTGCATTTGCGCTGAAGCAGTTGTGCTCTGGCGATATCGCCTGTGGCGTGAGACTATGGGCGTGGGGCGTCTACGACCTCTGGCGCATGAGCGGGAGTGCGGTACGGCGCCGCTCGCCGATCAGAGCACGCATCGCCGGTCGCAAGCTTGTGGGCCTCACGAAGGGGACCTGGCGCGGTCTGCGTGAGCCCTGGTAGCCCTATTCCGCGGGTGAACAGACCGATGCTTGCGACCAACGGCGCGGCGCGCGGCAGCCCGGCGCGCGGCAGCGCGGCGCGCGGCAGCGCGTCGACCCCGGCCTGACCTGTTGGAATGAGTCGATCGGCTCTTATTGCGAGCCAGCGTCAGTCGAGGTCGCCGAGACACGTTTGGGCCCGGCACGAGGATGGCGGCCGCCCCGCGTCCGTTTGATGGCGCCTCAGCGCTATTTGGACCGACGGCACCTGTCCCACTGGGCGGAGACACCGGCGGCGGCGGAGCAAGCACAAGCCAGCTATAGCTGGCAGGTACGCTCTCGACGTTGCCGGCCTCATCGGTGGCCCGCACACGGAGATTGTGCCAACCGACGCTGAGGCCAGTCGCAACGTATGGGCTGCTGCAGGGAAGGAATGGGCCGTCGTCAAGCGAGCATTTGGTCGTGGCCGGCTTGCCGACTGAGAATGGAATACTCACACTGGCATCCCCGGTTTCCGTCAGCGATTCGCTTTCGATCCTCGTTACCGGCGGCACCGTGTCGATCCTCCACGCATAACTCACAGGCGTCGGCTCGACATTCCCCGCCCTATCGGTTGCCCGCACCGCAAAAGTGTGCGAACCATCGGCCAAACCGGTGAACGTCACCGGGCTAACGCACTTCTTGAATGCAGATCCATCCAACGAACATTCAAACGTAGACGCCTCGTCCGCAACAAACGCAAACGACGACGACTTCACGTTCGACAACGCCGACGGCTCGCTTTCAATCTTCGTAACGGGCGGGACCGTATTTATCGTCCACGTATAACTCACAGGCGTCGGCTCGACATTTTCCGCCCGATCGGTCGCCCTCACTTCGAATGCATGCAAACCGTCAGCCAAACCACTGAACTTTACCGGGCTGGCACACGCCGTAAATGCGGCACCATCCAACGAACATTCAAACGTCGACGCTTCATTCGCGACAAACGAAAAGCTCGGCGACTCCACGTTCGACAACGCACGAGGCTCACTTTCAATAGTGCTCACCGGCGGTGTCGTAATGATTTCGACCGTCTTGGATTGCACGGGCTCCTCCTTGCCGCGCACGTCCCAGGAGCGATACTTGACCGTCGTGGTCTGGGGGACCGTGATCGGTTCTGTGTAGACGGTACTCGAGGCCGTTGGTTCGCTGCCATCGGTCGTATAGGTGGTGGTTTCGACCATCGTTTCGCTATCGGTCGCATACAGGGAGACGCTGACCGGCTTGTTGTATGGGCGGGAGCAGGGGGAGCCGTTGCAGGCGATCGATGTGGTTGGCGGCGTCTTGTCGTTGACCACCTGACCGATGGTGCGCACCACGAGATCCGGCTGCTCAGACAGCCACTTCGCGAATGCTTCGAGGTCCGCGGGTGATACGGAACCGTAGGTGCTGGGGGTGCATTCCGCCGCTTCAACCGTGCATTCCGGTGTTTCGCGTTCGCATTCAGAGGGGTGGCCGGTGTAGTTGCACACCCCGTGCAGTGCGATGATCACCCAGCCTTCGAGCCCCCACGTGACGCTGTTCTCCAAATAGGAGAGCGGAACCGTTTCTTCGTTGGTGCCGAGCACCGAGAGCTCGTATGGGTTGTATTTGCCTTCGAATTCCAGCGAGAACGGCTCGGGGTAGACTTCAGTCCCGTCGAACGCGTCTGTGCCCCCTTGCTGGTTGCCGAACAGTCGCGCCGCGGTGTAGCCGCACTTCGCGAGCAGGCTCAATGTGTCCGTATCGAAATCCCCGTGGGGATAGGCGAAGCTCAGCGCCTCATACCCGTGTTCGTTTAGCGTCCGGCGACTGTCGCAGAGCTGTTCTTCCTGTTCGGCAGGCGTCATTTCCGGCAGATCGGGATGGGTCACGGTGTGCGAGCCGATTTCGTGGCCTTCGCCAGCCAGCTGCGCTATTTCAGGCCAACCGAGGTGGCCCGGCTTGCCGACGTCCCCGGTGACCACGAAGAAGCTCGCCGGCATGCCATGGACAGCAAGGATTTTTCCGGCGCGGGTCGCCGAGCTCAAGCCATCGTCGAAGCTGATCGAGACGATCGTGTGCGCCGAGGCGCCGGCGCAGCTCGCCAAGAACCACGCCAAGATCATGCCCGCCGCCAGCGAGAGGCGCCAGCTCCATCGACGCCCACGATTCTTGCCTGCGTCCGACAAGCGATCCTTGCTCGTCAAAGACATACACCTCGATTATAGCCGGCCCGATTTAAGGCCTATCGGCACCGGCTGCGCTCAGCCGCTATGCGGCACGAGGTCTTGCAACCGTCCAAAGATCGCGACCGAAGGTCAGAGAATCGCGCGGCGCGGCCGATAGGGGCTGTGTGGCGCGTTGCACGCCCGTACGGACGGACAGTCCGTAGCGGACGGATGAACGTGCAGTACTTGGCCCGCTGTGACCGGGCCTGCATCGGACCGATCTGAGGAATGACAGACAAGAAATAGACAAGGTCGGCGCGCAGCTCGCGCTCTCGACAAAGGCACCCCCGCCGCGAGGCGGGTCCGCAAAGCCAGGGGTCTCTCGCAGACGGCCCGGCCACCGAAGGAGCCTCCGATGTTCTCATTCCGCCACAATTTCACTGCTCGTAGCCACAACCACAGTGCGCGCAACCTCCTCTCAGTACTACTGGCGACCGTACTCTGCAGCTTGGGGACGGGCCTAGCGACCGCTCCGGCCCAGGCGACCGTCGTTGGGGTCAATCCGGACATCACCTGGGGGATCTCCCAGAGCGAAGTGGTCCGTGAGGTCGCACTGATCAAGGCCGCCGGCGTTACCACGGTGCGCGCAAGCGTCGATCTCAGCGGCGCCGAGTACGCCGGCCCCGGGCAGCTCAACATGAGCTATCTGAACTCGATCGACTACGACATAGCCACCGCGCGCAGCGCTGGCCTCAACGTACTGCTTGAGTTCGACCGGACTCCCTACTGGGCTTCCGCCGACCCGAACAAGTACACCGATTCCAGCGGCGGCATGCACTGGAACCCTTACTGGAAGTACTCAAATCCCCAGGACTACGCAAACATCGTCGGGGAACTGGTCAATCACTTCAAGGGTATGGGCATCAACGACTATGAAATCTGGAACGAGCCCAACAATCCCAGCTTCTGGCCATCTGGCGTCAACGCCGCCGAATACACCGAATTGCTCAAGGATTCATATCCCGCCGTCAAGGCAGCGGATCCGAGCGCCACTGTCCTCACGGGCGGCCTGATGGACCAAGGCTCCACCTACCAGTACCTCCAGGAAATGTACAACGCGGGCGCACGCGGATCCTACGACGTCGCCAGCTTCCACATTTATCCGGGAGGCGACCCCACTCAGTGCGCCCACGAAAGCAACGGACGCCCCTCGGAAAACAGCTTCTGCATGCTCGAAGGACTGCACGCGGAGATGACCGCCAACGGCGACAGCTCACCCATCTGGGTGACCGAGCTTGGCTGGTCCACCTGCACCCAGGGCTACTGCGTATCTCCCCAGCAGCAGGCGAGCTACATGATCTCCGCCTACAAGTTGCTGAGCACTCCCAAGTATTCGTTTGTGCAGAGCGCTTTCTTCTACCAGATGCGCGATCTCTACTGGGAAACAAGCAACGCCGGCTGGGAAAGCAGCCTCGGGATGTTCAACCGCGACTGGACGCCCAAGCCGTCCTATGCCGCCCTCCAGGCGATCGGCACGGGCCAGGTCACGGGCACTGAAACCGAAACCGCTCCGGGCACGGGCTCTGTTCCCGGATCGGGCTCCGGCTCTGGGCCGGTCACGGTACCGGTCTCCGGCGTGGTCGAAAAAGCCAGCCCACCTGTCTCCACCCCGCCGGCTGCAACACCGCCGGTAGCGAAGCCACCGGCGGCCAGCAGCCCAGTTACCACGCCGCCCCCTGTGGCCACGCACAAACATAACCGCCATCACGGCCCAAAGGCAGTCTCCGCTTCCGCGTTGTCATCGACATCAGCGTCTAGCGCCGGCCTGGGCTATGTGGCGATATCGCTGAACGTCAAGAAGCCGCACAAGAGCCTGCACGCCCGCAGCCTGTTGGCCCTCGGCGGCGTCTCCGGCTCAAGGACCGGCGAGATCGTCCTGTCCCTGCGCCATCGCGTCCACGGACGTTGGGTCAGCGCAGGCAGGCGCATCGTGCACCTCTCCCGCACAGGCCGCTATTCGACTGCGCTGCGCTTGGCGCGAGGCAGCTGGCGGGTCTCCGCGGTCTACGGGACAGCCCACTCGCACGGCATCGCTTTCCGCGTTCGCTAATCGTCGCAGCGCCCAACTCGCGCGGCCGTTCCAGCAACACTCGGCAACCTCCGCACGCAGCTATTCTCGGTTGGCGGCGATCCAAAGTGCTCGTCGCCGCCACTTCCAAAATGGCCCGGCCGATCCTCTTCTATTCCGCGTGGCCACTCGGCTACCACAACCTCGAGGCCGAGCGCAAGGCGCGCGCGCTTGCCCACGCGGGCTACGACGTTACCTATGTCGCCGGCGTGGGCATCCGCAATCCGAGCGTCTCAAACCTGCCTAAGCTACTTGACCGGGCGGGCCGGGCCCTGCTCGCGCGCCGGTCCGGCGCCAACCGCGACCGCGAGAGCCACAGCCCGGCCGCTCCCCTCGACGATCCGGGCGCCAATCGCGCGAGCCTCAGCTCACCCGGACCTCAGCGCAACCAGCCCCTCCTTCGCGAAGGCGCCGTGATGATCGCGCCGCCACGCCAGTATGCGGCAATGCGCCGACTCAACACTGCTTGGCTTACGCGGCAGCTACGCCGCCAGATTGCCCCGTGGGAGCAGACGCTGGCTTGGATCAGGTGGCCGACGCCCGAGCTAGTGGACGCGTTGGCGCGCCTACGCCCGGCCCGGGTGCTCTACGAAGCCGTCGACGCCTACGAGGCGACGCCCGGGATCGTGGGACCGTGGGTCGCGATCCTCAACCGCTACGAGCGGCGGCTTGTCGAGCTGGCCGACGTCGTGGTCGTGCCTGGCGAGCGACTGGCCGAGCGCTACCGATCCTGGGGGGCCAGCGTTCGCGTGATTCCCCACGGCGTGGACCTCGGGCACTGGAGCGGACGTTCGCCGGCACCGAGCGACCCGGTCGTGGTCGGCTTCGTCGGCACACTCGACAGCCGCCTGGACATCGACGTGCTGCGGGCGATCGCCAGTGCGCATCCGGAGTGGCGGCTACGCCTGATCGGACCGATGCAGGACGGCTTTCCGGCACGGGCGCTTGCCGACCTCTCCAACGTAACGATCGAGCCGCCGGTGCCAGCCGAGACGGTGCCGCTCGTACTTGCCGGCTTTGACCTCGGCGTCATGCCATACCTGGACCATCCCAACACGACGCACATGACCCCGGTCAAGAACCTCGAGTACATGGCGGCTGGAGTTCCCGCCGTGGCCCGGCGCGTGCCCGCGCTCGAGCCCTACGCCGAGCTGCTGTACTTCGCCTCCTCACCTGCCGAGTTCGTGCGCGAAGCCGAGCGCGCCCTGGCTGAGCAGAGCGCCGAGCGAATCGCGGCGCGGCGAGCGCTGGCCGAAGCTCACGGTTGGTCGCGGCGGCTCGCGGAGGTGACGGCGCTGGCGGACGAGCTCACGGGCGGTCCGTGAGCTCCTCGACATCGCGCCGAAATCCCACGGCATGGGCGATCCCCTTCCACGGCGGTCCCCAACGTAGGCAGCCAGATAGAAATCCTGCTCCCCAACCGAGGTGCATCACGGCGAAGACCGTCGCGAGCGTGCCTGGGTCGCGCTCCTGCTCGCCACGTACCGTGACCGTGCTCGCCGCGGCCAGCGTAAGTGCGTAGGTTGCGAGCGTGGCGCGAGCGAATCGGCGCAACGGGCGCGGCGCCGCCACGGCCACGATCGGGGAGGCGGCAAGCCCGGCGGAGAGCAGGTGGAAGGGACGTAGCGCCAAAGGATGCAGCTGGGCCGTCTTGACGCGGTAGCGCCCGAAGCGCCAGTACTGGCGCCACAGTCCAGCGGGCGTGTTGCGCGGGTGGTAGTAGGCGCCCATCGCCGAGAGCATCACGATTCTCCCCTTGCTCCCAATCACGCGGGCGGCCATCTCCGAGTCGTGGTTGACCAGCCAGCCCTCTTGGAAGGGCCCGAGCGAGCGCAGCGTGTCGCGTCGTACCACGCCGGCAAACAGTCCCGTGTCCAGTTCGACCTCGGGCGCCGCGGGGGCGTCTGCGCTCGCCCACTTCTTCGAGCCGCCGGCTCCCAGAGGCGAGACGAGCGCGAGCGCGACGCCGCGAGAGAAGCGATCGCGCCCGCGCGGGATCGCCGGGCCTGTGACCCAACTGACGTCTCCTCGCTTAAGGCGCTCCACGCCACGCGCGAGGTAATCCTGGGGAAACCAGCAGTGAGCGTTGAGCAAGGCGACGTAGGTTCCACGCGCGCCACCCACGCCGATGTTCAGCGCGGCGGGCTCGATTTGTTTGGGGTTCTCCAGAACGCGCACGCGACTGTCCTGCTCGGCAAGCTCGGCAAGGATCTCGAGCGAGCCGTCCTCCGAGCAACCGTCGACGAACAGCAGCTCCAGCTCGCCGTCGAAGCTCTGGGCGAGCATGCTCGCCGCCGTCTCGCGCAGCACGCTTGCCTCGTTGCGCACCGGCACGATCACCGAGATGTCGATGGCGCGCTCGGTGTCGGCGGCTTGCTCTGTCTCGATCGCGCTCATGCGTTGGCCTGCTTCATGCGCGGATCGCGGCGCAGTCGTCGGTGCTTGTATTGCAGGTAGTACCAGTCGCGTAGCGCGCGGAAGCTCTTGCGCGAGTAGAGGTTTTGTCTTGTAACCTGCTGCCAGTGGTGCACGATTTCCGCCTGTGGAGCGTAGTGGACTTCAAGCCCGGCCTCCCATACGCGCAGGCACCAGTCGAGGTCCTCGCCACCGTATGAGGAGACGCGTCGATCGTATTCGCCGACTCGGTCGATGAGGCTTCGCCTCCACATCTGCGCGGCGCCGGATACCCAGACGACCGGGCGCTCGCTGGTGTGGTCGAAGTCGACCATCATGTGCCGGCGGTGCGCGGCCGGGTCGGGGTCGATCCGCGCATATGGTCCGCGTCGCATCAGTGGGATCAAAAACGGGGGAAAGCGCCTACAGGTGAGCTGCAGCTCTCCGTCCGGACCGACCAGACGCGGACCCACGAGCCCAACGCGCGGATCGCCGTCGAGCACCGCCACGAGCGCTTGCAGCGCGCCGGGGCGCAGCTCGGTGTCGGCGTCGAGCATCAACACGAGCCGGCCGCGCACGAGCTCGAGAGCAGTGTTGCGCCCGGCGACGAGCCCTTCGTTGCGGGGCTTGGCAATGACCCGCACATCGGGAAAGCGCTCGCGCACGGCCACCACGGTGCCGTCGCTAGAGCCGTCGTCAACCACGATCGCCTCGTGGTCGATGGCAGCGTGGTCCGCGATCGATGACAGGCAACGGAGCACGTGCTCGCGAGCGCCAAACGTGACGATCACGATCGAGACCTCGGGTTGCGCCGCGTCTACGGACGCCAAGCTCCGGTCGCGCTCGGTAGGGTCGCGTGCCTCGCGCGTGCCACTCGCCATCGAGATGGGCCTCTAGTGGCGGCGTCGGACGACGGGCGGCGAGATCACCGTGAAGGGCAGAGGCCCCGCGCTCGCTCCCGACGCTGCAAGCGAAACCCTGTATTCGCCTGCCGGCAGGGCAACGCCGCCAACCCAGCCTGAGAATGTATAGGTATTCGCGCCTGCCTTCGCGGCAATCACGATCCGGTTGCTGCTGGGACGCTTGCACACCTTGCGCATACGCCGTTTACCCGCGTGCACGCCGGTCGAGACCTGTTTGCACACGAGCACCGAGCCGCCGGACACGCTCACCCAATGGGGACTCTGCTTGCTGCCTGTCCGCTTGAAGAACGTGAGCGTGACTGGGCCGGCTTGGGAGTCAGTGAAGTGAAGGCCTGTACCGGTCGTATAGCCCTTGTGGCGCAGGGGCGCGCGCAGCGAGCTACCGGGCGCGGACGCCATGCGCGTGCTGGTGAGACTCACACCGCTCAGCGAGGGACCCGGAGGCGGAGGCGATTCGCTTTTGATCGTCATCGATGGGGGCGGCGAGAAGACCGTGGTCGTCGTGGGCGGAGGTGTGGGTTCGGCTACCACGATCTGTACGGCAGCTTCGCTTGTGAGTTCCGAACCGGGTACGTGACCTGGGTCGCTGACCGTCAGCGTGGCCGTATAGTGACCGGGAGACGTGTAGGTATGACTCGCGTCTGCGGTTTCGGCGCTCGTGCCGTCACCAAAGTCCCAGTGATAGGTGGCGAGCGAGTCTGGGGCCGTGGATTCGTGGCCGGTGAAGTTGACGGCGAGTGAGCCGACGCCTTCTGTCTTGTCCGCGGAAGCGACCGCCTTCAAAGGCTTGTCGACAGTAACCAGCATCGAGCTGGTATCCGTGTTGCCGTTTTTGTCGGTGACGGTCAACGTCACAGTGTAGGTTCCCGTCTGGCCGTAGAAATGAGAGGGAGCGGCTTCGCTGCTGGCCGGGCTTCCATCGCCGAAGTCCCAGTGGTAGCTCGCGATCGTCGTCGCCGCCACCGATTCGCTTGCGCTGAAGGCAACCGTGAGTGGGCCGACTCCTGTCGGACGGTTGGCCGTCAGGACAGCAGTGGGGTATTCGGTGCTTCTGAGGCGGCGCAGCTCGCCCGCATCGCGGTTGACGTAGTACAGGTTCTTGTCGGGACCGACCTCGAGGTCGGTCGAAGCGCCGGGGTTTAATTCGGAGAATTCCGCCCTGAAGATCGGTTCGATCTTGCTCGGGTCGGGCAGCCCGGTTTTGGGGTCTTGCAGCATCGCCCACATGCAGTAGCGCGGGTAGTCGCCGAAGAACAGGGCGTGTTCGTACTTTGCGGGATAAGGGCCCCCGTACTGGAAGCCGATCGCGGTGACCGCCGAACCCACGTTGACGGGATCTGTGGGGCATCCGTCTCCTGCAACGACCGATTCGTTGTGTTTGTAAGCGTAGAACGGCGGTACGGCTTCCCCGGCTTTGATGCCTTTGCAGAGGTCCGATTCGATGTAGAACTTGTTGTAAAGGGTGTCGGGCTCGGGTTCGTTGCCCTCGAAGCAGGGCCAGCCGAAGTCCAGGCTCGGGCTCGCGAGCGGGTTTTCGTCGCGGTTGATCTCCTCCCAGGTATTTTCGCCCACGTCGCCGAGCCACAATTCGGAGGTCCCCGGACGGAAAGTGAAGCGGAAGGGTTGGCGCAGTCCGTAGGCGATGATGCGCTGTCGATCGATGTCGGGGCTCGCGGCGTTGGGGTTGCCGGGGAACGGTTCTCCCGTGTTGGGATCCACGCGCGCGACCGTTCCGTCGAGCGTGGCGGGCTGAGACAGCGGACGGCGAAAGCTCTGACCGCGCAGCTGCCCACCCTCGGCTTCGGTAGGGTGTTCGGCCGAGGGGGCGTTCTCGTTCAAGGCGATGTGACCAGAACCGACTGTGCTCTCGATTGGGTCGCCGCAGGGATTCTCCGGGGTCACCGGTTTTTCCGTGCTGGGCAGCGTCCCACCGAGCTGCCCGTAATCGTCCGTGTTCCACAGGCCGCCTGTCCCTGCGCTCACGTACAGCGCCCCTTCGGGGCCGAACTGCAGGTCGCCGACCGAATGGCTCGTGAACTGCTGGCACCAGTCGTTCTTGATCAACGCGATCTGCGAGCCCGGCACCATCGCGTGCGTCGTCTGGTCGATTGTGATGCGCACGAGCCGGCCGGTGATCGTGCAGCCGTCGGTATTGGGTCCCGGCGGGGTCGGGCAGGCAATCGTTTCGAACGGGCTCTGCGAGATGACTTCCGGCTTCCAGAAAGGCGCCGTCAGGCCGGGCGGAGCGTTGTAGGCATACAGCAGGTAGAGATAGGGCCGCGCCGGATAGGCGGGGTCGACGGCCATCCCGAGCAGACCACGGTCATCCTCGTTGAAGACTTCTTCGGTGCCGCCTTCGCCGAGGTTTACGACCTGCGTCGCCGTTTTCGAAGCCACGTTTGGGAACTCGTCGACGATCCCGTTCTGCTCGGCCACGAAGACCTCGCCGTCGGGCGCGAAGCGCGCGATCGTGGCCTGGTTGACGCCACCCACAACCTGGTTGTCGGCAAATCCCGATGCCAGCACCTCGCCTGAAGCCGCACCTGGGAGAGTAAGCAGCACAAGCGAGAACAGCAACGCGACCGCCGCCGCGGCGACGCGCATCAAGCGGGCCCGCCCTTCCCGCATGAGCTCGGGTGTGTTCCCAGCGACACGGCGAGCATCCTATTGAGCATGGCGAGCAAGTCGTCGCATGAGCACCGCGGTGCCTATTAGGCACGCGAGCAACGCGAGCAGCAAAAGCACGTCGGCAGCACTCAGCGGCAGCGAGCCCGCTTCGCCGGCGGCAAGAGTGTTGCCGGCCGTTTGGCCTGCGGCCACGACACCCGTGCCAGCTCCCCGACCGCTTGCTGTCGAAGAGCTTGTGCCTTGGCTCCGCACGCCCCTGCCCGCGACTGTCCCCTGAGAGGACCCTGAGCCGTCGGCGGGCGGGACCCCCGAGGAGCCCGAGCTCACCGCCCCGTCGGCATGCGTACTGGAACCGCCGCCACCACCGCTACCGCCGTTGGCGCTGACCTTGCCCTGCTTGGCATGGGCACGTGGCGCGCCGAGCACGGCAGCCTGGCCGCTGTAGGCATCCACCGAGGAGACTTCCGCGGCCGCCGGCGCTGCCGCGAGCGCGAGACCAATGCTCGCGGCGACCAGCGTCTTGACGATTGACTTGACTTTCATGGCTTCACCCTCCGTAGCGAACGCCCTGCGCGAGCAAGCGGCCCAACGCCTTAGAGAACACGATAGCGACGCGAAGGTTCCGCGCCACTCCTATCAACGACCAAAGCGGGCCACTTTGCGCGCGCTCAGGATTTCCTGTGCCTGGGCGAAGCTGAGCGGATGGGTGCTGTGCACGCGCGCCAGCGCCGCGTCCACGACCGCCTCCTGCGGGTTCAGCTCGTGGGCGCGGCGCAATTGCGTCGCAGCCGGCGCAGCGTGGCCGAGTTCGCTTTCGATCAGGCCCAGGGCAAACGGCGCCAGCCATTCCTGATCGTCGCGACGTTGTGCCTCTTCGAACCAGCTGCTTGCCCTTGCCGGTTCTTCGAGGTTGAGGCCGATCGCACCGCCGACGAGATCGATCTGCATGTCAAACGGCATCAGCTTGGAGGCGGAGTGCAGCTCGCCGTAGGCGACACCTGGCTCCTCCGGCCACACCGCGATCGCCTTCTGCACCTCGCGCGCGGCCGCGAACGGGATCGCAATCGCCGCCAGTGCTGCGAGGGCGAACAGAGCAAACGCACCCCAGTACAGCGCGCTGGCAGGGCGCGAACTCCGCCGCGCACTCTGCTCGCCCTCCCCAGCTTGCCTACCCACGGGATCCCCTGCCCGCGAACGCCCCCCATCCGCGGCCGGCGCACTAGCCGGCGCTTCGAGCGGACCCGCCGCGGGCCGAACCGCGCCCGCCGCGCCCGCAAAGGCGAGCGCTGGCACGCTCAGCGCCGGGAACTCCCAGAACCAGTCGATCGAACCGTGCACCAGCCACACCACGAGCGGTAGGAGGGCGATCCCCGCGGCGACACGGCGCGGGCCAGCCACTCCGTCCCCAGAAGTCTCCGCGCGCGGGCGCAGCGCCGCCATGAACACCGCCACGACGAACAGCCCGAACAGCAGCGCGCCCACCAGACCCGTATGTACGAGCAGGCGCAGCTCGAGCGAGTGAACCCAGCGCGGTTCCTGTCCGGTGTGGCGCAGCCGCAGGTAGGCCGAGGCGAAGTTGTCC
>Ga0208480_1000188_pt1 | contig 24504 bp, 25 predicted proteins | sample NGESurshal092012_4_FD_184485 | JGI IMG/M metagenome (GOLD analysis project Ga0208480, IMG submission 184485) | Arctic peat soil microbial communities from Barrow, Alaska - NGEE Surface sample F53-1 shallow-092012 (SPAdes) | ecosystem: Environmental > Terrestrial > Soil > Wetlands > Peat ... | reverse complement strand
CTTACCACCTCCGCTTCGACGACCCCTTCGTTCAATCGGGACCTCTTTCGGCAAGCGAGCGTCCTCATCGGCTGCGTCGCCCTTTTCGCGATCTTCTCGATTCTCACCAGCAGCTTTTATCAACCGTCGAACGTGATCGACATCATGCTGCAATCCTCGATCAACGCCGTGATCGCGGTTGGCATGACGCTCGTCATCATCACCCGCGGCATCGATCTCTCGGTTGGTTCGATCGTCGGGCTCTCGAGCATGGTGGCCTCCGACCTCATGAGCCACAACATCGCGCTCGGCATCGCCGCAGGGCTTTTGGTTGGCATGATCTGCGGCCTCGTCAACGGCCTGCTGATCGCCAAGCTCAAGCTGCCTGATTTCATCGTGACGCTCGGCACGCTGAGCGTCTTTCGCGGCGTGGCTCTCATCTACACGAACGGGCAGCCCATCTACGGCCTGCCGGAAGGATTCCGCGCCGCATTCGGCGGCCAGCTGCTTGGTGTCCCTACGCCCGTCATAATGGCCATCGTCGTCGCGGGACTCGCCTTTTTTCTTGTCCGCTTCACCGCGCTTGGCGAGCAGATTGTCGCAGTCGGCGGCAACGAGGAAGCGGCGCGGCTTTCAGGCATCAACATCGATCGCGTCAAAATCATCGTCTACACATTGTCTGGCCTGCTTTCGAGCCTCGCAGGATTCGTGCTCATCGCCCGGATCGGCGCCGCCGAACCCATTGGCGGAAACGGCTTTGAGCTGCAGGCGATCGGAGCCGCCGTCATCGGAGGCGCGAGTTTGTTTGGCGGCGTTGGAAATCCACTCGGCTCTCTGATCGGCGCGCTGACGCTTGGCGGTTTACAAAACGGATTGACGCTCATGAACGTCCCTTCGTTTTGGCAATATGTGGCCTCCGGTGTGGTCGTCATCCTCGCGGTCTACGCTGATCGCCTCGCCCGTCCCCGTCGATGACGGAGCGAGTTCGAAATTCACGGGTCGGCTGAACTAGCGCGCTGGCTTTCAGGATCGCATTCGGCTTAACAGAGACCGCTTTTGCGGTAGGCTCTGCAACGGATACGGGCCCCCAGGCGGACCAGGCTCTCATATCTGCGAAATGACTATGAGGCGGATATCGTGGATGAAACCAAGCTTCGCTTCGCGACCCGCCTAAACTCGTTCGGCTCGAGGCCTGACGCCTATTGGCCCAAAGGTCGGGGAAAGCCGAGCCCCTTGGACCTCGCAGAGCGAGCCTCCAAGGCCGAGGGCCTTACGGACGTCGACCTCAACTATCCCGACCATGTGGGGTCCGATCCTCGCGTGACCGGCAACGAGATACGCGACCTCGGCCTGGCGGTGAACGGTTTCGCCATGCGTTACTACTCAAATCCCGCGTTCAAGATCGGCGCTTTCACCAATCCCGACCCGGCGGTCCGTCGCGAAGCGATTGATCTCACCAAACGAGGTATCGACGCCGCTCGGCAGGCTGGCTGTAATCTGATGACTCTTTGGCTTGGGCAGGATGGCTTTGACTATCCTTTTCAGGCTGACTATGCGCGCCTCTGGGCGGAGGAGATCGAGGGCATTCGCGAAGTCGCCCTGCATGATCCAGACTGCCTCGTTAGCGTCGAATACAAGCCGAACGAACCGCGTTCGTACAGTCTGATGCCGGACTGCGCGACGACACTCCTGGCCCTTAAGGAAGTGGGTCTTCCAAATGTCGGCGTGACACTCGATTTCGCCCATGGGCTTTATGCGGACGAGCAGCCAGCGTTTGCAGCCGCTTTGATCAATCGCCACAGCCGCCTTCTCGGCATGCATCTGAACGATGGATATTCAAAACGAGATGATGGCCTAATGGTCGGAGCCGTGCATTCCCTGCAAACGATCGAGCTGCTTCGGCAGGTCAAAGCCGATGGGTTTGACGGTCCGATTTACTTCGACACCTTTCCGGACCTGACGGGCCTCGATCCGATCAAGGAATGCGAGGCCAACATCGCCACCGTCAAGTCTATGCTTCGCGTCATCGACAGACTCGACGCCGGCAACGAACTGCCGGGCGCGATCGCCCTTCAGGATGCCGTCGCCACGCAAGCGATTGTTCGCAAAGCGATGTTCGGAAGCTAGGGGATCGGTGGCGCCTTAGGGATGTCCCGATGTCTAGTCAGCGCGACAAAGATGGATCTCGATCGCCGCGCCATGAGAATTTCAGGAGACGCGCTTGAGCGTGCCGCCAGAGCAATGGGTTCCGGAAGACGCAACCGCGGCGCCCCCCGCGGTCATTGTCGTCGGAAGCTTGCACTATGACATTATGGTCGACGCGCCCGACCGCCCCCGAAAAGGCGAGACGATCGCTGGGAGAAGCTGGGCGCCAAAATTCGGCGGCAAGGGGGGAAATCAGGCCATCGCCGCACGCCGCCAGGGCGTTCCCACCGCCATGGTCGGCGCTGTCGGAGACGACAGTTTCGGCGTGGCGCTCTTAGCCCGTCTCGATCGTGGAGGGGTCGACCGGACAAACGTCGCCGTGGTCAGCGGGATCGGATCAGGGATGAGCGTCGCGATATTCGACGACGACGGCGACTATGGCGCGGTCATCGTCTCTGGGGCTAATCTCGCCATCGTTCCGAACGCGTCGGCCGAGTTGCTGTCGAGGACCAAAGTTCTTGTGCTTCAGAACGAAATCCCCGAAGTCGTCAACGAAGCCGTCGCCCGTCGCGCTCGAGATCTGGGAGTGATGACGATCTTAAATGCCGCGCCCGCGCGTCCTTTCGCGACCAGCCTTCCTGATCTCGTTGATATCCTCATCGTTAATGCGATCGAAGCCGAAATGCTAGGCGGAGGCGCCGTGTCCTCGCTGAAAACGGCCGCAGGGGCAGCTGAGAGGCTTGCGGCCACATTCAAGTCCGTCGTTGTCACAGCGGGCGGCGACGGCGTGGCCAGTTTCGGCCAGTCCGGTCACGCGTTCCGCCTGCCAGGCATCGAGGTTGCTGTCGCGAGCACTCACGGCGCCGGAGACACATTCGTAGGCACGCTCGCGGCGCGAATGGCGGTCGGCGATCTCTTTGAAGCCGCCTTGTCGATCGCAAATCGAGAAGCGGCAAAACTGGTGTCGACGCCGGAAGAGAAACGGGAACGCCTAAGCCTGGGTGATTCCTCGCCATCGCTGTAAACAACCCCGACGGGCGAGGCCCGGCACGCCAGGGATCATCGCTGCAATGCTTGGGTCACAGATTGCAGCGCAGCTGTTCGATCATTGGTGGCTGAGATCGCCTCATAAATCGCTTCGTGGAGACCGTCGCCGGAAAGTGCCCGGCGGCACTCGGAGTCTTGCGATGTGCAGGTTCAGCGCTGCTTTGCAAATCACTATTTCGCGTCACGGATCGACCTTCCGAGCGATTCGGCCAATTTGCGCGGTGTACAGGAAATATCACCGCGTTGCTCAGCAACCAACGGGAAGGCGTAACAGTAGAACCGTTTGCAGAGCGCGGCCGGTACCGGGTCAGAGCAAGAGTCCTGGACAATGACCTATTGGCGGCGCTCGCGCCGGGCGCGTCTTTGGCGAACATCAAATCCACTACCGACGGCGCCACAACACCGACGGCCGGCATTGGTCAGCCGCTCGCTGCGGGAGCGTGCATCACGCTTTCCGGGCCCCTAGTGCTTTAAAACTTTCGGGCGATCTCGGCCACCGGAACTCTGGACGTCCAGTATTTCAGGTGAGCCCGCTGTGTCGGGAACAGACGCAGCGCCTAGCGCTGCCCAATACGGCACTTCCGCAGCTCCTCGCGAACCACCTTGGGCTGCAATTATGGCAGTGTTCATGTTTTTGGTAGCGATTCTCCACACTCATGTTCATTATAGTGCGACCGTTGAGAGAGGCCCTTTTTCGCGCGGCGTTTTAACCTCAAGAAAACGCTTTAGTTTGGGGGAACTTAGTACAGCGGCTTTGTGAGCCGCCGCTCGTATCGCTCAAGCCTTCAATTTGTTATGTGCAGGCCCAGGCTGGGGTAATGGAGCGGCAGCCCGCCGCAGGAGGTCGCGAGTTCCTCCACACGACCACGCTCGACCTCGGTCACGAGGAGCGTCTTGCCGGAACGGGCGAATGCCCGCCTCGAAGGCGGGCAGGAAGACGTGCGGAAACTCGAGCCCCTTGGCTTTGTGCATGGTCATCAGACTGACCACCTCCTCATCCCCTCCCCTTTCGTGGTTCGTCGCGAGCGCCGCATGATCCAGGAATTCCCGCGCGCTGTGGAAGCCGCCGGCGATGTCGATTAGCTCCCCGAGATTTTCTAGCTTCTGCTCCATATTCTCCGCCCGGCTCTCGCGTAGCATGGCGCGGTAGCCTGTCCGATCGAGCAACAGGGAGAGTTGGTCGGCGAGCGTCAGCGTCTCGTTGCCGGCCACGGCGCGAATATGTTCGACGAACTGAAGGCCCGCTTCCTTGGTCTTCGGCGGAAGTGCGGCTGTCTCGACCGCCTTCAGGAGCGATACGTCGAAAAAGCTGGCGTCGCGTTCGAGGATCTCGATCGCCTTGGCGCCGAAGCCGCGTCGCGGTTCGTTGATGACTCGCCGAAGGCCTCGTTGGACTGGCGATCGTCGGGCATGGCCGCGAGGCGAAGCAAGGCGAGAGCGTCCTTGATCTCGGCGCGGGCGTAGAAGCCGACATCGCCGACGAGGCGGTACGGAATTTTTGCGCGCATCAGGGCTTCCTCGAAGGCGCGCGAGAGGAAGTTGTTGCGGTAGAGGACGGCCATCTCCGCCCAACGGGCGCCCTCCCCTTTTCGGGCGATCAGCGCGTCGGCGAGTCCCGCCGCCTCGGCGTCTCCGTCGCGAAAGCTCATGAGCTCGACCGGAGTCCCCTGCCCTTTCCGGGTGAACAGCGTCTTGCCGAGCCGCGCCTTGTCCTCGGCGATGATGGCGGCGGCGGCGGCGAGGATATGGCCGGTCGAGCGGAAATTCTCCTCGAGACGAATGTCGACCGCATCTGGGAAGTCGCGTCTGAAACGGCGTATGAACGCGACGTCGGCGCCGCGCTTTCCCATCCAGATTGTCGCGCTACAGGTGCGACAGCAATCAACGGAGTCATGGCCTTTCGGTGGAAATACGGTCACCGCGCTGTGGGACTATGCGCAGAACTTCGCCATGAGCGATAACTCCTTCGACACTACCTTCGGAACCTCTATGCCGGGAGCGCTGAATCTGATCGCCGGCAACACGCACGGCGTCACCCCCCGAAGACCTCAAGACGGCACCATCAAGTTAACGATCTAAGAGCGGCCGCGCAGCTATACGGACGCCATGCCGACTGCCCGCGCCGCTCACTACCACCGCCATCGCTTTCCTCCGGAGGTCATCAGCCATGCGGTTTGGCTCTATTTCCGGTTTCCCCTGAGCCTTCGCATGGTCGAAGAAATGCTGGCGGCGCGTGGGATTTGCGTGACCTACGAGACCGTGCGCCAGTGGGGGAAGAAGTTCGGCAAGGCATTCGCCGATCAGATCCGCCGGCGCACCCCCGCTCGCGGCGATAAATGGCATATGGATGAGGTCGTCATCTCGATCGCCGGCGAGCCACACTTGCTCTGGCGCGCCGTCGATCAGAACGGCTTCGTTCTCGACGTCTTGGTCCAGCGTCGAAGAGACACCCGCGCTTCGGAGCGGCTCATGAAGAGGCTTCTGAAATCGGCGATCATCCCGCCCCGCGTCATGATCACGGACAAGCTACGCTCCTACGGAGCGGCGCGGGCGAAGATGGGCCTTCGCGTTGAACATCGCCAGCACAAAGGCCTGAACAATCGAGCAGAGAACTCTCACCAGCCGACAAGGCGTCGCGAACGGATCATGAAGCGATTCAAATCAGCCCGGCAAGCACAGCGGTTCCTGACGGTTCACGATCACGTCGCGAACCTCTTCCACATACCTTATCCCGAATCCGTCCGTGCTGAGTTCCGCCGCGCCTCGCGCGAGCGAGCCTTTGCGGTCTGGAGCGAGATTTCCAAGACCGGCGTCACTGCCTGACTCTCAGCTCTCAGAAAATCGCCTTCTTCAGCTCAGCGCTCGCTTAACTTGACGGTGCCAGGGAGAGGCTTGAGCTCCGTGGCGGATCCTGGAGGGTCTGGAATTTGATGTGTTGGCCGGGAATCTCGCGGAACGGCGACGATCAAAAATTTGCCGTACGCTTTCCAGGTTGCATAGGCATGCAATATTTTGTTTACTAAGCACGGGGAGCAGGCGGATGACGTTTTCACACCCGCTCGCACGGAGCGCGAGGGTTTTCACCGCGAGAAATAATGATGGAGGCGAGTATCGCGTGCTTTCCATCGTGACTACGCTCGAACTTGACGCCGAGAGCCACGACTACAAAAAAACGCTTGTCGAAAAGCTCTCCAAGGCTGCCACGGACTATCTGGCAGATTCAAGCGAGGCGGCTGCATTCATTCTTATGAACAGACCAGGCGACTGGGGCATCGTTTCTCGTCCCGGCCAGAAAAAAACTTCACGCGAAATAAAGGCAGACAACTGGTGAAACGTCTCCAAGTGACAGATTCGCAACTGCAGGGGAAATTTTTCGACATGGCTCGCTTCGTTGCGAACCTGAAAAGTTGCTTACGAGACCTGAATTAAGCGTGAGACGCCGATCGAGATGAACGATGCCAGCCAAGCTTCGAACCTAAACTCGACCCATCCGCGCATCACAATCGTCGCGAGCGACATCCTTGTCGCGTCGGACCTGGCGAACAAGTTGAGTTCTGAGGGTTATCGCGTCGAAAAAGTCGATCGCGGCGATAAAGCCGTGCAGAAGCTCGCTGACGCTCCTCCCGACCTCGTTATTGTTGAATGGATGCTGCCCGGTATTTCCAGGCCTGAAATTTGTACTCGGCTACGAGCCGAAGAGGCGACGCGAACGTTGCCGGTAATCATGCTTTCGTCGAGCGGGGAGGAATCCTTGCGCCTGCGCAGCTTCGCCGTGGGAGCGGACGATTTTGTCCTTAAGCCGTTCTCGATGCGGGAACTGATAGCGCGCGTGCGTGCTCTATTACGGCGGAGGCGGTTTGCTGTTGCGAACCGCTTTCTTGTTCGGGGTGATCTTCAGCTGGATCACGAGACGCGAAGAGTCAGTCGGGGCGCACGCGACGTCCGTGTCAACCGAACGAGTTTCCGGTTGCTCGAATGCCTGCTTGAGCGACCTGGCAGCGTTTTTTCTCGTGAGCACTTGTTGGAGCGCGTTTGGGGGCCGTCCGCCGACATTACCGAGCGTGCCATCGACGTCTATGTAGCGCGCCTTCGAAAAGTCTTATCAATCGGCCACGAACGGGATCCGATTCTAACCGTGCCCGGCGTCGGCTATTCCTTTGATGAAACTTTTGGCAAATCTACAACGCCCCCAAGATTGCAATCGCATAAACTAGACCGACACATCGAGGTAGGCCGGCCTCGCTCGCGTGCCTCGCGGCAAAGATAGTGCGTTTCAGGCATCTGTTCGAGCAATAGGCTCGGACGTTTTTTTGAGCCATCGCCCGTCATAGAGCGTCGTCGTGGCGAGAGCACAAGATTAGGAGGGGCAAAGCCAATTGACGCGCCGCGAACGTCTACGTCGAGTTGTCATCCTATGTGCGAGTTTCGCACGAAATGTGGCCTACTTTCGCGCCGGACAAGGCCAAGCCGATTTAGAGGCGCGCGCCCCACCCTTTGCGCGTTCTGCATTCTGGGCCCAGGTTAGCAACAACTTTCTCGACATAGCGGTGCTTGAATGGTGCAAGTTACTTGGCGACGACAAGGACAAACATTTCTGGCGTAATGTTGTCGCTGACCCTCGCGCCTTTGAAGTCAGGCTTTTAGCTGAACTGGGAATGACGGAATCCGACTTTGCGGACTATGCCAAAAAGATGCGGCGGTACAGGGACAAGTTCGTAGCACATCTCGACTCTGACGCGAAGATGGACATCCCGAGACTAAACGTTGCGCTTACCGCGAACGCTTTTTATCACGAGCATATCGTTACGGCGGAAGCTGCCGCAGGTGATCTTTTTGGGCTTGCCGACACAAGCGAAAAATTCGCGCAAGGCTACGAACAATGCTTGAAGGAAGCCCAGCACGCGTATGGTCAAGCCGCCGCTGGAATCTCTTGATGGGACGATCCAGCCTAACTGCTAAGTCGGCGACTTAACGTTAGCATCACCCGCTCACTCTGCTCAAATCGCGTCATTGCTGAGGACTCCGAAGACTTTGACGCTCAATGACCTGCAGATCGCAGACGATCGCTACGAAGTACGCGCGCTAGACTGATTCAAGGCGCTTCCCGCGCCCTGCGGGCCGTCGCAAGTCGGCGAGAACGGGCGCCGTCGCTTCATTCAACCGTCATTCCACAGCGGTAGCCATTGCGAATTGCACAACGGCCGCCACGAATGATCGCATTGACTGACAAGCGGGCGCTGGTCGTCGGCGTCGCTGATGAGCAATCCATCGCTTGGGGCGTAGTCGAAGCGCTTCATCATGCTGGCGCGATGCTTGCGGTCACCTACCGCGATGAAGAAGTTGAGCCACGCGTCCGCTCCCTAGCAGAGCGCGTCGACGCCCATATCATCATGCCGCTCGACGTCACACGGGAGGAGGATGAGGACCAGCTGTTCGCACGAATCGTGGACGTCTGGGGCAGCCTTGATATTCTCGTCCTTTCGATCGGCTTTGCGCCGGACAGCAACTCACGGGTGGGAGTTTCCAACGGAAATCTTTACGGGTTGCCGCAAGCCATGGCCGTGCGTTCTCTCATCCGCCTCGCGCGGCGGGCGGAGCCCCTGATGACCAGAGGCGGCGCCTGTCTCGCCATGAATTTTTCGGGCGCTGAGCAGGTCGCAACAAACTGCAACCTGGTGAGACTGCTGAAAGCAGCTCTCGAGGCTACGACTCGTGAGCTTGCCTCTGAGCTTGGCCCCCGGAATATTAGAGTCAACGCGCTCGTTCCTAGGCCAGCCGCCACTCACGCCGTTGCCGGCACTTCCGAGTTCGGCGCTCCGAGACGCAAAGTAAAGTGCTCACCCTTACGGCGCCCGCTCACGACTCAAGACGTCGGCGCGGCCGCGGCTTTCTTATTCAGCGATGGCGCGCGTAACATCAGTGGCTACGTCCTTCATGTGGACGCCGGTTGGCATATCGTGGACTAGCCGCTTTAGGAATTAAGGGTCGGGAGGGGCGCGAAGCCTGCAACCCATAATGAGACTTGTGCCGAGCTCAAGAACGGCGTCGGTGCGAACCTTGACTGGACCTGTTCCGTGCAGCACCTCCTCGGGTCGCCCCCTGCGTCGGCCCTTTCCCATCCAGTGCGCAGCCGAAAAGTTAGCATCTACGTAACGACGTCGAAGCGCTCCGTATAACTGGAGGCGCGCTCGCGCTCGTGCTCTGGGTCGATCCCGAATGCTTCCGGACGGTAGCGGTTGGCGCCGTAGCCGCCATTCGGCGCCAATGCGACCTTTGCCGCCATTGCTTGCTGCGCATCCTGCGAGAGTTCGAGGCCAAACGCATCGTAGATTCGCGCGATCGTTCCAACGGGATCGGCGACGAGAGACCGATACGTGACATGCGCGAGGCGCGGCCGAAGCGGAAAGGCCGGATTGTCCGCGACGTCGACCATGCGCCGCATGCCCGTCTGCCAATAGTCGGCCACCCTGCGGCCGATCTCGCGCCGGTCAATTTTTGTCGTGAAGGGCGCGCGCAGGAGCTCAGTCAGGCGCGCGGCGGAGACAAGCACGTGGCCTGGATCCCGGTGCACGAGCACGAGCATCGCATCGGGGAACACTTGGGCGAGCGCGCCGAACGCGAATACGTGTTCGGGCGACTTCAAAATCCACCGTCGCGGCGTTTCACCGGGGCCCTGAAGATGGCGGAGGAACCGCGCAAGGAACCGATAGCCCTCGTCGTAGCCGGACGCGTGGAGCCAGGCACGATAGGACGGGGCGCGGTAAACGTCGTCGAAGCGCGGACTGCGAAACACCTGGCTCGTGAATTCGATGCATTCCTCCGGCGCGTCGGCCTTGATCGGATGCAGGTTCCTAATCCCGGGCGAAAGCCGGTTGAAGATGCCTAGCTGTAGCTGCACCTTTCGCCGCCCCGCTCCTAACTCGGCCGACCGATGTTTCGGGTAAGGGTAGATAGCCTCCCATATGCGCGGCGCCCGGTTTCCGGGATCCTCCGCAAGCAATCCATGCAAAAAAGTTGTGCCGCTGCGCGGCAAACCGGTGATGAAAATCGGCCGCGCGAGCGGCCGCGTGAGAATTGTCCTGTCCTCGCGCTCCGCATCTGCAAAGATCAGAAGCGTTGAGAGCATCCGCTTCAAGTCCCAGCCCGCCGCGACACGTCCGAAAGGCGACAGTGACGCTTCTTCTTACAGGCTTGAGGTGAGGGCGGTCAGGGCTTCGATCAGGCGAGAATTGGTGAACGGATTTGGATCGAGACGCGTGCTCTTCGCCGCCTCAGCGCACAGAAACCCAGGCGTAAGCCTGCTGTCGTCGTCGCCAAACAAAGCTCCCGCCACCAGATTGACCGCGGAAGCTAGCAAAGCGGCGCCCTCCTTGGCGCTTTGTGGTGCAACGGTTCGACCGGCGCGCGTCGCGGCGGTCGTGATCGATGTAAGGGGTTAACGCCGCCAAAAGCCAAACTCTGCGAACCGACCAACACGAACTCCGGCACTGAAGTGTCCCGATCGGCGATCGAGCGGGCGCCCTGATGTGGAGGCTCCCGGCGCCAGTGTGGAAAATGGCGGCCGGCATCACGCCCCACATACTTTCCTGGCCTCGAACCATCAAGCATCGTTGACTGCGTTCTAGCGATGATCCCACCGCCGCTTAAGCGCTTTTTGTTACAAAATATTGCGCAAACCGTCACTACGTCGTCACTGTCCCGTTCGAGTCTTGCCACCCAACATGGATCCCGGTCTCGAACAGTTTGGCGCGGTCGCGATGGGGTGGCTCTCGCTGCCGTTCATTGCCGCCGGCGTCGTTGGCTCGATGTGCGCCTTAGGCGCTGCAGGCGCGGCGCGGTGGTTCGTCAGCCAACCGGCGTCGGCGCCTCCGGAGAGGTGGCCGGACGTCTCGATCCTGAAGCCGCTCTATGGAGTGGAAGCGCAATTGTCAGAAAACATCGAGACCTATTTCCATCAAGACTACCCAGGCAGGATTCAGTTCGTTTTTGGCGTCCAGGACCCAGACGACAGCGCGATTCCAGTCGTCCAATCGCTGATTGAGCGCTATCCTCAGCTCGACATTGATCTCGTCGTCAACGGCTCCGCGCATGGCGTCAACCGCAAGGTCTCCAACCTCATCAACATGGGACAGGCTGTTCGTCATCCGCTCATCGTCATGGCGGACAGCGACGTGGCCGTTGGGCCGAACTACTTGCGGACGTTGGCGGCGGCCTTGGCGCAGCCTAGCGTCGGATTGGTGACCTGTCTCTACCGCGGTCTGCCGAGCGGCGGTTTCTGGTCGCAGCTGTCCTCCATGGCGGTGCACGATCATTTCCTGCCCGGCACGATCCTGGGGCTTGCGCTCGGGCTTGCGCGGCCGTGCCTGGGCGCGACAATCGCTTTGTCGCGGGAAACTCTAACAAGGATCGGGGGCTTCAGGGCGGTCGCGAACCAGCTCGCCGATGATTACGCCATTGGCAAGGCCGTGCGTCAGACAGGCCTCCGAGTCGCCGTTCCGCCAATGCTGGTGGTCCATTCATTCGACGAAAACTCGCTGAGCGATGTCATTCGACATGAATTGCGGTGGGCGCGGACGATTTTCACCGTCGATCCGCTCGGATATATCGGCAGCTGCGTCACCCACGCTCTCCCCTTGGCTTTCATTGCGGCCGCCCTCCGGGGGTTCGATCATTGGGGACTCGCCGCGGTTTTCGCTGCCTTGATCTGCCGACTCTTCTTGAAGTATCGCCTCTCGCGAGAGTTTCAATTGACAAATCCGAGCTATGCTCTGGTCTTGGCTCGAGACATGCTCTCGTTCGCCATTTATTTCGGAAGTTTCTTGTCCCCACGTGTCAGCTGGCGCGGACAGGATTTCACAATCGCCCGGGATGGAACGCTGCTGGCGAGGGCTGAGCCGCCGATCGGCTCCGCATCTTATGGAAAGGCGATGAGGTAATGCGCACCCTCTTTCTTCAGGCGCCCTCGTTCGACGGATTCGATGGCGGCGCCGGCGCTCGTTATCAGACGAAGCGCGAGATCGCGTCGTTCTGGTACCCCACTTGGCTCGCGCAGCCGGCCGCGCTGGTCGAGAACAGCAAACTCATCGACGCGCCGCCGCACAAGACCTCATTGGCCGAGGTTGCCGCGCAGGCCAAGAATTTCGATTTGGCGGTCGTGCACACTTCGACGCCCTCGTTCGCCTCGGACGTTAAGGCGATCACCGCTCTCAAGGAGGCGAATCCAGCGCTGAAAGTCGGGCTGATTGGCGCGAAAGCCGCGGTAAACGCCGAGGGAACGCTGAAAGCCGCGCCGGTCGTCGATTTCGCCGCACGCAATGAATTCGATTTCACCATCAAGGAAGTCGCCGACGGGCGGGACTGGAAGTCGATTCTCGGCCTTTCCTACCGGGAAGCCACCGGCCAGATCCGGCACACGCCGGACCGGCCGATCCTGGAAAACATGGACAATCTGCCGTTCGTCACGCCAGTCTACAAGCGTGACTTGAATATCCAGAAATATTTCAGCGGCTATCTCAAGCATCCCTACATGTCGTTCTACACCGGACGCGGCTGCAAATCGCGCTGCACGTTTTGTCTGTGGCCACAAACCGTCGGAGGCCATCGCTATCGCACTCGCTCCGTCGGCCATGTGATCGAGGAAATGGCCTATGCGAAAAAGGCATTTTCGGAGGTCAAGGAATTCTTCTTCGACGACGATACGTTCACCGACGATTTGCCGCGAGCCGAAGCGATCGCGCGCGAACTCGGCAAGCTCGGCGTGACGTGGTCGTGCAACGCCAAGGCGAACGTGCCGCGCGCGACGCTCAAGGTGCTGCGCGACAACGGACTGCGACTCCTTCTAGTCGGCTACGAATCGGGCAACCAGCAAATTCTGCACAACATCAAGAAGGGGATGCGGGTCGACGTTGCCAAACGGTTCGCCAAAGATTGCCGGGAAATTGGCATCGTCATCCATGGCACGTTCATTATGGGTCTGCCTGGCGAGACAAAGGAGACAATCCAGGAGACGATCGAATTCGCCAAGGAGGTCAACCCGCAAACCCTTCAGGTGTCTTTAGCCGCGCCCTATCCTGGGACCTTGCTTTATGAGCAGGCGCTCTGAAATGGACCCGCGCAGCGGGACCGCTTGATGCGGTTTGTTAGTTGGAGCGCGACCGCTCAGGATTCCCTTCTATCACGCAGCGAGAGACTGCGTATGCTTCTGTTGCTGTGGGCATGTGGGCAACGCGGATGCGTTGTGCATCATGTCCACAGCCCCGGCGGCGGCGACCGCCTCGCGCCAGATCGCCATTGGTGTGCGGTCGGCCAGCGCCTGATGAGGACGCCGTTCGTTATAAAAGGCGACCCACTCGGCGACGCCGCGCGCAGCCTCCCGGCCGTCAGCGTAGCCCTTGAGATAGACGTCCTCGTACTTCAGCGACCGCCACAGCCGTTCAATGAACACGTTGTCCATCCAGCGACCGCGGCCGTCCATGGAGATCGCGACGCCTGCTTCGGTCAGCGCGCCGGTGAAGGCGGCCGAGGTGAACTGCGAGCCCTGGTCGGTGTTGAAGATCTCCGGTCGGCCGAACTTCGCCAGCGCCTCTTCGAGCGCAGCGAGGCAGAACGAAACGTCCATCGTGTTCGACAGCCGCCACGCGAGCACCGCGCGCGACGCCCAGTCGATGATCGCCACGAGATAGAGAAAACCGCGCCCGATCGGAATGTAGGTGATGTCGGCCGCCCAGACGTGGTTCGCCCGCGCGATCGTCATGTTGCGCAGAAGATAGGGATAGATCTTGTGGCCGGGCGCGGGTTTGCTCGTTCTCGGCTTCGGCCCGAGCGCGGCGATCCCCATCAGACGCATCAGCCGCTGCACCCGCTTGCGGTTCACGTTGACGCCCTCGGCCCGCAGCATCGCCGTCATCCGGCGCGAGCCGAGAAACGGCCAGGCGGTGAACAGCTCGTCGAGCCGGCGCATCAGCGCGGCGTCGTTGTCGTTGGCCGGCTTGCGCTCGCGGTAGACGCCCGAGCGCGCCACGCTCAGAAGCGCGCATTGCCGCCGAACCGACAGCGACTTGTCGGCCCGGTCGAGCATCGCTCTGCGGTCCGGAGCGCTCATCTTCCGGACCTCCTGGCTAAAAAATCCCGCTCGACCGTGAGCTGCCCGATCTTGGCGTGCAGCCGCTCAATCTCCCGCTCATGCGTCGTTTCCGCGTCCCGCCCCACCCCGGCATCGAACGCCCGCGCCGCCTGATCCTGAAGCTGCTTCTTCCACGCGTAAATCTGGTTGGGATGGACCTCGTAGCGCTGCGCAAGGTCCGTGACCGTCGCCTGCTCCCGCAGCGCCTCCAGCGCGATCTTCGCCTTCAGTCCGGCGTCAATCCGTCGTCTCGTCTTCTTCGTCATCGCTTGCTCCGTCTACCAAACGGAGCGGCCGGTCTCCAACTTAACCCCCGGTCCCAAAAACCGGGTCCACTTCACTCAAAGAAGGCTGGATTGATGACGCCAATGGCGATCTGGTCAACCAAGACGGCAGGCAGATCGCGTCCTTGAGTTATCCAAGACTGAACCACACCGAGATCTTCGATTCGGTCGAGACTTTTTATCGGAGCTTCTATTTCCGCCCGAGCAAGATCGCCTCGATCGTCGGCGAGATGGTCAAAAGTCCCGAAGTGATGAAACGACGCTTCCGCGAGGGCGTGGAGTTCTTCCGCTTCTTACGCGAGCGGCACGAGACCGCGTAACTGAAATATCTGATCGTCACGGCGGACGATTTCGGCCTCGCCGACGAGGTCAATCGGGCCGTTGAGCGCGCGCATGTCGAGGGTGTCCTCACTGCGGCGAGCCTGATGGTCGGGGCGCCGGCGACGGCCAGTGCAGTGGAGCTGGCGCGCCGCTTGCCGAGGCTCGCTGTCGGGCTGCATCTGGCGCTGGTCGACGCCAAGCCGGCGCTGCCGCCTTCAATGGTCCCGGATCTGGTCGACGAGCGCGGACGGTTTCGGGCCAATATGGCGCTCTCCGGCGCCGCGATGTGGCTTCTGCCCCATGTGCGCAGGCAAATGTGCGCGGAAGTCCGGGCTCAGTTCGAAGCCTTCCGCGCGACGGGCCTCACGCTCGACCACATCACCGCGCACAAGCATTTTCACCTGCACCCTTCGATTCTGTCCGCGATCATCGCGCTGGCGAAGGAATTCGGGGGCCCAGCCGTTCGCGCGCCTTTGGAGCCTAACCGCGTCGTGGCGCAGATCGGCCGCGCGCGCCCTGGCTTAACGTCCTCCGCCTTGGCGGTTTTGGCGCGCGTTCAGCGAACGCGTCTGACGCGAGCTGGCGTCGCCACACCTGATCACGTCTTCGGGCTCGCCTGGAGCGGCGCCATGACCACTGCGCGGCTTGCCGGGCTGATTTCGCATCTGCCGAAAGGCGTCACCGAAATTTATACGCATCCGGCGACCCGCTCGGACTTCGAGGGCGCAGCGCCAGGCTATTGCTACGAGGAAGAACTCGCCGCGCTGACGTCACCCAATCTTCGCCGCCAGATCGCCGCGGAGGGAATTGGGCGCGGCGGATTCTCAGACGCGGCCCGATGGCGTCAGGAAGCATCCTCGCCGTAGCGATCGACCGTCAGGCAAGGCCGTTTTGCTAGCGACGGCGGCCGATGGACAGGCGTCATCGGCGCTGCACTTACCGACACCTTCAGCGCGTTCCGTGCTGCGGTCGACCACGACGCCGCGTGGAGGCGGACCGGCGCGTAGTTAACTCTGTAACCTTCAAGTGAACTGCGGGTTGGAAGGTTGGTCATGAAACCCTAGTGTCTTCACGCAAATGGCGGTTGGTGGAGTAGCGGGCGCGGTTGTCAGCGCGTCCGCAGTTACGGGACAATCGGACGGCGGGGCTGCGCCGACCTATGGAATCAAAATCCCTGACGGTTACCGCGACTGACGCTTGATCTGGGGGCGAAGGCGTGACGTCGGCGGACGGAATTGCGAGGGCCCTCAATGGGCCCTCGATCGCCACGCCGCGACTAGGCACATGGACGGCCCTAGCGTCTTGAACCTCGGCTGGGCCTAAGGCGCGGTCGGCTAAGCGCGTCTAGAGGCCCGCTGATGGGCGCGACGGGTAAAGCGGGATAGACTTAGCCCGCGGACGCAGGCGCAGTGTATTTACGTTCGATCGCCTCTCGCACCGATCGCCTGCTCGCCGCCGGCTCTCGGGCTGGCTGACCTTCGATCTGCTGCAGTTTATTCGCGAGCTCATGGTCCTTGATCGCCTCCCGAACCCAGCGCGAATAGTCATTCGCCCAAAGATGGTGGACCCAGGTGTCGTCATCCACCCCATCCGCCATCTGCAAGAAGATCGTCAGGTTTTGCGCGCGGAGGTTGAGGGCGTTCTTGGGACCGCGAAAGTAGAAGCTCTTATCCTCGCCAAGCGCGCCTTCGGCGTATTTCCGGATATGGCGCTCAGCCTTCTCGGCGGGGGAGTGGGACTTCATAATTTGCGCGCGATTTCCCGCGCTTCTCCGCCAGAATAGCGCCTCGCCCTTGGCTAGCCGAGCCGGCGGCAGATCGGGCGCGGGAATCGACAGCGCGCGAGCGAAACCTTCGATGGCTTCGGCGGCCTTGTCGCCGACGGCGAGTATGTCATCCACTCTTCGCAGCGCGTCGACAGCCAAGGTCGCAGGATCGACGGTCACGAGAATAACCGGGGAAGCGATTCGAGGGACGCAGTCGCGCCCACGTCCCGCTCCGCTGGCACGAGATGGTGCGCTTCATCCATCAAGACCCAGTGTGGCCGGCCAATTTTGGCGCGCAGATTGGCGATCGCCGAAATGAAGTCAGAGAGGAGCGCCGGTCGGTCCTCGAACGGCACGGCAAGCATATTGATCACAAAGCTGTCGTCTGGCCGCTCCAGCAGTTTGACAAACTCTGCGGGTTGGGGCGCAGCCTTCGCGTCGCCGAATACAACCGCCGAGCGAAACTCGGCGTAGTCGCCTTCAGGGTCGAACACGCAGACCTGATAGCCGCCTTCGACGATGCGCTCTAACCACGCGGTGGCGACAGTTGATTTGCCTCCGCCCGAAGGGCCGCAGATGAGCGCCGAACCGCCGTGCGGTCGAATGAGGATCGGGCGCCCCTCGGCGTTGACGCCGACTTCGACGCTGTTATGGGTTTCCCTCGCGTGAAACGCGTCGACGTCGTCCTTGATCACCGCCTCGATCAACTCCACGACGCCCGCGCCGCGCGCACTACTGATGACGAGGTCGGCTTCATCCTTGATCGTGGGCAAAGCATTTGCGACCGCGACGGCATATCCGCTCGCCTGCAAGAACGCGTGATCGTTCTCGGCGTCCCCGACCGATACGACGTTGTGGGCGGAGAGACCCAAGTCCTCCAGCGCCGCTTTTAAGCCGCTCGCTTTGTTGACGCCGGGGGGCAGCACCATGACCGCGCCCTTATTGAATACGATTTGCAGCTCAAGTCCGTGTTCACGGATCGCATCCAGAACCAGGTTTTCGTTTGGCTCCCAGGTCGCGATAATGGATCGTCCAACGGACAGCGGGCGGACGTCCTTCTTGCGTAGACTCTCCACCAATTCCGGCGAGGGTTCAGGGCCGAGCGGGGTCTCCTTTTTTGTGGCGGGGTCGAAGAGCAGGGCTCCGTTCTCGGCAACCACGCGATCGAAAAGATCAATTCGGGGAAGGACGCGGATAAGATCCGGCAGCTCTCGGCCAGTCACCAGCAGAAGCTTCCTGCCGGACCGCCTGAAGGCTACGAGCGCCTCCGCGGTTGCATCGTCGACAATTCCCTCGTGCGCAAGCGTGCCGTCGTAGTCGGTCGCCAGACAGCTGATGTACATGGGTCCCTGCCCTCTTCCTGACGAATCGCTAGCCAACGCCCCAAAGAACGTCACGGTTCCTAGTTAGCGGTTGTGGGTTTCACTCGGCGGACCCAGCCATTCGGTCGTATTGAGGTCCGTCAGTTTTCCGGTAGCCGTCACGGCGTCGTTCGATACGTTTCCTAAAATCCCCCTGACAGAGGCTCGCTGTCGCTTCGAGTGCTCGCGGCCAACTAACCGCCGAAGGCTTGCCGACGCCTGCAAGGGCAGCTGTGTGGACCGCGGCGACGGTGGGGCGGGTGAAGGCAAGACTAGCCGCCTAGGGCCGTCTAGGAAGCCCACTGATGGCCGACGGCGCCCCAGCGCCAATCTTTTTACACTCATGTCACGACTCTGAGATGTAAGCCCCGTACCGAGAGCAAGCTCTCACACTGACCTCTGTGGGGCCGTGACCTCGCTCGGGTGCTCCCGTGTCCGGGCGAAGTCACGCGATTTTGCAACTCCAAGGCTTTGCACTGGTGCCTTAGTTCTCAGAGTTTGAACATGCCTAGGTTGACCGTCGACGATGTGCCGCCTCCTGGGCGCCCGCGCGTAAAAAACCGTTGCGGAACGAGGGCCAAACAGAAAGACCGCGTCGCGAAGCGGTCTTTCTAAAAGTCGATTGGTCGTGGCGTTCAGGCCGCAAAAGCCGCTTTCGAGTTCTTTGCCCTGCGCAGAGCCGCGATGCCGATCCCGCCGAAGCCGAGGAACATCATTGCCCAAGTCGAGGGTTCGGGCACTCCGGCAATGAAGGCCTCGCCGGCTGGATTACCGAGTCCAGTTACGACCGGCGTCAACGCGCCATCGAAGCCGGGCAAGGCCGGGCTTGCCGCATCGAACGCGCCGATGAAGCCGGTGGTGCCCAGAGCGTTTTGCGCCGCCGAATAGCCAAAAGCGGGATTGAAGGGTCCGGTGATGCGGTAGATGTCGTTGGTCGTTTTGTCGGCGACCAGCAGGGTCATCGCCGTCCCGCCAAACGCCGTATCGTCCACCATGGCGTTTTGGAGCTGCAGCACGCTGACCGATTGATTGGTCGCGCCGAGGTTGCTCACAAACACGAGTTCCCCGTTGCCCTGGCTCGTCAAGACCGCGCGCCCATCCATAGTCTGGGAAATGCTGTCCGGATCCTGGAGATTCAGCGTCACGCTCGAATTGTTGTTGTAAAGCGTAGCGATCGCATTGCCCATAAGGGCAGGCGAGGTCGTAACCGAGCCGCCGCTGAGTGTCGCCTGAACAATCGCCGGCTGCATGTTTGGATTGTTGGCCGGGTTTGAGGCGCTGATAAAGGTCTTGCCGCCTTGGAACAGCATGTCGTCATATCCGCCGCCGTTCACCGACGTGATCGAGATTGCCGCCGACTTGGCAAGCGTGCCCGGCGTGAGCAGGACCAGGTTGGTGTTCGCGTCCTCGTTCTGAAGCGCCCAGAGTTGATTGGTCGCCGCGTCATAGCGGAGGCCGTCGTTGTGTCCGGTCACCGTTGTGGAGGCGAGCATTTGGCCGCTCCGGCTGAATTCCACGATGGAGCTGACCGCGCCGCCACTTCCATCCGGATTGCCGCCGTTTCCGTAACCGACGTAGACGTCGTTGCCGACCACCTCGACCGAGTCGGCTTTGCTGGTCCCGGCTGGCCCCGCCGCGAACAGGCTGATGCTGTAACCGGGCGCCGCGACCGGATCGGCTTGTGCTGAGACCGTTTGAAGCAATGCAGCCGCTATGGCCGCGGATGAAACGATCGACGGGACCCGCATGGCGAGCTCCTTCCCAAATGTTTTCGCACGTGTCGCGGAGGTTAGCGGCGCATCATCTCAGGCATGCGACGTTTTCGTCTCAGACTTGCGACGGAATGGGGCTGAAGATGTAGCAAGCGGAAGGCGGAAAGCCGTGAAGGCGCCGCTTCTCCACCGCATTTTCCTCAAAGCAGTATTTCGTCGGAAGCCTGTGTCTTAGGAGTCCGTCACACTTAACCTGTGGCTCGCCCCGAAGGCGTCGTCATTCGACCGACGGCCAATCGACCCAAATCCGACCTTCAACCATTGGGGCGGGGCTGCGGTGCAAAGATCGGAAGCAAGGCATATTTGACGGCCCAGCAACTCTGCGATGAATCTGATCGGCGTTTTAAGCGAACTTTTCAAAGGCCGTTATTTCGACCGGGATCATCGTTCTACGCGTGCGCGGATATCTGCTGCACCACTGAGTTTTCGAGGCCCGTCGAGATTATGGCCGAACGCGGGCTCTCCTCTGGCGCACACTCAATCACGCACGCTTTGCATCCAACGCTATGTGCCGAAAAGCGTGGAACCGCTAAAGGATGCTGGACCTTATATATCGCGCGGTCCACGAAGAGGGAAAACCGTCGATTTTCTGCCGCGCGCCAAGCGGGACGTCGCGGCCGCCAATGCGATTTTCCGTGGCGGGCGAAACCCTGGAACTCCCGGACCAGCTCACCGCGCGCAAACGCCGCGGTCCGTTGCCGGGCTGCGGCGCCGTCGGCGAGAGCCAGCGGGCGACCTCAGCGAGCACCGCCGGGGGCCAGGTTAGCGCCGTGTCGGTGGCGTCATGCAAGGCGGCGAGCTAACGGTTCATCGGCGTTCTTGCTTGGGGGCGATGCAGAGGGCCGCACATCACCGCCGGTCGGGCTTTCGGTCAAGGCCGCGACGCTGTTATCCTGTTTTCGACCTGGCGCGACCCGCTCGGAGACGAACATGCCGATTCACTTTTCCGACGAAGAGAAGGACGTCCTGCTTTCGCTGGCTCAGCCGGTCGCCTTCGGCCGGCGGGCCGAGTTTCTCGAAAAGGTCGCGCAGAAGTTGGCGAATTGTCCACACTGCGGTCCGGGCGGCCTCGATGAGCGCCCGCCGCGCCCGTCAGTTGCCCGCTAAGGTGAGGCCCTTCCGTCGGATCGTATCGCCGGTCGAACTCTCCGCTGGGACAAGACCGAGGAAAGCCATGAGCTGTCTTGGCGTATCGAACCGGCGCACATGGCCGATCTCGGCGGCAAAAGTCACAGCGACGAGAAACGAGGTGCCACGCATCGCCTGGTAGGCTTCCACGACCGGCGCCATCGACCATTCCGGCACGATGGGAGCGAGTTGCTTCTCGAGCCGACGCAGGCGTTGGAGCGCGTGCTGGATCGCGTCGATGGCTTCCTGAAGGATGTGTTGCAAGGACGGTTGATGACGACGCGAAAACGGAAATACACGCCGATCCCGCTTCCCGCTACGCGGCAATCTCGAAGAGGCTGGCGACAAAAGCTGTTTGTCGCATCCAACGGAACGGAGAGAGCATCCATGGAAACTGCTACCATCATCGGTCTCGACCTTGCAAAGCGGTCCTTTCAGGCGAACGGCGCTCAAGCGGATGGAAGCGTAGCCTTTCGAAAGAAGCTCACGCGCGAGAAGTCCTCGGCTTTCTTGCCGAGCAGGCGCGCTGCGTCGTCGCCATGGAGGCCTGCGGTAGCGCCCATCACTGGGGTCGGGCTATCCGCACATCGGGCCAAACCGGTTCCACCAGAACCGGACGGCCCGCCAACTTCAGGCCTCGCGCGCACCACGATACATCGCATCGTCACGGCGGCGTCATGCGTGGCCATTAGCGTCGCGAGGTTTTCAATTCGGAACTCGAGGAAACCGCGTCCATGGGCATTTACAACTCTTGCCGTTTCGCGTTGACCGTAACTTGCAGCGCGCTTGCTCTTGCCGCCGCGGCGAACGCCGCGCAGGCCGGCGACTTGATCAACGGCGACTCGCTGCTCGTAACGACGACTACCTATGAGGACGTTGGCCAGGTCGCCGGACTTGTCGCGGGCTCTACCGTGATCCCTGGCGGCACGGCGGTTTCGAACGGCGATCTTAACACGGTCTGGAACAACTCAAATGTCGACGGACAGTTCGGCGTCACCTCGCCGCTCACGCTTAAGGACCTCAGCGCGACCAGCGCCAAGCTTCTCGCCAGCGAAACCCTGCCCACGAACCAGATTGTTACCAGCTTCAGCTCGAAGTCGGAACTCGGGCTCAGCATCGCGCGGACGGCTAACGGTCCGGTCGCAACCTTCATGGGCTATGCGCCAGGCGGCGCGGGCTATCCGCCGACCGCCGCTGGTATGCTTGACGTGTCGAACGCAAACAGCACGTCCTACGTAGATCCAACCAACGTCGCCTCGCAATTCTACAAGTCCACCTATACTGATTATGCGTTCAACCGGTCCGTCGTCGCGGTCACCGCGAACGGCAGCTTCTCAGTTACCCCGACTCTCGCCTATGGCGGCGACAACAGCCGGGCCGCCGTAATGGCGCCGAACGGCCTCTATTATACGGTCGGCAATTCCAACAGTGGCACGACGACCAAGCCGCAGCTGACGAAGACCACCGGCCTCGAGGTCGTGACGCCCGGCTCGACGCCGAACTCGACGATGATCGATCCGACTTTCAACACATATCCCGGGTACCAGACCTATTCGAAGGACAAAGCGGGAAAGACGAACAACTACCGCGGCGTGACCTATTACGACGGCAATCTCTACTTCACCAAGGGCAGCGGCGGCAACGGAATCGACACCGTCTATACCGTCAGCAAGCCTGGTGGCCAGCTGCCGACGTCGGCGACCGCGGACAGCGCGACCATCTCGATCCTGCCCGGCTTTCCGACCGACTCCGCCAAAGAGACCGGGGCGAACTTCACTCCGTTCGGCTTGTTCTTCGCCAACCCGACGACGCTCTATGTTGCCGACGAGGGCACCGGGAACGCGACCGACGTCAGCACGAACGCCGGACTCGAAAAATGGACGCTGTCGAACGGGACGTGGTCGCTCGACTACACCCTGCAGGCGGGTCTCATCGGCGATACCTATAGTGTGCCCGGCTGGGATTACGGCGAAACCACGATCGGCCTGCGCAATCTGACCGGCACGGTCAATGCAAACGGGACAGTCACGTTATGGGCCACGACCGGGATCACCAGCGGGTCGGGAGACAATGGCGCCGATCCCAATGAGATCGTCAAGATCACCGACGTCCTGGGCGACACGGCGCTGCCAACGAGTGAGGCGTTCTCGGTGTTTGACGGACCCGTGGCTGGACTGCGTTATGGCGGAGTCGCCTTCGCCGCCGCGCCGGAACCCTCGACCTGGGCGATGATGATCCTCGGTTTCGCCGGGCTTGGCTTTGCCGCCTCTCGCCGTCGACAGAAGGTCGCGGGCGTCGCCAGCGTCTGAGCATAACAGCCCGCCGAGTGTCGGCCCCGGCGGCCGTCTGTGGTGAGGAGGTCGCGCTCTCGGGCTGAAGCTGCGGCGGATCAATGGGTGACCCCCTCCGATCATTTTGATCTGCGCCGGGAAGGCTTGGCGTCAGGATTCCAAGCCCAAGCTTTGACGGACAGATCCTCGACCCAGGTTGGCCCGTTGCTGGCATGGCCGTCGAAATACGAAATATGCGGAAGCGACCGTGGGCAAGGCCGCTCTTTTCGTAGACCAACGCAAGCAGCTGCCAAAGCGATACCGGACGGCCGAGCACGGACGGCGGTAGCGAACAATAACGGCAGAAACCTGCTTGCATTTGTTGCATCGCAGCATTATCTCGTTGCGGTGCGGGTTCACGCCCCGTATATGCCCTCCTTGGGCGTTTCCTCCCTAGACTCAAGGCCGCCTCAGGGCGGCCTCCTTTTTGGCGATGACCGTCCGGGTTCGTCCTACCGCGACGCGCGGTCCACCACTGCTCGTCTTCCGCTCTTGCTCGTGCGAATCGTGGTTATCCCGTTCCAGGACCGCGCCGTTTGGTCGGTTCAATGCCCTCTAGGGCAACGGACTCTTCCGAGCTGTCCAACAGCATGAATGGATTGATCGAACGGCTGCGGGGCGCCCTCGATACGCAAAAACGATTCCTCGCCGACGCCGCCCATGAATTGCGAACGCCGCTCGCGGCGATGCAGATTGAGGTCGAGGGGCTCTCTTCAGCGACACCGGAATCGCTCGCCGAGCGCAAGGGATGCGGCGCGCCAGCGCGCTGGTCGCGCAACTCCTGCGCCTGGCGCGGCTCGACGAACCGGCGCCGTTCGCGCCGGAGACGATCGACGCCGCGCAGCTCCTTCTCGACTGTGTCGGCGATCATGTCGCGATCGCCGACCGCAAAGGCGTCGACCTAGGAGTGGACGCGCGCACCGAGGTGTCGCTTTCCGGCAATCGCGAGGACCTGCGCGTGCTGTTCTCGAACCTGATCGAAAACGCGGTTCGCTATACGCCCGCAGGCGGCACGGTCGATGTCAGCCTCAAGGTCCGGGGCTCGCGGGCGGTCGTCGAAGCGCTGGATACGGGGTGTGGACTTCCGCCGGGGGCGGAAACGCGCGTTTTCGATCGGTTCTATCGGGGAGCGCCGGGAACCGAAGGGAGCGGCCTCGGCCTTGCGATCGCCCTGCGCATCGCCGAGCGCAACGGCCTCGTCCTGACGGTCGAAAATCGCCCCGATGGGCGGAGCGGCGTGCTGGCCCGGG
>Ga0208480_1000186_pt1 | contig 24612 bp, 23 predicted proteins | sample NGESurshal092012_4_FD_184485 | JGI IMG/M metagenome (GOLD analysis project Ga0208480, IMG submission 184485) | Arctic peat soil microbial communities from Barrow, Alaska - NGEE Surface sample F53-1 shallow-092012 (SPAdes) | ecosystem: Environmental > Terrestrial > Soil > Wetlands > Peat ... | reverse complement strand
TGTCGTGGTGGGGTGTATTTCAATTTGGCGATGCCCCGCGCGCGCGGGGGGCATGCCACTTTTTGAAGTGTCAGCCCTGGCGCGGTCGCGCCAGCGTCTGGTAGATCGAGACGAACTCGGTCTTGAAAATGTTCTGCGCCGAGCGTAGGTAAAGCCGCCAAACGCGCAGCCGCTCCTTGCCGGCGATCTGCTCGGCGCGGCCCAGATTTTCATCCAGGCGCTTGATCCACTCGCCAAGCGTCGCGTAGTAGTCCTTGCCGAACTCCTCGACATGCTCGGTGACGAACCCGGCACGCTCGAGCGCCAGCTGCACACGCGACAGCTGCACGGGGTCGCCGTCGGGAAACACATAGCGCTGAGTGAAGTCTCCGTGATAGCCGACATCCGTGTACAGATGGGCGATCCCATGGTTGAGCAGGCGCCCGTCTGGCCCCATCAGGTTCCGCAGTTTCTGTGCATACACGTCGATATTGGCTTCGCCGACGTGCTCCACCATGCCGATAGATGCAATCGCGTCATAGCGCTCGCCGTGCAGGTCGCGATAGTCGGCCACGCGCACCTCGACCTTGTCGCTCAGCCCAGCTTCGGCGATCCGCCGGCGGGCGAGTTCGGCCTGGGGAGGACTCAGCGTGATGCCTACAGCGTTGACGCCGTACTCGCGCGCCGCATGGATCACAAAGGCCCCCCACCCGCAGCCGACGTCGAGCACGCGCTCGCCCTCGTTGAGTTCGAGCTTCTTGCAGACGAGGTCGAGCTTCGCGAATTGCGCCTCCTCGAGCGTTTTCGCCCCGCGCGAGAAGATCGCGCAGCTATAGGTCATCGACTCGTCGAGGAACAGTTCGAAGAACTCGTTGGAGACGTCGTAGTGGTGGCGAACAGCCTTGGCGTCGCGTTCCTTGCTGTGGCTGCGACCCTTCAGCCGCAGCTCGCCCTTGGGCGCCCGTGGGGGGACCGTCAGTCCGCAGGCTCTGAGCGCCGCGACGGCGAGACGAGCGCGTGTTCTGTTGTCGATCTCGGGCTCCTCGAAGTCGTCGATCAGCCCGATCACGCGGTCGAGGTCGTCGACCTCGAGCTCGCCGGCGACGTAAGCGCGGCCGAGCCCGAGCTCGCCGGGCGCGCGCACGACGTAGGCGACCGCCTTGGGGGAGCGCACGGTGAAGATCGGCCCGTGACCCACGTCTCCGTTGGTCGAGCCGGCGCCGTTGGTGGTGGTGGCGGGTAGTTCCGTGCCGTCCCAGAAGCGCACGGTGAAGCCACGCTTGGGCAGCGCGGTGGCCAGCTCACGACGCAATGGCTCGGTGTTAGCGAATGGCATTAGCCCTCCAGCAAGTGTTTAGCTTGGTGTCAGCGGGGTATCTCAAGGATGCGTGGTGTATCTCACGTCGTCTGGGCGTGCTAGCGTCTCATCACGAGCACACCGATGAGCATCGATTCTATCCAGCGCTCCGCGGCCGCCCGGCAGGGTTCTGACGACGCCCGGGTGCCGCGCCACGCCCTCGACGGTCCCGCGCCCGACGGCCCCACGCCAGACGACGTTCAGCCACCCGTCTTCGAGAACCTCGATCGCTTTCTCACGGGCCTGATCACGGTCGGGCCGATTCTTGCGCTTGGCTTCGTCGGCTGGCAGCTGTGGGACGGCCTGCTTCACGGTTCGGACCTGGTGGTGTTCGCGATCATGTACATCTCCACGGCGCTTGGTGTGACGGTCGGCTTTCATCGCCTCTTTACCCATCGCTCGTTCAAGACATCCCCTTTCTTTCGCTTCGTCTTCGCCGTGCTCGGCTCCGCCGCGATCGAGGGTCCCGTGATCTCCTGGGTCGCCGATCATCGCAAGCACCACGCATTCTCCGACCGCGAGGGCGACCCGCACAGCCCGCACGTCGACCATGGCAGCGGCTTGCGCGGCGCGCTGAAGGGCCTGGCCCACGCGCATGTTGGCTGGCTGTTCATCCACACGGCCCGCGGCCATCGCGAACGCTACGCCCCCGATCTATGTGCCGATCCGGTGGTCTCGTTCGTGGACAAGACCTTCTTCGTGTGGGCGATCGGCGGCCTCGGTGTGGCGTTCGGATTGGGCTACTTGATCGGCGGTACGCTGACGGCCGCTCTCACGGGACTGTTGTGGGGCGGGGCCGTGCGCATGCTGGTGCTGCACCACGTCACCTATTCGATCAACTCGCTCTGCCACTTCTTTGGCAAACGCAGCTATGACACCGGCGATCACTCGCGCAACCTGGCCTGGCTCGCGCCGTTCTCGCTCGGCGAGGCGTGGCACAACAATCATCACGCATTCCCTACCTCGGCTTTCCACGGCTTCTCCTGGCGCCAGTTCGACATCTCCGCATTGGTGATCCGTGGCATGGAGTCCTTGGGCCTGGCCTGGGACGTGGTACGCATCACGCCCGAGCGCAGGGCGACGAAGAGCTTCGCTGCCTGAATTTCGACGCCTGAGCACCGGCCAGTGGATGCCTGGCGCCGGACACGAGCGCGGGCATACCGGGTGGTTCGTCGAGCATCGGGGTGGCGCCTGGCGCCGCTGGACGGTGCTCAGGCCTGCTACGGTGCAGGGCACGGACGACAAATGTCATCCGCGAGGTTCTTGTCTTTGTTGGTGCTCTAAAGGCGCGGATGGGGCCAGTACGAATCTCCCTTCCGCATCGCGGCCACAGGGCCGCCAAAGGAGCATCACAACATGAAGTCCGAAACTTTCGCCGACCTCGGCGTGTCCGAGGCCGTCACCCGCGAGCTTTCAAAGCGGGGAATCGAGCAGCCTTTCGCTGTCCAGAAGATGGTGATTCCAGACGTGCTCGCCGGCCGTGACGTGCTCGCCCAGTCGCCCACCGGCTCCGGCAAGACGCTGGCATTCGGCGTGCCGCTCGTCTCTCGCCTGCGCGACAGCGATCCGCGCCCTTCCGCCCTCGTCCTGGCGCCGACGCGCGAGCTCGCGCTGCAGATCGTCGAGGATCTGCGCCTGATCGCTCACGCGCGCGCCCTTTCGATCGCGGCGGTCTACGGCGGCGCGGGCATCGTCAAGCAGGCGCGCATCGCCGCGCGCGCCCATATCCTCGTTGCCACGCCAGGCAGGTTGCTCGATCTGATCGATCGTCGCGACGTGTCGCTGAAGCAGGTCCGACTGCTGGTGCTCGATGAGGCCGATCGCATGCTCGACATGGGCTTCAAGCCGGTCGTCGATCGAATCGTGAAGATGTGCTCTCGCGAGCGCCAGACGCTGCTTTTCTCGGCCACGCTGCAGGGTGAGGTTGGCAAGATCGCTTCCGCGTATACAAGCAATCCAGCGCGGCACGAGCATGCTCACTCCGAGGAGCGCAAGGGCGATGTCGAGCATCGCTTCGTCTCTGTCTCCCACGAGGGCAAGGTCGATCGCCTGGTGGCCGAGCTATCGGAGCCCGAGCGCGGTTTGACACTCGTATTCGTACGCACCAAGCGCGGCGCTGACAGGCTCGTCAAGCGGCTTGCGGCAAGCAGCGTGCAGGCGGTCGCGATGCACGGCGACAAGTCCCAAGCCCAGCGCGAGAAGGCGCTCGCCCGTTTCGAGTCGGGTCACGTCAACACGCTGGTCGCGACGGACGTGGCAGCCCGAGGCATCGACGTCTCAGGTATCACGCACGTGATCAACTACGACATGCCGGCTACACGCGAGGACTATGTTCACCGTGTGGGTCGCACCGCGCGCGCCGGCGCCTCCGGCGTCGGCGTCACGTTTGTATTGAACGACCAGGCGCGCGAATTCGTCGGCATGGTCGGCGAGCTTGGCTTGCAGCGCGAGCTGGAGCTTGGCGGTTTCCCCAGTGACGCCACCCGTCCCCAGCAGACATCGCGCGGCGGCAGGGGACGCCCGGCAGGGCGCTCCTCGCGCAATCGCAACTCGCGCGGTTCACGCGCGCGCGTCGGCTCCTGACACCTGGTCGTACCCTTCTACACATGGCCGATGCCCTCCCGCCCGTCCGCGAGATCCTCGCTGGGCGGGCCGGCGAGGAGATGGCGCTCAACGATTCGTACTTGAACCCGAAGCTCGGACGGATCGTACGCACGCTCGGCTTCGACAAGCGATGGGTCTCAGGTGAGGGCGCTCATCTGATCGACGCCGAGGGCAATCGCTACCTGGACCTGCTCTCAGGCTACGGTGTGTTCGCGATCGGGCGCAACCATCCCGAGGCGATTGCGGCCCTGTGCGACGCGATGGACGCGTACACGCCAAACCTGCCGCAGCTGGGGGTGACGCTGCTCAGCGGCGTGCTCGCCGAGCAGCTGCTTGCGCGTGCCCCTGGCTCGGTGGCGGCGATGGTGCCGGCCAACAGCGGCACCGAGGCGGTCGAGGCGGCGATCAAGATCGCGCGCGCCGCCACCGGGCGTCCGCGTGTGCTGTTTGCCGAGCACGCCTTTCACGGCCTCACGCTCGGGGCCCTCTCGCTCAACGGCAACGAGGAGTTCCGCGACGGCTTCGGGCCGTTGCTGCCAGGCTGTGAGTCTGTCCCGTTTGGCGATGGCGACGCACTGGAACGAGAGCTGGAACGCGGCAACGTGGCGGCGTTCGTGGTCGAGCCTGTGCAGGGCAAGGGAGTGAACCTGCCTCCAGATGGCTATCTGGAGGCCGCACAGCGTCTTTGCCGCGGCGCGGGCTCACTGCTGGTGTGCGACGAGGTGCAGACGGGCGTCGGCCGAACAGGCCGCTTCCTGGCGCTGGAGCGCTGGGAGCTGGAGCCGGATCTGATCTGCCTGTCCAAGGCGCTCTCAGGTGGGCTTGTGCCCGTCGGCGCGGTGCTTGTATCTCGCTCTGCCTTCGACGCCGTATTCGACGGCATGGAGCGCGCGGTACGTCACGGCTCCACCTTTGGTGGCAACGACCTCGCTGCGGCCGCGGCGCTTGCGACCCTACGCGTGCTGGAAGCCGAAGGCCTGGTAGCACGCGCCGAGCGTTTGGGCACATTGCTGTTGGAGTTGACCTCGCCGCTGGTCGAGCGCTATGAGGTCGTCTCCGACGTGCGCGGCCTCGGCCTGATGTGGGCGATCGAGTTTGGGGCTCCGCAGGGCGGCGTGCGCCGATCGGTCTACGCGGCCGCCGAGCGCGCCCAGCCGGGCATCTTCTCGCAGCTGATCGTGGGGCCGTTGTTCCACGATCACCGCATCCTTTGCCAGGTGGCGGGCCACCGCATGAATGTGGTCAAGGCTTTGCCGGCGCTGGTCGTCGAGGAGGACGAGATCCGCCGGTTCGCCGCAGCTTTGGAGGATGTCGTTGCGCGCGCCGAGCGGGTGCCAAGGGCATTCGCTCGCTTCAGCGTGAGCATGAGCCGGCGGGCGTTGCTAGCGCGCAAGTAGGTCACTACCGGGGAGTTGTGAGGGCGGTGGTGTTGGTTGCTTGCAAATGGCGCTGCCCGTGTGTGCGCGCGCGGGAGCGAGGGAACAAGGCATCGCCTGTTCAAAAGAGCCGCGCGCACGCACGCGAGGCAGGTCGCGGCAGGCACCGGCGACCAGCCACTACGCTGTCCGGCCGATGCTGGTTACCAGAGATGACATCCGCAACGTTGCGATCGTGGCCCACGTGGACCACGGCAAGACGACGCTCGTCGACGCGATGCTTTGGCAGTCGGGCGCGTTTCGCGTCGGCCAGGACGTGGCCGACCGCGTGATGGACTCGATGGACCTGGAGCGCGAGAAGGGCATCACGATCCTCGCCAAGAACACTTCGTTGCGCTACGAGGGCGTCAAGCTCAACATCGTCGACACCCCAGGTCATGCCGACTTTGGCGGAGAGGTGGAGCGCGGTCTGACGATGGTCGACGGAGTGCTGTTGCTTGTCGATGCCTCCGAGGGGCCGCTGCCGCAGACGCGTTTCGTTTTGCGCAAGGCGCTCGAGTCGCGCCTGCCGGTGATCCTCGTCGTCAATAAGGTCGACCGCCCCGACGCACGCGTGGCCGAGGTGATCGACGAGGTGTACGAGCTGTTCCTCGACCTCGACGCCGACGAGGAGCAGATCGAGTTCCCGATCGTCTACTGCAACGCCCGCGCCGGCATCGCCACGCTCGAGTACGACGCGAGCGCTCCCACCCCCACCGAGGGCACGCTCGCACCGCTGCTCGACCTGCTGATCGAGCGCATTCCCGCCCCCACATACGAGCCCGATCATCCGCTGCAGGCACTTGTGACCAACCTCGACGCCTCCCCCTACGTGGGGCGTCTGGCGATCTGCCGTGTGCGCAACGGCTCGATCAAGCGCGGCCAGCAGGTCGCGTGGTGTCGCGCCGACGGCTCGATCGAGCGCGCCCAAATCTCAGAGCTCTACGTCACCGACGCACTGGAGCGCGTCGATGCCCCCGAAGCCGGCCCGGGGGAGATCATCGCCGTCGCCGGCATCGCCGAGATCACGATCGGCGAGACGCTCGCCGACCCCCAGGACCCACGCCCGCTGTCGGTCATCACGGTGGATGAGCCCTCGCTGTCGATCACGATTGGCATCAACACCTCGCCGATGGCAGGCAAGGAGGGCTCAAAGTTGACCGCGCGTCAAGTCCGCGAGCGCCTGGAGCGCGAGCTCGTCGGCAACGTATCGCTGCGTGTGCTCGACACAGACCGCCCCGAAGCGTGGGAGGTGCAGGGACGCGGCGAGCTACAACTGGCGGTGCTGGTGGAGATGATGCGCCGTGAAGGTTTTGAACTTACCGTCGGCCAGCCGCACGTGCTGATCCGCGAGATCGATGGGCACCGCAACGAGCCGTTCGAGCGTCTATCGATCGACGTGCCAGACGACTACGTCGGCGTCGTCACACAGATGCTCGCGCTGCGCAAGGGACGCATGGAGCACATGACCAACCACGGCACCGGGTGGGTCAGGATGGAGTACATAGTGCCGGCCCGCGGCCTGATCGGCTTCCGCACGGAGTTTCTCACCGAGACGCGCGGTACGGGCCTGATGCACCACGTGTTCGAGCGCTGGGAGCGTTGGGCGGGCGAGCTGCGCACGCGCACGACAGGAGTGCTGATCGCCGACCGGGCCGGCACGACGGCCACGTACTCCTTGATGAGCCTCGGTGAGCGCGGCACGCTGTTCGTCGGTCCGGGCGAGGAGGTCTACGAGGGGATGATCGTCGGGGAGAACTCGCGCGCTGATGACCTCGACGTCAACCCGGTCAAGGAGAAGCACCTGACCAACATCCGCTCGTCCAACTCGGATGTGTACGAGCGTCTGCAGCCGCATCGCAAGCTCACGCTCGACCAGGCTTTGGAGTTCGTACGCGACGACGAGTGTGTCGAGGTGACGCCCGAGACCGTGCGCTTGCGCAAGGTCTCTCTTGGCAAGACCGATCGCTTGAAGGCGGCACGTCAGCGCCGGTGAGGAGCGTTGAACACGAGGCCCGCTCAGAGAGCGGGCCTCGGCAACGCTCTGGTGCCCCGAACTGCGGACGCGCAACTGTCTCTTGCGAGTCTCAGACCACCAGGCTCTGCCGTGCCCTCGACTATGGCTCCGACTCGAACCGGCACATCACAAGAGACAGTTGCGCATGCTGCCATTACACCACACCGGAAAGCCACCGAACAGCATACGCGCGCCATGCGACGGTTCGCAATAAGCTGCGATAGATGCTGGCAATTGAGGTCCAAAATCTGCGCAAGAACTATGGGTCGATCGAAGCCGTGAGAGGAATCGACATCTCGATCGAGGCAGGTGAAACGGTCGCCCTGCTCGGCCCCAACGGCGCCGGCAAGTCCACGACGATCGACGTGATCCTCGGCCTGGCCGAGCCCGGCGACGGCACGGTGTCGGTGCTCGGTGGCTCCCCGAGCGCCGCGGTCGATGCGGGCTGGATCGGCGCGATGCTGCAAACGGGGGCATTGATCCGCGACCTCGCGGTGGGCGAGCTGGTCGCGATGGTCGCCTCGCTCTACCCCAAACCGCTGGATGTGGCTGAGACACTCGAGCTGACTGGCCTGGCCGATATCGCCGCCCAGCGCACGCAAAAGCTCTCAGGCGGGCAGACCCAGCGCGTGCGCTTCGCTGTGGCGCTAGTCAGCAACCCGAAGCTGCTCGTGCTCGACGAGCCGACGGTCGCGATGGATGTCGAGGGACGGCGCTCCTTCTGGGCCGCGATGCGCGAGCAGGCCTCACACGGCAGGACGATTCTGTTTGCCACGCATTACCTCGAGGAGGCCGACGCCTACGCCGACCGGGCTGTGCTGATGGCCCACGGCCTGGTTGTGGCCGACGGTCCACCCACCGAGATCAGGGCGATGGTCGGCTCGCGCACGATTCGCGCGACGCTACCTGGCGCGGACCTCGATGCACTCGCTCAGCTCCCGGGCGTCACCGCCGCCGAGCCGCGCGGCGAGGCGGTCGTGCTGGCCTGTACGGACTCCGACGCGGCGATCCGCGCACTGCTGGCTGCCCATCCCGAAGCGCGCGACATCGAGATAGCGGCGGCGGGCTTGGAGGAGGCGTTCCTGCAGCTGACTGGAGATGCCGGTCAGCAGACCGAGGGGGTGCTCCAGTGAGCCGCCCGACAAATGCCGAAGGTCCCCTGCACAAGCGCCCGTCGGCGGTCGCGATCCCGCGCAAGCGTCGGTCGGCAGTCGATCGCCCGCGCAAGCGCTTGTTGGCGGTCACGATCGGCTGGGAGGTGAGGTAACTGTGGGCGGCTCCCTTGCCTACACCCGCTACGAGCTGCTGCGCACCGTCCGCAACAGGCGCTTCTTCGTCCTCTCGCTCGGCTTTCCGCTGGTCCTCTATTTCCTGATAGCCAGTCCGCAGAAGAACGTCCACAGCCTTGGCGGAAGCGGCATCTCTGCCCCGATGTACTACATGGTGGGAATGGTCGCGTTCGGGACGATGAGCTCGATGCTCTCTGTGGCGCGCGCATCGCCGCCGAGCGTGCGGTCGGCTGGAATCGTCAGTTGCGTATCAGCCCGCTCTCGACACGCTCGTATTTTCGCGCGAAGGTCTTGACCGCCTACCTGATGTCGCTGCTGAGCATGATCGTGCTCTACGCATGCGGAGCGTCGCTGGGCGTCAGCATGTCCGCCCACGACTGGATCGAGATGACTGTGCTGATCCTGATCTGCCTAGTGCCGTTTGCCGTGCTGGGAATCGCGATCGGTCACATGTTGACGCCCGACTCGATCGGCCCGGCGATGGGCGGTGGCGTGGCGCTCTTGGCGTTTCTTGGGGGCACCTGGTTTCCCATACCCAGCCACGGCTTTCTGCACGACATCGGCCAGCTGCTGCCCTCCTACTGGCTCGTTCAGGCAAGCCACGTGGCGTTGGGCGGCCACCCCCTGGGGACGAAGGCGTGGATCGTGATCGTCGGCTGGACGGTCGTGCTGGCGGCGGTGGCCAGGCGCGCCTACCGCCGCGACACGGGACGCGTCTAGCGCTCCGAAAGCGCCTGCACGCGCTCGGGCCCGCCGTGTGCGCGATCGGCCGACGCGTTGGCCAGGTGGTGCGCGGCACCGGCCAGCTGCCCCATACGACTGCTCGTGCCTATAAGGTGCGGGCCATGAACAGATCGACCAAAGCTTTGAACGTAGTGCTCGTGGCTCTCTGCACGGTGCTTGGCGCGCTCGCGCTCGCCCTACCCGCGGGGGCGGCGACGGTGATCCACTTCCAGCAGGAGACCCTGCCAGCCTATGAAGCGCAGCTGCACAAAGGCGAAGTGCATGCGCTGACGTTCCATGCCGGCACGACGACTGGTCACCTACACATTTCGATGGACGACGGCAAGCACTACACGGTTGCCTACACGTCATCGGAACAGGGGAAGCTCGTGGCTGACGCCCAAGCCAATCATGCGCGCGTGCAGATCGCGACCGTCCAGGTCAAAAAAACCGCGCCCGTCAAACACAAACTTCGCTACATCGCGGGCGGAATCCTGATCTTGGTGATTATCGTGGTTTTGATCGTGCTGTTGATCGGCAGGCGCAGAGCGCTCGCCGATGAGGGTCCGAGAGCATCGGGAGAGAGCGCCGCTCCCTGAGAGCGAGTTCTCAGGAGCTGGCCCAGAGGCCAGGACCGCAATAATAATAAGACTCAGTCTTGTGATAGGGTCGGCGCGCGATGCGACGGCCCACGAATCTCCTTGCGGCAGCCGTGGTAGCTGCCGGTGCGCTTGCGCTCGCCGGCTGCGGCTCGGCGGAATCGGGCGACGAGCCTGCATCGGGCAAGCTGCGAGTGGTGGCTGCGGAGAACTTCTGGGGCAGCATCGCCGCGCAGCTCGGCGGGCAGTACGTGGAAGTGCGCAGCATCATCGTCAACCCGGACACCGACCCGCACAGCTACGAGCCGACGGCCGCAAACGCGCGCACAATGGCCGCTGCCCAGATGACGATCGTCAATGGCATCGGCTATGACGAATGGGCCTCGCGCCTGCTGTCGGCCGATCAGGGAAAGGGGCGGGTGCGCCTCGATGTGGGCAGCCTGCTCGACCTGAGGACGGGCGCGAACCCCCACCAGTGGTATTCCCCAGCGCACGTGCACGCGGTCATCGATAGGACGGTGGCCGATTACGACAAGCTGCGGCCCGCCGAGGCGAGCTACTTCGCTCAGCGCAAGCGTGCTCTCGAGACAGTCGGCTTGGCTCGCTACAACACACTTCTGCGGCAGATCAGGGCACGTTACGCGGGCGTGCCGGTGGGCTACAGCGAGAGTATCTTCCAGCCCCTCGGCGAAGCGCTCGGCCTGAAGCTGCTAACTCCCTACAGCTTCGCGAAGGCAATCGCGGAGGGCACGGAAGTGAGCGCCCAGGACAAGCAGACCGTCGATCGTCAGGCCTCCGACCGCCAGATCGCGGTGTGGATCTTCAACAGTCAGAACGTGACCCCTGACGTACAGCGTGTAGACGAACTGGCGCGTGCCGCGAACATCCCGATCGCAACTGTGACCGAGACGCTCTCGCCTGCCTCGGACAGCTTCCAGCAATGGCAGGTGGCAGAGCTCGAAGAGTTGGAGCATGCTTTGAACAAGGCAACGGGGCGCTGAGGAGTGTGGATGCATCCTTTCCCAGGAGGCCCACAGATCACGTGTCCACAGATCGTGCGAGTGCTCGTGTGCGCCTCGACGAACCTCAGCCAGATCGTACGGTCGCGACCTCCACGCCTACTGCACCGATGACGCGCTCTACATCGGCGGTGGCGTCGGCGCACACCCCAGCGATCGCGCTGCGCGACGCCCGTGCGAGCATCGGTGGGCGTACGGTCTGGAGCGGCGTCGATCTGAGTGTGTCTCCCGGGGAATTCGTCGCGGTGCTTGGATCCAACGGCAGCGGCAAGTCGACCCTGCTGAAGGCGATCCTCGGTTTGGTGGCGACGGCGCCCGGCGCGGTCAGCGTCCTTGGCGGCCCGGCAGGAGCCGCCAATCGCGAGATCGGCTATCTGCCTCAGAGACACGGCTTCGATTCGACGCTGCCGATCCGGGGCGTGGACCTCGTAGGACTGGGCCTTGACGGGGCGCGCTGGGGGGTGCCACTCCCATTTGGGCGTGGAATTCTGGACCGCGGCGGAACACGCGCACGCTCCCGAGCGCGCGTAGGCGAGGTGATTGAGCTCGTCGGCGCGAGCGCCTACGCCGAGCGCCCGCTCGGTGAGCTCTCCGGCGGTGAGCAGCAGCGCATCCTGATCGCCCAGGCGCTCGTGCGCCGCCCCCGGATATTGATGCTCGACGAGCCGCTTGACAGTCTCGATCTGCCAAACCAGGCGGCAGTCAGCGCGCTGGTGCAGCGTATCTGCGCAGCCGAGAACGTGGCCGTGCTGCTGGTGGCCCACGACGTCAATCCTTTGCTCTCATACCTGGACCAGGTGATCTACCTGGCCGGCGGCCGTGCCCTGCAGGGCACGGTGCAGGACGTCATCACCGGCTCGAAGCTGAGCGAGCTCTATGGCGTTGAGATCGAGGTGCTGCACACTCGCGACGGACGGCTGGTGGTCGTGGGTCAGCCCGAGGCGCCGCACGTCCACGGGCACAGGCACGACCCATGAGCAACCCGACCCTCACGTGGAACCTCGTCAAAGACGTGCACGAACTCCTCGCCTACCAGTTCATGGTGAATGCGCTGCAGGCAGGAGGAATCGTGGCCGTCATGGCCGGTGTGGTCGGCTGGTTCGTGGTACTGCGTCGCCAAAGCTTTGCCGCCCACACGACCGCGATGATGTCCTTCCCGGGGGCGTCGGGAGCGGCTCTGGCGGGGCTTCCCACAGCGCTTGGCTATTACCTCGCGTGTGGGGTGGCAGCGCTTGCGATCGGGCGCTCGGGTGGCGCGCAAAGGCGCGGACGCAGCGGCACCCTGAAGGGCACAAGCGAGTCGGCGGCGGTGGGGGTTGTTCAGGTCGCCGGCTTGGCGCTCGGTTTCCTCTTTCTAAGCCTTTACAAAGGTGTGCTGGAGCAGCTCGAAACGCTGCTGTTCGGCACGTTCTTGGGGATCGACAGCGATCAGGTGCTGACGCTGGCGATCGTGGCGGTCCTCGTGCTTGTGGCGCTGCTTGCGATCGGACGCCCGCTGTTGCTCTCCTCGTTGGATCCTGAAGCGGCGAGAGCCCGCGGCTTGCCGGTCGGCCTTCTCGACATCGGCTTTCTGTTGCTACTCGGCCTGACGGTGGCTGCCACGAGCCAGATCACTGGCGCCTTGCTCGTGTTCGCTCTGTTGGTGGCGCCTCCCGCCGCCGCGCAGGCGCTCACACCGAGGCCCGGCTTGAGCCTGGCTTTGAGCGTCGTGTTCGCCGTGCTCGTGATGTGGTTGGGGCTCGGGATCTCCTACTTCTCGATCTATCCGCTTGGCTTCTTCGTCACCTCCTTTGGATTCGCGTTGTACGTCGCGGCCAAGCTCGCAAGCGGGGCAACAGCGGCCTTGCGACACTCTCGGCAGGCGGGCAAGCCGATGGCAACATTGGTCTGATGCTTGCTCACGAATTCATCCGCAACGCCTACCTTGCCGGCACGTTCGTGGCGCTCGCATGCGGGCTGATTGGCTGGTTCGCGGTGCTGCGCGGGCAGGTGTTCGCCGGCGATGCGCTCAGCCATGTGGCCTTTGTCGGAGCGATCGCAGCGGCTGTGGTAGGCGTCGATGAGCGTGTGGGCCTGTTTGCGCTGACGCTTGGGCTGGCAGCGGTGATGGCCGGATTGGGACGCCGTGCTCAGGCAAACGATGTGACGATCGGAGTTGTCTTCTCTTGGGTGCTTGGGATCGGTGTGCTGTTGATCGCGGTGCTCAGCAACGGTTCCTCGGCAGGCGACGGCCTGATCGTCGCCAACACGCTGTTCGGCTCGATTTTCGGGCTCGGTGCAGGGCAGAGTCTCCTAGCGGCGGTGATCGGCCTGGCAGTCGTGCTGGCGGTGGCGGTCAGCGCCAGGCCGTTGCTATTCGCCTCACTCGACGCAGAGCTGGCGGCGCTCCACGGCGTGCCGGTGCGTGCGCTCGGACTGGTGCTGCTGTTGCTGATCGGAGCGGTCACGGCCGAGGGCACGCAGGCGATCGGGGCGCTGCTCGTACTCGGCCTGATCGCGGCTCCAGCGGGCGCCGCGTTGCGGCTCACCTCCCAGCCATATCTCGGCATGGCGCTGTCGGCTGGGATCGCGCTTGTCGCGATGTGGGGTGGGATCGCTATCAGCTACGCGATCCCATCGCTGCCGCCGAGCACAGCGATCATCGGCCTGGCGGTCGGTGCATATGCGCTTGCGTCTTTGGCATCTAATATCGCTTTGTGGGCTCTTCCAAGACAGCTGCGCAATCGACGGACGGCGGAAGGGGGCCACTCGGCGTGAGCGGGAATGTCGATGCTCACAGCGCGGGCGATGCTCCCGTCGCCGTGGCCGCACGCGAGGAGAACTGGGTCGAGCGTGCGGAGGCGATACTGGCGGAGGCCGGCCACAAGCGCGGCGGCGCGCGGCGGGCGCTGCTCGAGCTGCTCGACATCCAAACGTGCGCGCTGACGGCGGTCGAGATCGAGGACGAGCTGCGCAAGGCCGCGCGACGCGTGAGCCGCGCAAGCGTCTATCGCATCCTCGACGAGCTCGAGGGCCTGCGATTGGTGCAACGCGTGGAGACCGGCCAGGCGATGGTTCGCTACGAGCGCGTGTGCACGCACGAGGAGCATCACCACCACCTCGTGTGCGACGGCTGCGGTCTGGTGATGCCGTTCTCAGACGATGCCTTGGAGCAGGCGATCGTGAGTCTCAGCCGGAGGGTGCCGCTGAATGTGTCCGAGCACGAGATCGTGCTGCGGGGAGAGTGCTCGGAGTGCGCCGGCTGACAGGCTGCGCCGCCATCACAGGCTTGCCCCACAGGTAGCCGAGCACGCAGCCGAGCGTCCCGACCGCGACTACCAAGAGGACCGGGCCAGAGTCCTCGGTCAACGCGCCGATCACCCCGGATGTAAGTCCACCGGCGAAAGCCGCGAGCCACCCTGGGTCTGAGGCGACCGGCGCGAGCACGCGATCGCGGCGGCGCACCGCGATGAACGAAGCGATCAGCGCAAGCGCCGTGGCAGCTGGCATCAGATGGTTCTTCAGCTCCTCCCACGCGGCCGAATAGCGCCTTACGACGATGTCGCGGATGTCCCCAGGCGAGCGCGCGTCGAGCACGCTGCCGGTGAAGTGCCCAGAGCCGTGGGCTGTGGCGAGGTCGATCGCGGCAAGTGCGGCCAAGCCGAGAACGGGCGCCGCCATCACGATCAGCAGACGCTTGCGGTTGAGTGTGCCCGGCAGCAGCATCACAGTTGCCACGGCGCCTCCAGCACTCACCAGGATCACGCCGCCGACGCCCGCGCCGATGCGCGCCGAGCCCTCGACGATCGCGAGCACGATGCCCGCACAAGCCATCGTCGCTGCCGCGCCGCGGCTGCGCAAACAGGGATAGAGCGCCGCCGCCACCGCGGTGAAGATGAGCACGGCAAGCCCCGACTTCAACTCGTTGCCGATTCCGTAGAAGCGCGCCCCAAAGGCCGGGCTGGGTCCGAGCAGCGAGCGCATCAACAGTTGTGTGCCGGCGAGCGCATCGACGGTCAACGCGATGACCGCCGCCACCGCGGGCACAAGCGGCGCCCGCGGCCACGGCACAAGCAGGTCGGTGAGTGTGCCGGACGCAAAGCAAGTCGCCACGATCACGGCGAGCTCGACCGTGCGACTCGGCTCCAGAGCGGCCGGGAGCAGCACCGCAACTGGGGTCCAGAGCATGGCGATCGCGCCGACTCGCATTGCCCATGCGGCGCGTGTAGGACCGTCCTTGCGAGGGATCGGCAACCGTGCCGCGCCGAGCAACAGCAGCCACGTGAACAGGAGCCAGCCGAGCGCGGGCAGCCTGCGCGAGTCGATCACGACCAAGCGCGCCTTCAGAGCGCGAAGGTAGTGACCATCAAACGAGCCGTCGAGGCGTACCGGCGTGCCGCGCATGTCGGGCGGTGTCGTCAGCCCGAGGTGTTCGAGAATGGTCGGGCCGATGTCGATGGCGGCGATCATGCCGCGCTGGTTGGTCGTCTGCGATGTGAGCGTCTGTGCGCTGAGCTCGGTTGTCCCCCTCGAGGGTGGGAGTCCGGCGAATGCGCTCCACAACAGTTCGTGCCCGGGGAGATCAGGCGCGCTCTGTACAACGATCAGCAGCTCACGGGACGAGCGAGTGCCGGTCAGCGAGCGCAGGTCGCTGTAGCCGCTTGCTCCCTGCGGCAAATCCGCGACTACAAGACTATGAGTGGCGCGCAGCTTGCCAATGCGGGAAAGAAGCGTGTCGGAGGATCCAAAGGAGAGTGCGGCGATTCGCCCGGAGCGATTGGCCGCCAGCGGCCAATCGACCGTCGCGGGACTGGTCAGGGGCTTGGCGATTTCGATTTCTATGGTGCCACTGCTTGGCAGTTTGGAGAAGTACGGAGCGGCATACGCCGCTCCGCCGGGAATCGCCGTGGCGAGCAGCCCCGGCTTCAGCAGCTGGGGGGCGCCTTGCGCGCGTCGCAGGGCCGCCGGCCATGAGGAGATGTGCGCACTGACAGGGAGCCCATGCTCTGCATTCAGGTCAAGCTCCAGAGACGATAGGTTCGGCGGACGAGCAGGGCTATATGCCGAGTAGGAGACCCGCGCGCCCTGGGTCATGTCCAGCAACATCTGGTCTGCGTTGTAGGCACCCTGGGTCGCGCTCAGGACGCCAATCGAGAGCGTTGGTATCGAGCTCAGCTCCGCCTCGATCGCGTTGTCTTCGGATTGGCCGCTCTGAAGCGATGGGGCGGGGGGAAGGAACACGACGAGCGCCGAAGGCTTGACAGCGGCCTCCGGGCGCGCCGCCTGGTTGGCGGCGGCCTGGCCCGGAGCGCTCAGCGAAACGGCTGGCGCAGACGAGGCGTGTCGGTGGCCATCGCGCTGTCTAGCCGCCGCGCCAGCGCTGGACGCCCCGCCTACCAGCGCCACGCACAACAGGGCCGCAAGCGGCCCCGCGCGCATACTGCTCAGCCCTCTGTCCCCCCGCGCGTTCCGGCCGGCACTGGTTTCTCCCCAGAGGTGAGGGTCGCGAACTCGGCTTCCTCAGCTGGGCTGAGGCGTGCGACGTCGCCCTCGATGTTCAAGCGGGGAAGCAGCCGGTCGAGGCCGGCGGGGATCTTCCAGGTGATGTCACCGAGGATGTCGAGTACAGCCGGCAGCAGCAGGCAGCGCACAACTATCGCATCGAGGAATACGGCGGATGCGAGGGCCAGGCCGAACTCCTTGATGACCCTGCTTTCGCCGAGCATGAACGAGAGAAACACACAGATCATGATCGCCGCGGCAGCCGTCACCACTCGTCCTGTGAGCGCCAGACCTTCGCTGACCGCACGGCGGCTGTCGCCGACGCGAGTCCACTGCTCGTGGATGCGCGAGATCAAGAACACCTCGTAGTCCATCGAGAGGCCGAACACGATCGCAAACAGCATCACGGGCACGAACGACTCGATCGGGCCCGGTTTGACGCCCATGATCGAATCGAACCAGGCCCACTGGAAGACCACAACGATCACGCCGAGTGACGCGCCGATGCTGAGCAGGTTCATCAAAGCCGCTTGCAGCGGGATCACAAGCGAGCGGAAAACGACCATCAAGAGCAGCGCCGAGAGCAGCACGACCACGCCGATGAACAGCGGCAGCTTCTTGCCGAGCACGGCTGCGAAGTCGACCGCTCCTGCGGTCACACCGCCGACGTATACATGCATGCCGGTGCTTGCCTGTACAGGAGGAATCGTTTCGTTACGCAGTTGGGAGACGAGCTGGGTCGTGGCATAAGCCTGGGGGGAGGAGCTCGGATAGACCGAGATCGTCGCCACGTCTGCGGCAGGGTTGAACTTGGCCGGTGCCACCGAGGCCACGCCGTTGACACTGGCCATCGCGACACGCAGATCTTCGACCGCGGCCTTTGCCGCGGGCGAGACCGGCACGCTCGCCACGATTCCGTGCTTGCCCGCTTCATTGCTCGGCTCGCCCGCGCCGGGGACCTGGGCCACAACCTGCAGCGGCCCGTTGAAGCCTTGCCCGAAACCCTCGGCCAGGAGCTGATAGGCCTTGTAAGTGGTGAAGCTCTCAGGGTCGTTGCTGGCGTCGCTCGAGCCGAGTCTCAGCGCCATCGCAGGTGCCGCGATGATCAACAGGATGAGCGTTGCCGCGAGCGCGATCGGCCACGAGTGCGCCTGCACGAACTGGCTCCAGCGCAACCATGTCTTACCGTGAGGCGCGTCGGTAGCCTCCACGCCGCGGCGGCGTGCTCGACGGCTGGGTCGCACCACGCGCTTGCCGGCGATTGTGAGCAAAGCCGGCAGCAACGTCAGCGAGGCGAGCATGACCATCAGCACCCCGATCGATGCGGAGATCGCAACGCCATAGAGGAAATCGACGCCCAGCAGCATCATTCCCAGCAGCGCGATCACGACGGTGCAGCCGGCGAACAGGACCGCCCGCCCGGCGGTATCCATCGCGTGCACGACTGACTCGCGCACGTTGCCGTAGCTGGGTCCAGGTGTCGCGTATGCCTCGCGGAAGCGGGTCACGATGAACAGCGAGTAGTCGATGCCGACGCCGAGGCCGATCATCGCCGCGAGCTCGGAGGAGAAGTTGGGCGTGTCGACTACATGCGTGAACAGGGCGATCAACCCAAGGCCGGTGCCGAGTCCGAGCAGCGCCGTCACGATCGGCAGACCCATTGCGATCAGCGAGCCGAAAGTGATCAGCAGAACGACGATTGCGGCCATCAGTCCGACAGCGGTGGTGATCCCGAAGCCTTCCTGCTGAGTCTCCTCGATCGCCTGTCCGCCGAGCTCGATCTGCAGGCCTGGTGTGCGCGCCGCCTCAGCCGTTTTGACGACAGCTTCGCCGGCGCTCTTGGGCAGTTCGTTTGCCTTTTCGTCGAAGACCACCGTGGCGAACGCGATCTGACCGTTGGTGGATATGGCCTTGCCGGCCTGCCCGGCCGCGTAGGGGCTGATCACGCCCGCCACGTGTGGCAGGCGGCCCACTTCGCCAAACAGCTTGGTCATGTGGCTCTGCACGGCCCCTTCGCGCACGTTGCCGTGCTCGACCTTGAAGACGATCGTGTCGCGGTCGCCGGCCTGGGCGGGGAAGCTGTGAGCCAGCAGGTCCGAGGCGCGCTGCGCGTCGGAGTTGGGCAGCGTGAAGTTGTTCGAGTAGGCCGCCCCTCCGCTCGATTGAGAGATGACGTTGACGCCGATCAGCAGGATCACCCAGCCGATCGCGATGTACAGACGGTGGGTTGTTGACCAGCGGGCGAACTTGAGCATCGGCAGAACCTGGGGGAGGGGGTTACGGGAGACGCCGCGGATCGCGGCGACGGGCCGGGAGGCTCCGCCAAGCTTACGACGCTTGGCGGCCGCCGCCGATTATCTCACCGAAAAGAGATCCATTGTGCCGGTCAGCCGATGGTCGTTGGCGTTCCCCTCAGGCTCGAGGAGGTGACCATCGGCGACGATTGGGCTGTTCCAGTGCCCAGCCGAGCCGGCCAGCTTCGCGATCGGGCGCCCGGAACTGGGCCGATACACATAGATGCCACCGGCGGAAGGGTCGTAGACGTAGAGCAGCCCACCGGCCAGCACAGGACTCGTGCCGGGATTGGAGTTCTGCCAGACCAGGCGCAGCCGCCCGCCGAGGAGCGCATAGGCGGCGGTGGCGTGTTCGTCTCCGACGAACATCGTCGTGTGCGAGCCCTGGCGCCAGACGGCCGGTGCCGTGAAGAGCTCGCCGCCACCTGGCAACGCCAGACGCTGGACTTCGCCGCCGAGCCTGTTCGGCCTCGATGGCGCTTTGCCATCGAGGCGCGAGAGCGAGAGCAGGCGCATGACCCCGTCCTTTCCGGCGATCAGCACGCGATTCTGTCCGAGCAGGACCGGGGCGCTCGAGCCCAGGTCGGTGTCGGTGCTGTTGAGTTCCTCCTGGTTGGCGGGCGTGAACGCTTGGCGGTAGTCGAGGCCCGGAAGCGTCAACTCAATCACGCTGTCGCCGAAGTCGGTGCTCCCATTCCAGGGTCCGTTGCCCGTGGAGAGGAGCAGGCGTCGGCCACCTGGCTCGACGACCGCGCCGGCGCGCGAGAGGATTGCCGAGTCGCTAGCCGGGCAGTCGCTCGGCACGATCAAGCTGCGGCCATCTGCGCACAGCGTATTGAAGACGTTTGCGATTCGCCCGTTTTCACGGTCGATCGCAACGACGTGGCCCTGGTAAGGAGGAGCGTCGCCGAAGTAGCCGCCGGTGCTCGCAAGTAGATAGGGACCGTCGATGTTGAGGGCCGCCGCGAGCTTCTCGTGCGTGGCGTCGCGGGTGATGGACACTGGCCAGCCGGAGGCCTCGCGGCCGTTGACGAGCGAAAGCTTGTGGATGAGCCCGTCGGGCGAGGTCGCGTACACGAAGGGGCCACCAGGGTCGGCCAGCGGACTCGCAGTGGTGATCTGCGCGCTGCCTGCCCAGCGCGAATAGCCGGACGGCGTGAACGTCCACAGGATGTGGCCGCTGTCGGCGTCGAGGGCAAGCGTCTTGCCGTAGGTGCTCGTCACGACCACAACGCTGTGCATCGCCCCGTCGACGTTCGCTTCGTGCATGTAGATGGGTGAGGAGTCCGCAGTGCCGGGCAGGCTGACAGGGGTACGGCGGAGATGTGCGACGTTGCTCGCGTTGATGCCGGTCGAGAGGGCGCTGAAGTCCGAGCGCTGCGGGTTCAAACCGAACTCGGGCCAGTCGAGCAGTCGCGCAGTTGAGACATGAACGTGGCTCGGGATAGCGGAAACTCGAGCCCGCGACGTAGATACATCCGCCGGGGCGGTACTGCCGCAGGCGCCAACCAACACGCAGGCCGTAAGGGCAGCGGTGAGGCGCGAGAGGTAGCTTGCCCGCCTCCTCATCTCATCGCGGGCGTCGCTGTGTCAGACAGGCCGGATGCGCGCCCGTGTTCCCGCAGCGTCGAGCAGACGCTTGATGTCCTCGGGGTCACTTGTAAGCAGCGTATCGCCGTGGCTAGCCAGGAGGGACACTGCTGCATCAGCGATATCAGCTGTGTCGTTGCGTGCGAGCAGTACCCCGCAATCGCGCGCGGCTCGTGCGTCCAGATCGCACTCGACGAAACCGGCCAGGGCGCGCGCGAGTCTGGCTTGACGGGTGGGATTGCGCCACACCTGAGCGACGCACGTCGAGGACGTTCTTGCTTCGGTGCCGTCCTTGGCCGCGGCGGCAAGCATCGCCGCGACATTGCGGTCGCCGCGCTCGATGGCGATCAGTGCGCCTGTGTCGAAGACGAAGGCAGCCATTGGCGCGCCTCGTTGAGCTCCTGTTCGGTGAAGGGACCGCCGGTTTCGGCGGCTATCTCCTCGGCGACCGCCATCAGCGCGTCGGCCCTCAGACGGGCTGACGCGGCTGCGGCAAGCCAGGCGGAGACACCCTCCGGGCCGGCGGCTTCACGCACGGACTGGTATAGGTCGTCTTCGAGACTCACGCTGATCTTTGCCACGCTGGGCATGGTAGCACCTCTGGTGCTACCGGACTCGGCGCTGTATATGGTGGTGGCTTGAAGCATATGGAGAGATTCTGCCTATCCCCTGGGACGGTACTCGGCGCATCCGCTCTGGAGTGGATCTCGTCAAGCGCGAAGGCCCAAAAGCTGGAGATGATTTTGCCTCCCATCGGCTTGCTGGACGGGGGCAGCATGCGCGGTTGTGGGACTATTCTCAGCGGCAACCGAATCGGCGATCGAGAGTGAGGGCATGATGGCCAAGACACCCCGTGTGGGCGAGCAGGCGCCGGACTTCGAATTGCAGGGAACCAGCGGGCAGTTCAAGCTCTCAGACCATCGCGGCGAGCGCGTCGTGCTGCTGTTCTACCCAGGCGACAACACGATGGTCTGTACAAAGCAATTCTGCTCCTATCGCGATCGAGCTGAGGACTTCGCCTCGCTCGATGCGACGGTCGTCGGGATCTCCTCACAAGATCTGGCATCACACGAGCAGTTCACCGCCAAGCACGGCCTCAATGTGCCATTGCTCGCCGACGAGGACAAGGCTGTGGCGAAGTCCTACAGCGCGGTGATGCCAGGCCTCGGCTCAACCGCCCGCGCGGTGATCGTGATCGACGAGCAGGGAGTGGTGCGTGATCGCCACGACCATCGTCTTGGGCTCGACTACCAGACAGTGGACGAGCTCAAGGCTGCACTGGAAGCGCTCGCGGCCTGACGATCGTTTCAGGCCGACGCGGCCGTTGAGCTCAGGGGCGCGGACTCACAGGGAAGCCTCGCGCTCGACCGGCCGCGCCTCAGCCGCACGACGCGCGTGCAGCTCCATGAGCTCCAGCTGCATGTTGCGCTGGGGCTCGCCCGGGCTGGGGGATTGCCTGCGCCAGATGCCGTCGGCATGCAGTTCCCAAGAGCTCTGGTTGTCGGCAAAGGCTCGTTCTAGTGTGTCCATCAGCTCGGCCTTCAACTCAGGCGAGTCGATCGGCGCGGCAAGCTCCACACGGTGGTCGAGATTGCGCGGCATCAGGTCGGCTGAGGCGATGTAGACCGTACGCTCTCCGCCACGCTCGAACGTGTAGACGCGCGAGTGCTCGAGCAGGCGCCCGACGACCGAGACGACGCGGATGTTCTCGGAGATACCGGAAACTCCTGGGCGCAGGCAGCAGATGCCGCGCACGTTCAGATCCACGCGCACCCCAGCACGCGAAGCTCGGTAGAGCGCGCGGATGCAGTGCCCATCCACGAGCGCGTTCATCTTCATTGCGATTCGTCCAGGAGACTCAGGTGAGTGAGCGGCGATGGTCGCGTCTATCTCGGCGATCAGCCCCTCGCGCAAGTGCGTCGGGGCGATCAGGACCTTGCGGTTGCGCAGCGGGCGCCCGTAGCCGGTGAGGTTGTTGAACATGTCCGCGACGTCGGCGCCGATGTCCTCGTCGATCGTGAACAGGCCGAAGTCGGTGTACAGGCGCGCGGTGGCCGAGTGATAGTTGCCGGTGCCGACATGCACATAGTTGCGCACGCCGTCGCCCTCCCTGCGCACGACCAGTACGCACTTGGCGTGCGTCTTCAGAGCAGGTTGCCCGTAGACGACGTGCACACCCGCCTCCTCCAGCGCCTTGGCCCAGTGGATGTTCATGCGCTCGTCGAAGCGCGCCGTCAGCTCGACGAGCGCGACCGCCTGCTTGCCGCGCTCGGAGGCGGCGATCAGGTCGGGGACAAGCGGCGAGTCGTCGCTCGTCCTGTACACGGTCTGCTTGATCGCGAGCACATTGGGGTCAGTCACCGCCTGTTCCACGAAGCGCTCCACCGAGGTCGCAAACGAGTCATAGGGATGGTGCACGAGCACATCGCCCTCGCGCATCGCGGCAAGCACGTCGGGACGCTCGCCCTCGTGGCGCAACAGCCGCGGGTGGGTGACCGGCGCATACGGCGCGTTGCGCAGCTCGGGCATGCCGGGAAGCTTCACGATCTGCCACAGCGCTCCCATGTCCAGTAGTCCCGCAACCGGATAGACCTCGTCCTCGCTCACTCCGAGCAGGCCGACCAGCTCCTCGCGCAGGCGCGCGGAGCAGTTGGCCCCGAGCTCGACGCGCACGATCTCGCCGAAGCGACGCCGGCGCAGCTCGTCCTCGACGGCCTGCAGCAGGTCGGCGGCGTCGTCGGAGACCTCCAAGTCCGCGTCGCGGGTGACCCTGAAGACGTCGTAGTCGACGATCTCCATGCCGGGGAACAGAGCGTCGAGATGGTGGGCGATCACGTCCTCCAGGGGCACGAGGGTGGTGCTGGGGGCGGTCACGTTTCCACTTGGCGCCGCCGTGGCGCCCGCGGGAGGCGTCGGCTTCTCAGGGTGTGGCCCAGTCGCGTCTGGGCCTGTGTCGGCTGCGGCAACGACCGTGGGACCGGCAGCTCGCACTGCCACAAATCGGGGCAAGATCTCGGTCGGGACCTTCACCCGCGCGAACACGGTCTCCCCGCCGGCGGGGTCGCGCACCAGCACAGCCAAGCTGAGCGACAAGTTCGAGATGTAGGGGAAGGGCCGTCCCGGTGCGACGGCGAGCGGTGTCAACGCCGGAAAGATCACGCGTCGGAAGTGCTGTGCCAGATAAGCGCGCTGCTCGTCGTCGAGCTGCTCGAAGCCGACGACGCTCACGCCGTGCTCGGCCAGTGCTGGGCGCAGGCGGTCTTCGAAGCAGTCGCTCAGGCGAACCCCGAGCTGAAGGACGCGCTCGCGGATCCCCCCGATCGTCTCAGAGGGCGTGCGCCCGTCCTGGCTGGGGTTCTCCACGCCCGCGTCGATCTGGTCGTGCAGCCCCGCGACGCGCACCATGTAGTACTCGTCGAGATTGGTCGTGTAGATGGCGCAGAACTTGACGCGCTCGAGCAGCGGAATCGACTCGTCCTCACCGAGCTGCAGCACGCGCTCGTTGAAGTCCAGCCACGAAAGCTCGCGGTTTATGTAGAGGGAGGGATCGTCCAGCCGTGGCTCGGCCTGCGGGCGCTCGCGATTCTCGGGTCGGGGATCGTCGCTCATCTCGTCGCTCAACTCATCTATGCTCGCAGAACCCTATGGCTATGGCCCGCCAGCTTTGGTTGCTCCGTCACGCCGACGCAGAACCTCACGGCTCTCGCCCCGACGACGAGCGTCAGCTGACCCAACGCGGCGAGGACCAGGCGCGCACAGCTGGTATAGCGCTTGTGCGGATGGGCGTCTCGTTCGGCGCGATCCTCGCGAGTCCAAAGGCGCGCGCCCGTGAAACCGCCGAGCTGGCGCTCGCGCAAATGAGCGAGTCCCAGCGCGAGCTGCTCGAGCTGCACCCGTTGCTCGCCGGTGGGCTGCGGGCCCGCGAAGCGCTCGACCTGCTTGCCGGCGTAAGCGCCGATGGGCCGCTGCTGCTGGTAGGTCACGAGCCCGACCTCTCAAGCGTGGCCGGCGAGCTCGCCGGCGGTCGCGTGGACTTGAAGAAGGGTGGCCTACTGGTCGTGCGACTAAGCGGGGCCGGCGCTGAGCTCATACTCGTGCTGCGTCCCGCCGAGCTCGCCCTGATTGCGGGTGGCGTCGCGCTCACCGGGGTCTAGCTCGTCGGCCTTGCCCGCGACAGCGCTCGCGCTGTCGCTTGGAAGAGTGTCCTGCGTGGCCTCGTCGGCCCGTTCGGCGGCGAAGCGATAG
>Ga0208480_1000185_pt1 | contig 24638 bp, 21 predicted proteins | sample NGESurshal092012_4_FD_184485 | JGI IMG/M metagenome (GOLD analysis project Ga0208480, IMG submission 184485) | Arctic peat soil microbial communities from Barrow, Alaska - NGEE Surface sample F53-1 shallow-092012 (SPAdes) | ecosystem: Environmental > Terrestrial > Soil > Wetlands > Peat ... | reverse complement strand
GGACGGCAGCGTGATCACTTTAAGTAGTCGATGGATGGGGAGTCTCGTCCCTGGTTATGCTTCTACCCGAGTAGTCGAATGTCCGTTCGGTCAGAGTTGATCATGCGGCCGGGCAGTCTTTGGGAGATCATTTTGAGGGGCACTTTGAGGGGCAGAATGGTGTTAGCGAGCGTCAGCCTGAGTCAGGCTCAGCTCGCGTGAGTTAGTGTTTGCCCAGTTGGCGCAGCGTATGGCGCCGACGGTGGACATGCTGGTGGTTCATGGCATGCAAGAGGTCAGCGGTTCGAGCCCGCTTAGCTCCACCAGTTCAGACGAAGAATTCGAACGCAGAACCGATGAGCGTTTCCCTCTGAGGGGCATTCTGAGGGGCAAAATCCATCGGAAGCTGGTCGGCTGATCAGCGATGATGCAGAGTTTGTGTCACGACCTAGACCAACAGCGCCTTCGCGACGTTCAAGAGGTCACCAGTTACGGCAGGCGGCTTCGGAGAGGGCCGAACTAGTTGCGGGCCGCGGAACTCTTATCAGTTCCTGGTGCCGCCGGGGGAGTGGTGGTGGTCGCCTGGGTACCAAACCCACCACGCAGGGTGAGCGTCGGGACGACGGCACGATCAAGTAACTGTACGTGCCATCGCGGCATAGTCTCCGAGGAACTAAGTACGGGTCCGGTCCTGATCGCTCGCTTGCGCGACAGCCGGGTGCTCAGCCTCGTCTGCCCGGCGTGAGCGGTCTTCGAGAATTGACGTGAGCGCGTCCTGCAGCAATTGCACAGCGGCCTGCTGCTCCCAGACAGGCTCCACATAGCGCCAGGCGACGTAGCTATCGGGGCGTACGAGGACGGCACCGGCCTCGTGCACTTCCCGTACACGATGCCAATCGTGATAGAGGTCACTTATCTGGGCGGAGCCAATCACGACGGCGTCCAGGAACGGCAGGTCAAGCTCTGCGACCGCGGAAACATCCGGTCCTGGAACCAAGGCCTCCGGATAAACGCGATCAGCCTGCACTCAGGGTCTCGCTGGCAGCGATCCCCATCCCGGTGATCCACTCGGTGACCGGCTCATAGATCACGGTGGAAAGTGGTGTCCCGCCGGTGAAAGCGGCCGCGATCCAGGTGCGCACTTCGGCGCCCCCGGTGCCGGCTGGAGCGAGGTCTTCAGGGCTAAGGCTGGCTAGCCGGGTCCAGTCGGTGCTGGCGAGCGTGGCGAGGAACTGCTCGTCCCAGCCCGGATTGATGGCTTCAGCAGCGCGGGCGAGGTTGTCGGTAATCAGCCGCTGCCGCTGTTCCTCGGTCAGGTCGCGGGCCCCGGGAATCAGGGATGGCGGGGCGTGGGAGATGCCACCTGAGCCGATGACGAGCACACGTTCGTCGCCGGGGACCTTGCGACGTAGAAACTCGCCGACGGCGTTGCCGAGCGCTGCGCTGCGAGCCGCCGTGGGGAGCGGGCGGTCAACGCAGTTGATGACGATCGGGATGAGCGGGACGGCTGACAGGGATCCGAAGAGGTCGGACGTGGACTGCCCGAACCCGTGGTCCAGCCGCAGGTGTGGCGCGAGTGCGATGTCGATGCCAGCCGCGGCGAGGTGCTCGCCGAGGGCGACTGCGCGCTCGTGCGGGACCTGATAGTCCTCCTGCGGCGTCCCCCAGTCACCGTAGCCTGAGGCGGCTTCGACGACGGTGAAGCAGGGAGCGATACCCGCCAGGGCCCGCATATGGTCCGGTCCGAAGTAGACCGCGAGTGTCGGCTGATAGTCTGCGACAGCGTTCGCGACCTGGGCGAATCCTGCACGAAACCGTCTGCCCTGCAGATGCCCTGTGTCTTGTGCCATCTGGGGGCTGTGGGACAGTGCCACCGTGGCGATCTGCGGTCCTTGAGCGCTCATCAGGCCTCCTATCTGATTGGGTCCGGAACCGCGGCTATGCCGCGCATCGGGCAAGGAAATCGGTGACGAGGGCGTTCACCGTCTCGGCTCTCTCGATCTGCAGCCAGTGCCCGGTGCCGCCGAGCACGTGAAGGTCGGCGTGCGGCAGGAGGGCCGCCAGGCGGCTGCCGTCGTCGGAAGGGACGATGCGGTCGTCGCGGCCGTGCAGGAGCATCACCGGCGCGGTGATCCCCGCCAGCTCGTCAGGCGCTGGCCCGGGGCCGGTAGCGGCGAGGCCGGCGAAAACGCGCTGCATGGCCTCGTGGGCGCCCGGCTGAGCGCTGGCGTCGTAACGCTGGCGGACGACGTCCGGGGTGATCAGCGCCTGGTCGGTCACGAAGCACTCACGCAGCAGCTGCTCCATGCCCTCAAGACTGGGCGTGTAGGCGCGCAGCAGGGCCTGGGCTGGTGAGGAGGTGGCCGTCATGCGAGTGCTCAGCAGGACCAGGCCGCGGATCCGGTGCGGTCGGGCCAGGGCCATGGTCAGGGCGACCCGCGCGCCCATCGAGTTCCCGATCAGGGTGGCCCGTTCGATGCCGCGGTCGTCGAGGATCTGCCAGGCCTGACGGGACCATAGTTCCGGGCCGTAGTCGAGGTCGAGGGGCATGGGGCTCGCGCCGAAGCCCAGTAGATCCGGCGCGAGCAGACGGTATCCACCGAGCGTGGCGACGAGCGAGGAGAAGTTTGCCGCCGCCGTCGTGCCCGGAGCCGTGCCGTGGAGCAGCAGGACCGCAGGACCGGTGCCGGTGTCCAGCACTGCGCTGTCGGGCACGCGTCCCACGCTGGTCCGCGTCACTGGTGGCCGGCCTGGTGGGCGAGACGGTCTATGACACGCCGTTCGGCCGCGGTGCGACTCCACTGGCGGCGGCCAGGCTCGGTCTGCAAGACCTGCAGCGCCTCAGCGACCATGTCATGCAGCGGGAGGAAGGGCTGGAGCAGCCCGGCAGTGTCAGCCGCGGACAGGTCCGCGATGGTGTTCTCGTTGCTGAACGGGAAGACGCAGTCCACTCCGTTGAAGACGGGCAGATCTTCCCCGGTCGGCCCGCCGCCTACCGTCTGAATCTGCGGTTTTGTCCCGCTGACCTCGGCGCATACGTCGACGAAGCCTTCGAGGGAGGTGATGCAGCGGCGGGACGCCACATTGAACGGGCAGAAACCGGCCGTGCCCAGTTCGGCCGCGCGGATCAGGGCCTGCGCCGCGTGCTGAATCCACACGTAGTGGTGGACCGCCTGACCGTCACCGGGCAGCAGGATCAGCTCGTCGTCGAGCAGCCGGTTGAGGACGAACTCCTCCCGCGGTATGTAGTTGCCCGGGCCGAGGACTAGCGGGAACCGGATGGCCACGGTGCTCAGCGCCGGTGACCGCCGTTCCCGCAACGCGAGCTCGGAGCCGATCTTCTCGATCGCGTACGGACCCCACAACGGGTGGGGCCCGTACGGCGTGTCCTCCGGCCACGGCAGGACGGGGGACGGCCGGTACACGTTGACGGTCGAGACGTGAACGAGCCGCGGGACCCCGGGCATGGCGTCGAGGAGCAACTCGGTCTGGGCGCGGGTGTACGCGGACATGTCGATGACTGTGTCGGGTTCTAGCTCGGCGAGGCGTGCCATGTCGCCCGGAGCGGTGCGGTCGCCCAGGATGTGCTGGACGGGACGGCTCCAGCTGGGCGTGCGGCTGCCGCGGTGGAAGACGACCACCTCGTGGCCCGCCTGGAGCAGCCCCTCAACTACGCCGACCCCGAGGAAGCGTGTTCCCCCCATGACAAGCGTGCGCACGGTTAGGCCTTTCTGTGGTGGACAGCCCCCAGCCAACCCCGCGTCCGTAAGCACGTCCAATACCAGCTTCGGCCGAGCTCATAAGCAGTGCTTATCAAGCAACGGGCCCATGATGGGCCTGGCAGTGGGCGAGGAAGGCGTCGACCAGGGGAGAGCGCCGGTTCGGGTTCCAGGCCACGGCGAACGCGGCTGTCAGCGCCGGGCGGGTGAAGTGCCGCACCACGACCCCTCGTGGCCGCAGCCTGGCTGCCCGCTGAGCGTCGATGATGCACAGCCCGACGCCCGCGGCCACCGCGGCGAGCAGGTGCTCCGGATCAGGCTCGGATGCCACGAGCGACGGCGGCTGATCACCCCAGACCGTGACCCGGATGTGATCGAAGTAACCGGGCGCCTGATCCCGCGGCCAGGACACGACGTCGGCGCCGCATAGGTCAGCGAAGCGCAGGGTGCGGCGAGCGGCCAGGGGATGGGCCGCAGGCAGCGCCGCCACCAGTTCCGTCTCGCCGAGCCGGAGGACGCCGATGTCGTCCGCCCCGGCGAGTGGCAGCCGGACGAAGGCCGCATCGGCTTCTCCGCTCCGGAGCATGGCAACGTTACGGGCGGTCCATGCGCTTTCCACAGCGATGTCGGCGTCGGGGTGGAGCTGCCGGAAGGCATGCACCAGTTCGTCGGGCAGCCCATCGGCCAATGACCGGCTGTGCACGACGCGGAGCAGCCCGGTACGACCTTGTGCGGCGGCCCGGACGCGTTCGGTGACCAGTTCCACTTCCCGCAGCAAAGGGACGCCCTCCTCGAACAGGACCCGTCCGGCATCGGTCAGTGTGACTCCGGAGGTGCTGCGGTGGAAAAGGGTGGCGCCGAGTTCCCGTTCAAGGACCCGGATCTGCTGCGTGAGCCCCGGCTGGGCAATGTGCAGCCGCTCCGCCGCCCGCCGGAAATGCAGCTCCTCGGCGAGCACGGCGAAGTACCGCAGCCTCCGCAACTCCATCCGGCCATGATAACCAGCGCTTATCAAGATGGTATCGAGCTGTATTGGACCTGGCGCTTCGCGGCATTCCATGCTCGGCGTACGGCCGGACGAGGGCCGCGTCGAGGAGGTCTCATGCGGGAACGCACCGTTGCTGAAGCACTAGCCGAGGCGCTGGCCCGGCACGGTGTCCGCAGCATTTTCGGGCAGAGCCTGCCTTCGGCGCTGTTCCTGGCCACCCCGGCGGCCGGGATCCGCCAGATCGCGTACCGGACCGAGAACGCCGGCGGCGCCATGGCGGACGGCTTTGCCCGGATCTCTGGCCAGATCGGGGTGGTGGCCGCCCAGAACGGCCCGGCCGCCACTCTCCTGGTGCCCCCGCTGGCAGAGGCGCTCAAGGCCTCGGTGCCGGTCCTCGCCCTCGTCCAGGACGTGCCGACGGCCAACCGGGACCGCAACGCCTTCCAGGAGTTCGACCACCACGCATTGTTCGCGTCGTGCACGAAGTGGGTGCGCTCGCTCGACGACCCTGCGCGAGTGGACGAATATCTCGACCTCGCCATGACGGCTGCCTGCTCCGGCCGGCCTGGGCCAGTGGCCTTGCTCTTGCCGCGCGACGTCCTCACCATGGCCGCCCCCGGGCAGCCGCAACGCCGCGCCCGTCTCGGCCATTACCCCCTGGACCGGACGATGCCGGCCCAGGCTGCGGTGCTGCAGGCTGCCGGGCTCATCGCCGGCGCGCGAAGCCCGGTTCTGATCGCGGGCGGTGGAGTGCACCTGTCAGGCGGCTCAGCTGCCGTCGCCGCGCTGCAGGAGCGGGCGGCGCTGCCGGTCGGGACTACCACCATGGGGAAGGGGGCCGTAGACGAACTGCACCCCCTATCCCTCGGAATCGTCTCCAACTACATGGGGCGCACGTCAGCCAGCCATTACCTCCGCGACTTCATTCACCAGGCCGACGTCGTCGTGTTCGTCGGTTCCCGGACGAACGAGAACGGCACCGACGCCTGGCGGGCGTTCCCCAGGGACGCTGCGATCGTCCATATCGACATTGACAGCGGCGAGATCGGCCGAAACTACGAGGCGGCCGTCCGCCTGCCGGGAGATGCCCGGCTGACCTGCGAAGCCCTGCTGGACGCACTCGAGGCACAGGACCTCAGCCGGCGGCGCGCCGCCCGTCCCGGTGTCGAGGCGCTGATCAGCGCCGCGCGGCACCAGCACCGGGTCGCGGTCGACGCCCTGATCGGCGGCGACACCCGGCCGGTCCGGCCCGAGCGCGTTGCCGCCGAACTAGATGCGGCTCTCATCGACCGCCGCGCGGTAGTGGTCACGGACGCGAGCTACTCCACCATCTGGATGGGCAACTACCTGCGCGCACGCCGTCCCGGTCAGCGTTTCCTCGCCCCGCGCGGGCTGGCGGGCCTCGGGTGGGGGCTTCCCCTCGCCCTCGGGGCCAAGGCCGCGGAGCCCGGCGCCTCAGTGGTGGCGCTGGTTGGTGACGGCGGGTTCGGCCACGTGTGGTCCGAACTCGAGACCGCGGTCCGGGAGCAACTCCCGGTCATCGTGGTCCTTCTCGACAACGGCATCCTGGGGTTCCAGAAGCACGTGGAGCTCGTGCAGTTCGGGGAGCACACCACCGCCACCGACTTCGCGCCTGTGGACCACTCGGCCATCGTCCGGGCCTGCGGAGCCGAGGCCATCCGCGTCGAGAATCCGGCCGATCTCGCGCCGGCCCTGGGCAAAGCCCTCGACAGCAACAGCACCTGGGTGATCGAGGTCCGCTGCGACCCCGAGGCGCGACCGCCCATCACCGCCTGGGACCCTCCGGCCTGACAGCCGCGGACCCTATCCGGATAACCCATCAAGACCGCCAAGGACGAGGTCATGGATTTCTGTATCGGCACGTGCGCCAAGATCGACCAGGTATCGCTGGTGAAGCAGGCCGAGGACGCGGGGGCGTCGCACTTCGGCGTGGGGGAGGGCCCGCTGCTCTTCAGCGACCCCTACCAGTTCCTCGCCCTTGCCGCCCGGGACACCTCCCGCATCAGGCTCGGGACCTGGGTCACCAACCCGCTTACCCGCATCCCCCCGGTGACTGCTAACTCCATCGCCACCCTCAACGCGCTGGCCCCCGGCCGGGTTTTCATGGGCATGGGGACGGCCAACAATGCCATGCGCTCGATGGGCCGCAATGTGGCCACCATGCGGCAGCTGGACGAGGCGCTCACCGTGGTCCGCGGGCTGCTGGGGGGGGAGCGCGTCACCCATTCCTGGGCCGGGGAGGATCGCGCGATCCAGTTCCTCGATCCCGAAGGGCACTGGTACAACCTCGCCGACCCGGTGGACATCTGGATGGCGGCCGGCGGTCCCAGGAGCCTGGCCCTCGCCGCCCAGCACGCGGACTACGTGTCCTACTGCCTGGGCCCGAACGCCGACATGATCAGGCTGATCCGCCGCCAGCTGGACAAGGCGGTCGCCGACGCGGGCCGTCCGGCGGGGTCGGTCAAACTGGTCTCCAACACCTGGTTCTACCTGCTGCGCCCAGGTGAGACGTGGGAGGACGGAGTGGACAACGGCTTCGGGTCTGGCCCCATCAGCTCCTGCATCGTCAACGCGGGACTTATGAGCCAGCACGCCGATGCGCTCGGCGGCGACATCGTCACGGCGGTCAGCCAGGCCGCCATGGCCTACCTGGGTGACCCAGCGGCCCCCGACGCGCCTCACTACCTTGACATCTGGGCTAAATACCTGCGCGGGCTGGACCCTGCGCACAAGCCCCTGATCACCAGGGATCTGGTGGACTACTGGTGCCTGTGCGGCACTCCCGAGCAGCTGCAGGAGCAGGCCCGGACGATGCTGGACGCGGGAGTGGACATGATCGGCGTCATGCTCTCCAACCCCTTCACCGCCGAGCGCGACGTCGCCGACATCGGATCATCCATCCTGGCCCACGCCTGACCGCGGCTTCCTGTGCCTCCAGAGGCCGGCCCGGTCCTCGCCCGGCGCCCGTCATCGTGAGCCTGCCGCCAGGATGACATTGCCGGGTACCGGCGAGGACCGGGCCAGAGATCTCCGGCGCAGGACGTGGCCCGCGAGGGGAGCGGGTCACCGCGGAGCCGCCGGACCGGGGCATGGGCTGGGGAACGGGTCAGCTGCCATCCGCCCCATCGCTGGCGGAGGCGGACCGGGCCTCGGCGTGAATGAGCGCGACGGTCCCGACGATGTGCGCTTCCATCTCGTCCTTGGCCCGGGCCTGGTTGCGCTCTCGCAGCGCTGCGATTATCTGCTCATGGTCGTCATGGCGTTCCGGCACCGATGACGCCAGAGGCTGCGGAATGCCGCTGGTGCTGATGAGCAGGTCGGACATGTCCCACATGCGCCGACTGATCTCCGCGACCACTGGCGAGTGCGCCATCGTGTGCACGATCGCGTGGAACTGCCGGTTGAGGACGCGGTACTGGTGCGCGCGGACCGACGGGTCGGGGTCGTCTGCGAGTTCGCCGATGCTGGCGTTCACGGCCGTGAGTTCGGCGAGCTGGCCCGGTGTGCCGCGCAGTGCGGCGACACCGGCGACGGCACCTTCCATTCCGCCGAAGACGGCGAAGAAGTCGGTAACATCCTGCGGCTTGTGGACCGGAACGCGGCATCCGACCTGCGGGATGATCTCGACTAGTCCGTCCGAGGCCAGCCGGCGCAGGGCGTCCATGATCGGCTGCTTGGAGACGTCAAACTCGGCCTTCAGTGCCTCCACTGGCAGCCGCTCGCCGGCCTGGTAGGCGCCCTCCAGGAGGCGGTCCTTCAGGAGGTCGTAGATCAGCGGCGCGAGGCGCTTGCCTGACAAGGCGGCGACGGTACGCATACCTGGTGCTGGCGGGGTCGGGCGGTCTTGCCAGGCAGCGGACGTCATGCTGCCAGCCTAGCCAGGGCACGGGGCATGGTGATGTGGCGGCGCATGACGCCCTCCGTGACTCCGCCTGTCTGGCGGTGAGTGGCGGCCCAAGGTTTCGAAGATGTTTCCGCCGGCCCCTTGAACTGCCGTCGTGGCTCGTTTACATTAACTGAAATGCTAGCATGCCAGTCCAGTCGAGGACGATGCAGCACGAGCGGACAGGGGCAAAGCGCGTGCCTTCAGCTCTGGTCACGATGTCGCACTCGCCGCTGATGGGTTTCACCGAGCCCGCACCGCGGGTCCGCAGCCGGGTCGATACCGCGCTGGGCGGAGCGCGGGCGTTCATCGCGGACTTCGGCCCAGAGCTGGTGGTGCTGTTCGGGCCAGATCACTACAACGGGTTCTTTTACGACATGATGCCGTCGTTCTGCATCGGGGCTGCCGCCGAATCCATCGGCGACTACGACACCAGCGCGGGCACCCTGCCGGTGGACCATGACGCGGCCCTGTCGTTCGTCCGCGCCGCGCTGGACGCTGAGATCGACGTGACCCTGTCCGAGCGGATGTATGTCGACCACGGGTTCGCGCAGCCGCTGGAGGTGCTGTTCGGCGGCCTGGACCGGGTCCCGGTGGTGCCGGTCTTCATCAATTGCGTGGCGCAGCCGCTGGGGCCGGCCCGGCGAGCGCGCCTGCTCGGCTGCGCGATCGGCTCGGCGGCGGCCGCCCTCCACCGGCGGGTGCTGTTCCTCGGCTCGGGTGGCCTATCGCACGACCCGCCGGTGCCGACCCTGGAGGGCGCGGCGCCGGAGGTCGCCGCCCAGCTGATCTCCGAGGGCCGCCGCCTCACCCCGGAGCAGCGGGCTGCCCGGCAGGCCCGCGTGATCCAGGCGGGACGCGACTACGCGAACGGCGTATCGACCATGCAGCCGCTCAACCCCGAATGGGACCGCAATCTGCTGGCCGTCCTCGCGTCCGGCGCTCTGGAGCAGATCGACGGATGGACCACAGACTGGTTCACCAAGCAGGCCGGTCACTCCGCACACGAGACACGCACCTCTATAGCTGCCTACGCCGCGCTCGCCGCCGCTGGCCCTTACTCGGTTACCTCTTCCTTTTACGAACCCATCCCGGACTGGATCGCGGGCTTCGCTGTCACCACCGCGGTACCCGCCGCCCAGCCTGCCTGACGCCCACCCACCAATCCCGGGCCAGCCCGGGCGCAAAGGAGCACGGCAATGGACTTCTGCATCGGAACATGCGCGAAAATCGACCAGGTCGGCCTGGTCAAGCAGGCCGAGGACCTCGGCGTTACCCATTTCGGCGTGGGCGAGGGCCCGCTGCTGTTTTCCGACCCCTACCAGCAGCTCGCGCTGGCGTCGCAGGTCACGTCCACCATCAACCTGGGCACGATGGTCACCAACCCGCTGACCCGGATCGCGCCAGTGACCGCGAACTCCGTCGCCACGCTGAACCATCTCGCGCCGGGACGCACGTTCCTCGGCATCGGCACCGCCAACAACGCGCTGCGCTCGATGGGCAACCGTCCCGCCACGATCAGGGAACTCGTCCAGTCGGTCGAGGTATCACGCGGTCTGCTGCGCGGCGAACGCGTCACGCACCGCTGGCACGGCCAGGAAACCGAAATCGAATTCCTCGACCCTAACGGCCTGTGGTACGACATCAACGACGTGCCGATCTGGATGGCCTGCGGCGGCCCGCGCGGACTCAAGGCGGCCGCAGCACTCGCGGACGCCGTCATCTACTGCCTCGGCCCGCAGCCGGACATGATCAACCTCGTCAAGCGGGAACTGGACAAGGCCGTCGCCGAAGCAGGCCGTCCGGAGGGCTCGGTCAAGCTCATCTCGCTCACCTGGTTCTACCAGCTGCGCAACGGCGAGACCTGGGAAGACGCCATCACCCAGGGATTCGGGTCCGGGCCAATCTCCTCCTGCCTGACCAACGTCGGTTTCATGAATGAGCACGTCGATGAACTCGGCGAGCCAATCGTCAATGCCTCGAACCAGGCCGCCATGGCCTACCTCGGCGACCCGAACTCCCCGGACCAGCCGCACTATCTCGAGACGTGGGCGAAGTACCTGCGCGGCCTGGACCCCGCGCACAAGCCCCTCATCACCAAGGAACTCGTCGACTACTGGTGCATGTACGGCGGCCCAGACGACGTCGCTGAGCAGACCCAGCTGATGCTGGATTCCGGCGTCGACCTGGTCAGCGTGTTCCTGTCCAACCCGTTTACCGCTGAACGCGATGTCAACGACATCGGCACATCCATCCTCGCCCGCGCCTGACCAGGCCGCCGGCACCCAAGGAGACAGACCCTCATGGACCTGAACCCGTCTAGCACCGCCGTCATCGCGGTGCACATGCAAAAAGACGTCGTCACTGCTGACGGTGCCCTGGGCGGCTTCTTCGCCGCCCAGGCCAACGACCGCGATGTCATCGGCATAATCGGCAAGCTGCTCGACACGGCCCGCGCCGCGGGTGTCACCGTTGTCTATACCCGCGTCGCCTGGCAGCCCGGCTACCCCGACCTTGTCGCCAACTCACCCCTGCTGGCCATGACCATGCAGGCTCAGTGCCTGATCGAGGGCAGCGACAAGGCCGAGATCGTCCCGCAGCTCACGCCACAAGGCGGCGACGTCGTCCTCACCCACAAACGGGTCGGCGGTTTCTCGGCCAGCCAGCTGGACGTCATCCTGCGCTCGCGCGGCGTCAACACGGTGGTGTTCACCGGCGTCGCCACCAACGCCTCGGTCGAGGGCACCGCCCGGCAGGCCAGCGACCTCGGCTACCGGACCATCATCGTCGCTGACGCGTGCAGCGCCGCTGACCCCGGCGCCCACGACGCCTCGATCGCCTCGCTGGGCTTGCTCGCCGAGATCGCCACCAGCGCCGAGGTCATCGACGCGCTGACCAGGCAGGGAGTGCACCAGTGAGCGACACCCCCGTCTGGGTCGCGCTCGGCAGTACCCCACATACCGTCCGGTACGTGCAGGTCGGCCCATGGTCCACCCGCATCCTGGAAGCCGGCGGCGGTGAGCCGCTGATCCTCATGCCCGGTACTGGTGGCCATCTGGAGGCCTACGCTCACAACATCCCGGCACTGGCCGAGCAGTACCACGTCATCGCCTACGACTACCCCGGCCACGGCTACACCACCCCCGCCACGGCCGACCTCGAACTGCCCGATTATGTCCAGCACCTGGTCGGGCTGCTCGACGCTCTCGACATTGACGTGGCCCACCTGAACGGGGAATCGCTCGGCGGCTGGGTCGCGGTGAAGTTCGCAGCCGCCCATCCCGAGCGAACCGGCAAGATCGTGCTCAACACCCCCGGCGGCACGATGGCCAGGCCGGAGGTCATGGAACGGATCCGCAGCCTGTCCCAGGCCGCGGCCGACGATCCCAGCGACGAGCGGATCCGGGCCCGGCTCGAATGGCTGATGGCTGACCCCGCGACCGTCACCGATGAACTCGTCGCCATCCGCAAGACGATCTACGCCCAGCCAGGGTTCGCCGAGTCAATGCGGCACATCCTGTGCCTGCAGGACCCGGAAGTACGGCGCCGCAACCTGATCACTGATGCCGAGCTCGCCGCGGTGCCGCACGGCGCGCTGGTGATCTGGACCTCCAACGACCCGTCCGGACCCGCCGCGGCGGGAATGGACATGGCCGCCAAGATCCCCGGCGGCCGGTTCGAGCACATCACTGGCGCCGGGCACTGGCCCCAATGGGAACAGCGCGAGGTGTTCAACAAGCTGATCCTGCAGTTCCTCAGCGAGGAGCAGGCCCCGTGAGTACTGGCCCGCACACCGTTCTGACTGTCCCGGGACCCGGGTGATGACCGCCGTCGGTGAGGCCGCCGCACGGCTGGCCGCTGCCGCGGACAGCCGGCGGCCCTGCCCGCCCGTCCGGGACCTGCTGCCAGCCGGTGACATCAACACCGCCTACGCCGTGCAAACCGCGCTGATCGGCGCACGCACCAGCAACGGCGCAACACTCGTCGGCTGGAAGATCGGGCTGACCAACCCCAAGGTCCAGGCCCAGCTCGGCGTGGACCAGCCCGACTTCGGGAAGCTGCTGGACGACATGGCCTGCCCGCAGGACACACCGGTGGACCACAGCCGGCTGCTGCAGCCCCGCATCGAAGCCGAGATCGCGTTCGTCCTTACCGGCGACCTGGACCAGCCCGGCGACATCAGCGCCAGCGCGGTCCGCGCCGCTGCCGGCTACGCCGTCGCCGCCCTTGAAATCGTTGACAGCCGCATCGCCGGCTGGGACATCAGCATTGTCGACACTGTCGCCGACAACGCCTCATCCGGCCTGTTCGTCCTCGGCGCCGCCCACACGCCACTGCACAGGTTCGACCCTGCAGCAGTCGGGATGAGCATGACCCGCAACGGGGACGTCGTGTCCACCGGCAGCGGCGCCGACTGCCTCGGCGATCCCCTCACCGCCGTCGCTTGGCTGGCCACTACTGCCCGCGATTACGGCCAGCCACTGCGGGCCGGCGACGTCATCCTGTCCGGTGCGCTCGGGCCGATGGTCCCGGTCGCACCTGGCGACACCTTCCGCGCGGAGCTGACCGGGCTCGGCTCCGTGCACGCCAGCTTCACCACACAGACGCAGGAGGCGCCGTGAGCACCGCGCGCACCACCCCGCCAGACGCGACCGGCCCGCGTATGGTACCGGCGACCAGCGTCAGGCCTGCAGCTCCGGTGCCGCAGTTGGTGGAGGCACCGGCATGAGCGGCGAGCAGCCCGGCACCGGACGTGGCAGGGCCGGATCCGGAGATGAGGCATACGACACCGACGTCCTGGTCGTGGGCACCGGCCCGACCGGCGCCACCTGCGCGCTCGCCCTGGCCACCTACGGCGTTCGGGTCCGGGTAGCAAGCAAGTGGAACTGGCTGGCCAACAGCCCGCGCGCCCACATCACCAACCAGCGGACCCTCGAGGTGCTGCGCGACCTCGGCGTCGAGGAGGAGGCCACAGCAGTCAGTACGCCATGGAGCCTCATGGGCGACACCGTGTTCACCACCAGCCTGGCCGGCAAAGAAGTCGCGCGGCTGCGGACCTGGGGCACCGGCGAGAACCGCATCGGGGACTACCTGCAAGGCAGCCCGTGCCCGCTGCTGGACATCCCGCAGCCGTACCTGGAACCCGTCCTGGTAAAGAACGCCGCCGAGCGGGGCGCCCAGATGGCCTTTAACACCGAGTACCTATCGCACGTCCAGGATGAAACCGGCGTGACGTCGACCCTGCGGGACCGGCTGACCGGACGGGAGTACACCGTCCGGAGCCGCTTCCTTGTCGGCGCGGACGGCGCCCGCTCGGCCATCGTCGAGGAACTCGGGCTGCCTATTGAAGGCACCATGGGGCGCGCCGGGACGATCTACACCTTGTTCAGGGCCGACCTGGCTAGATACGTCGAGCACCGCCCGAGCATCCTGCACTGGATCATGACGCCTGGCGCTGGCTACGGCGAGATCGGCATGGGCACATTCCGTGCCGTCCGGCCCTGGACGCAGTGGATCGCCGGCTGGGGCTACGACATCAATGGACCCGAACCCGACCTCCGGCCGGAAGCGGTCATGCCCCGGATCCGGGAGATGATCGGCGACCCTGAGGTCGAGGTGGAGATCGAGAGCGTCACCACCTGGCAGATCAACCAGGCGTGGGTGACCCGGTACTCGTCCGGACGGGTGTTCTGCGGTGGCGACGCGGTGCACCGGCACCCGCCATCGAGCGGCCTCGGGTCGAACACCTCCATCCAGGATGCGTTCAACCTGGCGTGGAAGCTGGCCTACGTCCTCAGGGGATGGGCAGGCATGGGGCTTCTCGGCTCCTATTCCGACGAGCGGGCGCCGGTCGGGAAGCAGGTGGTCGCCCGGGCCAACCAGTCGCGTGTGGATTACGGGCCGATCAACGAGGCGTTCCGGACCGTCGGCGAAGCCGATCCGGTTGCGGCCGGCCTGGCCAAGCTTGCCGACCCCAGCCCGGAAGGAATTGCCGCGCGCGAGGCGCTGGTTAAGGCCGTCGAGTGGAAGAACACGGAGTTCAACGCGCAAGGCACAGAACTAAACCAGCGCTACGAGTCCTGCGCGGTGCTGCCCGATCCAGACGTCGGCGGAGAGACGTGGGCCAGGGACAGGGGCGTGTACCTGCAGGCCACCACCCGTCCTGGGGCCAAGCTGCCGCACGTCTGGCTCGTTGACAGCTCAGGATGCAAGACCTCGACCCTGGACCTCACCGGCAAAGGGAAATTCTCCCTCCTCACCGGGCTGGCCGGCCGTGCGTGGGCCGCGGCCGCCGGCAAACTCGAGCTGCCGTACCTGCGCACCGTGGTCGTCGGTGCTGAGGGCAGCGAAGACTCCTATCACGACTGGCATCGGGCACGTGAAATCGAGGAAGCCGGCGCGCTGCTCGTCCGGCCCGACGGCTATGTCGCCTGGCGGCACACGGCCTCCGTCTGGGACGAACAGGAAGCCGTCCATCTGCTCCAGGCCGCCATCAGCGCCATTCTCAGCAACAATGCCTAGCCGCAGGTTTTGCCGCCTGACAGCGGCCCGCGCTTGATCTCTTAAGCATGAAAGTGGCGGACAGCCAGGAGGATCAATCATGGCAACCACCCGCGCCAGGCGGAAATCTGGCCCTAAAGGCGAGCCGGTTGAGAGCCGCGACAGACAGTTGCTGCTGCGGATCTTCGAAACGATGGCCCTGATGCGCGCCACCGAGGACCGGATGGTGAGCATGTACCGGTCCGGCGATCTGCTCGGATCCTTGTACACCGGGCACTGGCATGAGGCCATCGCAGTCGGCACCGCGTCCGCGCTCCGGCAGGATGACTTTCTCGCGCCGCTTCACCGTGACCTTGGAGCCCACCTGTGGCGCGGCATGGATCCGGCGCAGATAATGGCAAGTTTCATGGGCAAGGCCACCTCGCCCACCGGCGGCCGGGACGGCACACTGCACTACGGCCGGCTCGACCTGAACATCTACAACCCGCCCAGCCACATCCCTGATAACTACCCGGTGGCCACCGGGGCCGCCTTCGCCTTCCAGTACAGGTCTGAGGACCGAGTGGCGCTTGCCTACTGCGGCGACGGGTCGACCTCAGAAGGCGACTTCCACGAAGCCGTCAACATCGCCGCAGTGATAAAGCTGCCCTGCATCTTCATCGTGGAAAACAATCAGTACGCGTATTCCACACCGCTGCGCCTCCAGTCCGCGACGGCTGATTTCAGCGTCAAGGCCCAGGCGTACGGGATACCGGGGGTCACCGTCGATGGCACCGACGTGCTGGCTGTTCATGACGCCACCGCGGAGGCAGTGGCACGGGCCCGCTCGGGTGAGGGCCCCTCGCTCATTGAGTGCGTGACCATGCGGATGCACGGGCACGCCGAGCACGATCCAGCCGATTACGTGCCGCGCGCCATGCTGGAAGAATGGCAAAAGCGCGATCCGGTGGCGCTCTACCAGAGCAGCCTGCTCGAGCACCACGTGATTGACGAGGAAACGGCAAGCAAAGTCCGCGAGGCCGCGCGCAAGAAAGCTATCGAGGCGCGCAAGACGGCGCTCGCAGATCCCCTTCCTGACCCGGCGACAGTGGAGCAGGGTGTATATGCAGACTGACAACGGTCAGGTGACCTACCTCGATGCCATATCGCAGGCCCTGATGAGCGAGATGGAGGCCGATCCGGACGTTTTCATCATCGGTGAGGACGTCGGCCAGTTCGGCGGTGCCTTCAAGGTCACCAAGGGATTTCTGGACAAGTTCGGGCCCCGCCGCGTAGTAGACACGCCCATGGCCGAGTCCGGGTTCACCGGCCTGGCGGCAGGTGCGGCGCTGCTGGGGCTGCGGCCGGTGGAGTATCAGTTCGCCGACTTCATCTCGGCCGCGTTCGACCAGATCATCAACGTCATGGCCCGGCACCATTACCGGACGGGTGACCCGATGCCGGTGACGCTCCGGGCGCCGTTCGGCGCCCGCCTCCGCGCCGGGCCCACGCATTCCCAGAGTGTCGAATCGTATTTCGCTCATGTGCCCGGCCTGAAGATCGTGACACCGGGAACCCCGGAGGACGCCGCTGGCCTGCTGATCAGTTCGATCAGGGACAATAACCCGGTCCTCTTCCTGGAGAGCAAATACCTCTATCGCCGGCTGCGGACATCAGCCCCGTTGCCGCTGGAACCCATGCCCCTCGGGCAAGCCAAGGTGGTCCGCGAAGGCAGCCAGGTCAGCGTCATCACCTACGGGGCGTATGTGTCCGAGTGCCTGGATGTCGCGGCCGAACTGGATAAAGAGGGCATCTCGGCGGAAGTGGTCGACGTGCGGACGCTGGTCCCGCTGGACGTGGAAACCATCGTGGCGTCGGTACGGAAGACCTCCCGGGCTGTGGTCGTGCACGAAGCCGCCCTGCGGCTCGGCTACGGAGCCGAGATCGCCGCCGTCATCCAGGAGGAGTGCTTCTGGTGGCTGGACCAGCCAGTGGCCCGGATCGGCGCGAAGAACACCCCCACGCCCACCAGTCCGCCGCTTGAGGATGCGGTCCTGCCCCAGGCGGCGCAAATCGCCGAAATCGTGCGGAGGGTGGCCACGGAATGACCGGCCATGACCTGATCGTCCTGGGCGGCGGCTCAGGCGGCTACGCGGCCGCGCTCTCTGGAGCCACTGGCCGATTGCAGCACGGCTGAGCCGTAGGAGACATGTGATGAGCGCTGACGTTTACGAGGTCACGATGCCGAAGCTTGGCGAGAGCGTGACAGAGGGCGTTGTCTCCGTGTGGCTAAAGCAGGTCGGTGATCCCGTCGCCTTCGACGACCCGCTCTTCGAGGTATCGACCGACAAGGTGGATTCCGAGGTAACGAGCTCCTACGACGGTGTCCTGCTCGAGATCCTGGTCAACGCCGGTGACACGGTCCCCGTCGGAACCCCCCTGGCCCGGATCGGCGAGCCCGGCGCAGCGGCGGGGCGGGACTCGGCGCCGCCCGCCGGCACGGCCCCGCAGGCGCCGGAAACACACGAGCCAGCCGCCAAATCCGCCCTCGCAGCCGCCCCGCCGGCAGGTGACGGCCAGCCCGGGATATTGCTGTCACCGTTGGTGCGGCGGCTTGCGGCCGAAAAAGGTATCGACCTGGCCTCAGTGTCCGGTTCCGGAGTGGCCGGCCGGATCCGCCGTGAGGATATACAGCAGGCGATCGCAGCGCAGCCCGCCGCCTCGGCGGAGCAGGGCGCGGTAGCCCAACCGCCTACCACGCCAGTCACGCCACCAGTACCCACCATGGCGCAGCCGTCAGTCCCGGCAACGGCGGCAGCACCGCAGCCGACTGCCGGTGCAGGCGGCTTGGCAGGTGATGAGGTCGTCAAGCTGTCGCGGATGCGGCTGATCACAGCTGACCTCATGATCAAGTCGCTCAAAACTTCCGCCCACGTATGGACCTCGGTCGAGGTGGACTTCGAGCACGTCGAGCAGGTCCGCCAGCGCCATAGGGAACAGTTCAAGAAGACCGAAGGCATATCACTGACCTACCTTCCCTTCATCGCGCGGGCAGTATGCGATGCGCTCCGCGAGTTCCCCGTCGTGAACTCCTCGATCCACATCGAGAACCAGACGATGACCCTGCACCGCTACGTGAACCTCGGTATCGCGGTAGACCTCAGCGAGCAAGGACTCCTGGCCCCTGTGGTGAAGAACGCTGATTCACTGAACCTCCGGGGCCTGGCCCGGAATATCGCCGCGGTCGCCGCGTCGGCGCGAGCCCGGAGCCTGTCGGCTGCGGACATGAGCGGTTCGACGTTCACGATCACGAATCCAGGTCCGTTCGCCAGCTACGCCTCCGCGCCGGTGATCAACCAGCCGAACGTGGCGATCCTGTCCACCGACGGGATCGCGCGGCGTCCCGTCGCCGTGGGTGATGCCATAGCGATTCACCACACAGGCATTCTCGGCTTTTCCTATGACCACCGCGCTTTCGATGGCGCGACCGCATCCTTGTTCCTGCGGTATCTCCGCGACGCCATACAAGATCGTGGCTGGGACGCCGAGTTTTCCTGACGCGCCAGGCCGTCGAGGGCCAGTTAGGCAGATGATGAGATGGTGAAGCGCCCATATGAGCTTGCCTCACAGCGCGGAGCTGTGGTGGCGCGGGTTCGCCTGCGGGGCAGCTCGGTGCTGTCGTCACCGCTGCTGAACCGGGGTACTGCGTTCACGCTCGCCCAGCGGGAGGCGCTGGGTCTGACGGGGCTGCTGCCCGACGGTGTCTCGACCATCGAGGGGCAACTCGCACGGGTGTACGGGCAGTACCAGCGCCAGCCTGATGACCTGGCCAAGAACCTGTACCTGGCGGCGTTGCGGGATCGTAACGAGGTGCTGTTCTACCGGCTGCTGACCGAGCACATCGAGGAGATGCTCCCGGTCGTCTACACCCCGACGGTAGGCACGGCCATCGAGCGGTTCAGTCACGAGTTCGGCCGTCCCCGCGGTGTCTATCTCTCGGTGAATCACCCCGGGCAGGTCGAGACGGCGTTCCGGAACTACGGGCTGGGACCTGATGACGTCGATCTGATCGTCGCCACCGATTCTGAGGGGATCTTGGGTATCGGCGACTGGGGGGTCGGCGGCATCGAGATAGCGATCGGCAAGCTCGCCGTCTACACCGCCGCGGCTGGCCTGCACCCGCGCCGGGTCATCCCGGTGGTCCTGGACGCCGGCACTGACAACCCGGACCTGCTCGCTGATGACATGTACCTGGGCAACCGGCACCCGCGGGTGCGGGGAGCACGGTTTGACGAGCTGATTGACGCCTACGTCACCACCGCCACCCGGCTATTCCCGAACGCCATGCTGCACTGGGAGGACTTCGGCGCCGCCAACGCCCGCCGCATCCTTCTCAAGTACGCCAGCAGCGTGTGCACCTTCAACGACGACATGCAAGGGACCGCCGCGATCGTGCTGGCCGCCGCGCTGAGCGCGATCCGGGCCACCGGCACGCGGATGCGTGACCAGCAGGTGGTGATTCACGGCGCCGGCACTGCCGGGATCGGTATCGCCGATGTGCTGCGGCAAGTGATGATCTCCGATGGCCTTAGCCCGGCCGAAGCGACCGGGCGCTTCTACGCGCTCGGCAGTAACGGCCTGCTCACCAGTGACTATCCGGGAACGCTGCGGGATTTCCAGGTTCCCTACGCCCGCCCCGCCGCAGAAGTCGCGAGCTGGCAGCGCGACAGCGACGGCCGCATCAGCCTGGCCGAGGTTGTGACCTGCAGCCACCCCACCATGCTGATCGGAACCTCCACCCAGCCAGGAGTCTTCTCCGAGCACATCGTCACCGACATGGCAGCACACGTCGGCCGGCCGGTCATCATGCCGTTGTCCAATCCCACCTCACGCTCAGAAGCCCGGCCGGCCGATCTGATTGCCTGGACTGGTGGGCGAGCGCTTGTCGCTACCGGCAGCCCATTCCCGCCCGTCGCCTACGACGGGCTGAGCTACCAGATCGCCCAGGCCAACAACGCGCTCATCTTCCCCGGCCTCGGGCTCGGAGTCACCGTCTCCCGAGCCAAGCGCGTCAGCGATGGGATGCTCGCCGCCGCCGCGGCCGCGGTCGCCGGCCTTTCCGACGCCACCAAACCGGGCGCTCTTCTGCTGCCCCCAGTCACCGGCCTGCGCAGCGTGTCCGCGGCCGTCGCCACTGCCGTCGCGGAAGCAGCACACGCTGAGGGCCTGGCCGGAGTAGCTCTCGACGACCCCGCCAGGCAAGTAGCAGAGGCGATGTGGATACCCGCCTACCCGAAGATTGAGCCCATCTGAACGCGGCACGCGAAATCAGCCCTGAGCCTGCGCCGAATCGGCAACTGATCTGATCGTTCGCTGGTTGTCGATGAGCCTGCAGCATGATCACTCTAAGTAGTCGATGGTTGGGGAGTCCCGTCTCTGGTTATGCTTTGGCCGAGTAGTCGAATATTCGTTCGGCCAGAGTTGATCATGCGGCCGGGCAGTCTCAGGGAGATCATTTTGAGGGGCACTTTGGGGGGCAGAATGGTGTTAGCGAGCGTCAGCCTGAGTCAGGCTCAGCTCGCGTGAGTTAGTGTTTGCGCAGTTGGCGCAGCGTATGGCGTCGGCGGTGGACATGCTGGTGGTTCATGGCATGCAAGAGGTCAGCGGTTCGAGCCCGCTTAGCTCCACTTCACGGTATTTCCGCAGCTCAGAGCCTTCCTGAGCGCGGGGGTTGGCCACGACGCATTGGTCGACCAGCACCCCACCCCGACGCTCGCTAGTCCTATTACTGCAGGTCACGGGTCTGCGCCGCTCGGATGGTGAGTGCTTGCGTGTCTCGCAACTGGACTTGTGCTGCTGGTCCTCTGCATGCAGGTGTTTGCACTGCTCAGAGTCCCCGGAGGGGGATCCCGGGAGGCAGACTGCTCCGCAGGAAGCCCTGTGGGAGCCAGAACGGGAGTCTTCGCCAGGTCACGCGGACCGCGTTCCTATGATCGCGGGATGACGGATTCGGCGGGCGGTCATGTGGCGGTCACCCGGCGGCTGTGGGACGAGCACATGTCGGCCTGGTTCGAGCGGTACGCGCGGTCCCGGTGGGCGTCCGCTGAGCCGTACTGGGGGATGTGGTGCATCCCCCAGTCGCGGTTGCCGGTCCTGCCGGGCGGCCTGGATGGGGTGGTGGCGGTGGAGCTGGGCTGCGGCAGCGGGTACGTCTCCGCGTGGCTGGCCCGCCGTGGCGCGCGGCCGGCCGGGGTGGACGTCTCGGCCCGGCAGCTGGCCGTCGCGCACCGCCTGCAGGGCGAGTTCGGCCTGCGTTTTCCGCTGGTTCAGGCTGATGCCGAGCGGGTGCCGCTGGGTGCGGGCTGCGCTGACCTGGTGATCAGCGAGTACGGTGCGTCGGTCTGGTGCGATCCGTACCGGTGGATTCCGAAGCGGCTCGGCTGCTGCGGCCTGGTGGCCGGCTGGTGTTCATGGCCCAGTCCACGCTGGCGCGCATGTGTATCCCGGAGCAGGGTCCGGCCACCGGCCGGCTGGTACGCGACCTGTTCGGGCTGCACCGCATAGTCCAGCATGGCACCTCCGGCAGCCAGTACCAGCTGTTCACGCTGCCGCACGGGGGAATGGATCCGGCTCCCGGGCAGGTGCGGCCTAGCGGGACCTGAGTTGGGCCACGATTTGGCCTCTCAGCCGGTTGTGGATCCCTGACGTGCGGCTTTGCGTTCGAGAAGGCCAAGGTTGCGCACTAAATCTGGCCTGTAGAGGCCGTGTCTTCGTATGTACGGATGGTGGAGACCGAGTTCGGTGCGATGGCGGCGCAGATCGTTTGTGCGGCGCGGCGCGGGTGGCTGGATATCGAGCGTCTCGGGTCTGCTCATGAGGACGCCGGGCTGGAGCTGCTGAAGGCGGGCCGCAGCGCTGGGTCCCCCATCCCGGCTGTGGCCTGACCCCGGGCCCGGAGACGAATGCCTGGCGCCGCTGTGTGCAGGGCGGGAGCTGGGTCAGGACAGGGCCGGGGGAATCGTGCACTGGGTGCATGCTGAACCGCGCAGCGGTCCGGGGCGGTTGTGACTCAACCTTGACGGATGCCACAGCGTTAGGCGAGTAGATGGATCGGCCAAGACCGGGAGGCGGGCGTGTCCTTCGAGGAATTCGTGCGGGGCTGCTCGCCGCGCCTGTTCCGGACCGCGTTGCTGCTGGCCGGGCGGGACCGGGCGGCGGCCGAGGATCTGCTGCAGCTGGCGCTGGAACGTGCCTACCGGCACTGGGGGCGCGTGTGCCGCTCGGGTGATCCCGAGCGGTATGTGCGGCGGATTCTGGCGAACGCGGCGAATGACCGGTGGCGGCGGGCGGTCCGGCGGCCCGAGCGGCCGCTGGGTCCTGGTGACTGTGGCCCGGTGGCGCAGGACCAGGCGGACGTGGTCGCCGAGCGCGATTTCCTGATCCGCGCGCTCGCTGGGCTGCCGCCGCGGCAGCGGACCGTGCTCGTGCTGCGGTACTACAACGACCTGTCTGAGGCGGAGATCGCCGGCGTGCTGGGGTGCAGCGCGGGGACGGTCAAAAGCCAGGCCTCGCGGGGGCTGGCCCGGCTGCGCGAGGTAGCCGGGTCATCGGCCGAGCCGGCCGGTGGGCAGATGAGGAGGAGGTCGCCGTGCTGACTGATATGGAGGGACGGCTGCGGGCCGCGATGGAATCGGCGGTCGGCAGCGAGCAGCCACCACGGAATCTGGCGGAGCTGGTGCGGCGCCGTCACCGGCGGCATGTGCGGCGGGCCGCTGTGGCCGGGGCCGCGTCGGCTGCGGTCGTGGCCGCCCTCATCCCGGCAGCCGCGGGGGTCTTGGGCCGCGGCCCCGGGCCAGCAGGGGGGCACCGGCCGCCCGCTTCCACGGTCTACGTCGCACTGCGGGACAAGCTGGCCAGCATGCTGGTCCCGATCAGCGCGGCCACCAACCGGCCCGGCAAGCCGATCCGCCTCGGCGGATCGTGGGCGCAGCACGGCGGATCGCTGGCGGTCACGCCGGACGGCAAGACCCTCTATGTCTCCGCCCCCGCCGAGACCACCCCGATCAGCACCGCCACCAACAAGCCCGGCAAGCCGATCCGCGTCAATGGTGGTCATTTCGCGATCGACCCGGACGGCAAGACCGCTTACGCCGCAGGCCCGGTCGGTAGTGCCGTTGGCCTCGTCAGGGGCACGTTCACCCCGGTCAACCTGGCCACCAATACGCCTGGCAAGCCGATCCGCCTCTGCTCCAACCCCGGAGCGATCGCGTTCACCCCGGATGGGAAGACCGCCTATGTCACCTGCCCCTACACACGCCCGAGCACGGTGATCCCGGTTAACACGGCTACCAACACGCCCGGCAGGCCGATCCCCGTCGGCCGCCGTGCCCGTGCCATCGCCGTCACCCCGGACGGGAAGACCGTCTATGTCCTGGGGCTGGACACCGTCACCCCGATCAGCACCGCCACGAACAAGCCCGGCCAGCCGATCCGCCTTGGGTCAAACTCCAATGCCCTCATCGCGATCACCCCGGACGGGAAGACCGTCTACGTCGGCGCCACCGGCCGGGTCGTCCCGATCAGCACCGCCACGAACACGCCCGGCCAGCCGATCCGTATCGGGGCCGGTGTCCCCGCCGAGGAAATTGTGTTCACCCCGGACGGGAAGACCGCCTACGTGGCCAACGGCGAAGGGCCCACCGGCCGGGTCATCCCGATCAGCACCGCCACCGGCACGCCCGGCAAGCCGATCTTCATCGGAGTTGGCACCGCGATGGCGATCACCCCGCACGGGAAGACGGTCTACGCCGCCGCGCTCAACAAGGTCGTGCCCATCAGCACCGCCACCAACACGCCCGGCCAGCCGATCCGGCTCCCCGACGGGCTCCCCACCTGGATCGTGACCACGCCCTGACCTGGACGGCAGCAAGGCCACGGCCTGGTCAAGACCCGGGCAGCCACCGTGGGCCACCCGGGTGAGCAGCCTCGCCCCGGCGGACGAACAAGGCGGCCATCTCCGCAGGCCCCTGCTGTTGCCGGCACTGCTGTCAAGACAGCGCAGACAGCGATCATCCAAATGATCACCCGCGCCAGCTGACTTGCGCACTAATGTGGCCCAACTCGGGTCCCGGAGCAGGGTCCGGCCACCGGCCGGCTGGTACGTGACCTGTTCGGGCTGCACCGCATAGTCCAGCGTGGCACCTCCGGCAGCCAGTACCAGCTGTTCACGCTGCCGCACGGGGGAATGGATCCGGCTCCCGGGCAGGTGCGGCCTAGCGGGAGAGGACCTGGTCGAAGTTCAGGTGCCGCCCGGCGCTGCCAGCAACGACTTCCCCGAGCTTCCGACGAGTGGGCCCGGCGCTGGCCGGCCGAGGAGGTCTGGTTCGCCCGCCGCCGATCAGCCGCATAGGCCGTCAGGGAACTAGCCGGACTGGGCGAGCATCCGACCAGCGGCTAGATGATGCGTCTTTCCACAGTCTGCTCTCGGGCTGTCTGGGACGGTTCGCCTGTCCGACTTACGTCTCAGGGCTCTGGTCAAGCCCCCGTGGTGTCGTCGGCGCCGGAATTT
>Ga0208480_1000184_pt1 | contig 24678 bp, 25 predicted proteins | sample NGESurshal092012_4_FD_184485 | JGI IMG/M metagenome (GOLD analysis project Ga0208480, IMG submission 184485) | Arctic peat soil microbial communities from Barrow, Alaska - NGEE Surface sample F53-1 shallow-092012 (SPAdes) | ecosystem: Environmental > Terrestrial > Soil > Wetlands > Peat ... | reverse complement strand
CGGACCGGATCGAGAACGCCCAGGTCGCGGTCTACCTTGGCTATGCTGCCCCGCGCGGGCACGCGCTGATTGACCGGGAGCTGTACCTGCCGAAGTCCTGGACCGGTGACCCGGCCCGCTGCGAGGCGGCCGGGATTCCTGGACACGCGGCGTTCGCGACCAGGCCGCAGCTGGCCAGGCTGATGATCGAGCGGGCCGTCAGCGCGCGGGTGCCGTTCGCCTGGGTGGCCGCCGACGAGGCCTATGGGGATAACGGGCCGCTGCGCACCTGGCTGGAGCAGCAGCACATCGCCTATGTGCTGGCCGTCGCGCGCGATCACCGTGTCCCCGCCGGGGCCGGCCGCACCGTCCGCGCCGATGAGCTCGCCGCGCGGCTGCCCAGGCGTGCCTGGCAGCGGCTATCGGCTGGTGATGGCGCCAAGGGACACCGGTGGTACGACTGGGCCTGGGTCACCATCGACCCCGGGGGCGCCCCGGCCGGGCAGCGGTCCCTGCTCATCCGCCGCAATAACACCACCGGCGAGCTGGCCTTCTACCGCTGCTACGCCCCCGCCCCGGCATCCCTGGCCGTCCTGGTCCGCGTCGCGGGCCGCCGCTGGACCGTGGAGGAGACTTTCCAGGCCGGCAAGGGCCTGGCCGGGCTCGACCAGCACCAGGTCCGCCGCTGGAACTCCTGGCACCGCTGGACCACCCTGGCCATGCTCGCCAGCGCGTTCCTGGCCGTCCTGGCCGCTACCGAGCGCGCCCGCCAGCCCCCGCCCGACGGCATGATCCCGCTGACCAGCAGCGAGATCCACCACCTGCTCAACGTCCTCCCCGCCCAGCCTGACTGCTCCATCCGGCACCGCCTGCGCTGGTCAGCCTGGCGACGCAGCCACCAGCACCGCGCCAGGACCAGCCACTACCAAAAGCGCGCCGAACATGAAGACCACGAAGTCAGGCTGCCGTACCAGCTCAGCTCGGCTGATCTGCCATTATGCAGTGAGTCATCGGGACGAGCTCCCCGGCGGCCGGCTGGGCTGGCGTTACCCCTTGTAAGTGGTGGTGACGGAGACCTGGAGTTTCCCGCTGCCGGGCAGGTGTCCTTGGAGGCTGAGTGAGCAGGTAACCGGGTGGGCGATTCCGGGGCGCAGCTTGAATCTGAGCGGGCCCCGCGAATCGAAGGTCCCGGTGGCGCCGGCGCCGCGGTCGCCGTGCGCGCAAGCGAGGGTGTACTGGCCCTCCATGGCCTGGTTCGGGGTTGCGGTGAGGTAGGCGTGCATCATCACGGGCCGGCTCGCCCTGACGTTCAGGGCGCAAGCGGCGTGATCGCCACTGGAGCTACAGGACCCGATCGTGTGCGTCCGGGCGGGTGCGGTCGGGGTGGTGCGCGCGGAGGCGGCCCTTACCGGGGCGGTGGTGGCCGAGGCGGGAACCGCGGCCACGGTCCCCAGGGCGGTCGCGCCCACGGCAATGACCCCTGCGATGGCGTTCCTGGTCATCAACTGATTCTCCTGTCTACAGATGCGAGATCGACGGGGCGTCATTCGCCGGACAGCGCCGGGCCCGGCGGCTGAGCCGACGCCAGGTCTTGCCGCTTGAAGAACGCGGTGGAGGCCGGGAGCCACAGCAGGCACACCGCCGCGACGCCGACCGGCCAGGTCAGTACAAGCACTGCCAGGCCGCCAAGGCTCCCGGTCAGGCTGATCAGCCTGGGATCGGCGAGGGCCACGCTGATGTCCATCGTCGCCAGGCCGAATAGTGCCGCGGCCGCGATGCGCGCCCAGTTCCGGCGCTGGCCGGCCGACCGCGCCATCCACAGCCACAGGGCGATCACGACCAGGTCGCCCACGATGCCCACCGCGACGGCGAGCGGCCTCAGCGGGGGTACCTGGAGATAGCCGGTCAGCTCGGGCAGTCTCACGTGGTGGAGCTTGTTGTCGTCGATGGAGGCCAGCGCGATGGTCAGGTAGACGGAGTTGATCAGGTTGAGCGTGCTGAGGGCGGCGCCCGCGTACATGAGCCAGACGGCGGCCCGCACCGTGCGCGCCGACCGTGGCAGGCCGGGGCGCAAGCGCAGCAGCAAGCCGTTCCTGATCAGGTTCGCGTACTCGGCCAGGCCAGGCCGACGCTGGCCGTCCGGGGCGCAGGCCATCAGCACCGCGAGGATCTCCGGCCCGTTCTCACGCCGGAACGCCCGCGGATACCACGCCAGCAGCCGGCGGTAGCGCTGCTCAAGGCCCGCCTGGCCGGTCACCTCGCCGTCCCGGCGGCCGGGTTCAGCCGGGTCAGCGCGGCGCCGGCGTTAGCCTGCAGCCGGGCGGCCTCGGCGGCGAGCAGCCGGGTGCCCGTGGGCGTGAGCCGGTAATACCGGCGAAGCCGCCCGTCCGCGACCTCTTCCCGGTCCACCTCGATCAGCTCGTCGGTGCGCAGCCGGTCTAGGGCGGAATACAAGGTCCCCGGGCGCAGCCGGACCCGGTCCCCGGAGATCTCCAGGACATCGGCGATGATCCCGTACCCGTGCTGGCTGCCGTCAGCCAGCGCGGTGAGGATCAAGAAGGTTGCCTCCTGCATCGCTCGTGTACTCATGCAGACGTTATATACAGTCAAACGAGCATTAGCAAGCCAGAGACCCCGATCGGGGAGCCGGGCATCGTCCGTTCCGGGCATGTTCCGCAGGTCTCGAGATGAGAGTGCTCGCGCAGGCTGATGTCGGTAGGCGCCCCCAGCGGGGCTCCACGCAGAACATCTCGTAGCGGGTCGGCTAGCGCAACCAGCGTCGGGGACACTTGACTGGTGAGCTGCCGATCACGGCAGGCCCTCCACCAGCCGCTGGCCTGGGCGGGATGCGGACGAGCAGAAGTTCAACCTTGACTTGCTCCATAATCTCCTTCGGTCCGCCGGCGCCCGCGAGCTATCTCGGTGGCAAGCTGGTTCGGCCCGGGAGCGAGCATCAGCGAGCGAGGACCGAACCGGCGCGGCAGGTGCTGCCTTAACAGAACGCACGTCAGCGAGGCTAGTACGGCAGCCTGACTTCGTGATCTTCATGTTCGGCGCGCTTTTGGTAGTGGCTGATCCTGGCGCGGTGCTGGTGGCTGCGCCGCCACGCTGACCAGCGCAGACGGTGCGGGATGGAGCAGCCAGGCTGGGCGGGGAGGACGTTGAGCAGGTGGTGGATCTCGCTGCTGGTCAGCGGGGTCATGCCGTCGGGCGGTGGCTGGCGGGCGCTCGGTAGCGGCGAGGACGGCCTGCCGTGCCGGTGTACTGGCGCTGGACCGCCACCGTGCGGGTCCCCTTCTTGAGATCACCCGTCTCATCAACCACGAGGACCGCGTCCGCATCGCCCAGGTGCCCGGTCACATAGCCGCGCAGGTCATCGCGGACCGCGTCGGCATCCCAGACCGCGCGGGCCAGCAGGTGCTGCAGCCCGCCGGGCGCCGGGTGCCCGGCGTGCTCGGCGATCGTCCAGCAGTTCTTGCCCGGCAGGTCCGACATCAGGCCCAGCACCAGGTCACGGGCATGCCGCCGCGGCTCCACCTGGGCGAACCGCCCCGCGATCCGGCCCATCAGCCCGTTGAAATGCACCCGCCACCGCTCAGGGCCTGCGCTGTGGCCCGCGGCCACCGCAAGATCATCCGTGTTCCGCACAAACCCGGCATGATCACGCGGTGGCCGCTCCGTGTCACGCCGCCACGCCCAAGATCACGAAGTCAGGCTGCCGTACTAGCACGGTGGCCTTACCGTGCGGAAGGCGCATGGCGCAGGCCTATCGTCCGCTGGAGAAAATCCAGCTGGTGCAGCAGGAGGCTTTCCGCTACCGCTCCGGCGGCCTGGTGCGTCGCCCCGGGCAGCGGCAGGACTTCGTGCGGCCGGCCGGCCGCCAGCAGTGCGGCCGACAGCCGTAGCGTGTGCGCGGCGACTACGTTGTCGTCGGCTAGCCCGTGTACGAGCAGCAGCGGCCGGCTCAGGGCCGCTGCGTCCCCGATCAGGGAGCAGCGGTCGTAGGCCTCCGGATGCTCATCCGGGTGACCGAGGTGGCGCTCGCGCCAGTGTGTGTCGTACAGCCGCTGGTCAGTGACTGGCGCTCCCGCGATGGCCGCGTGGAAGACGTCCGGGCGCCGGAGTACCGCCAGCGCCGCGAGGAATCCGCCGTATGACCAGCCGCGGATCGCGACCCGGCTGAGGTCCAGCGCGGGTTCGCGCCGGGCCGCCTCGTGCAGCGCGGTTACCTGGTCGCGCAGCGCCGGCCCGGCGATATCCAGGTAGATTGCCCGCTCCCAGGCCGGGCCCCGGCCCGGCGTGCCAGCGCCGTCGGCCACCAAGACCGCAAAGCCCTGCTCGGCAAACCATTGCGAGACGAGCGCGCCGGGTGACTGATCGGCCGTCGCCTTGCGCATTGCCGGCCCGCCGTACGGGTCCATCAGCACAGGCAGCGGGCCGTCCGCGGGCCGGTACCAGGAGGGCAGGAACAGCGCTGCACGCAGCTCGCGCGGGCCAAGGGAGAGCATTTCCCTACGCAGGTCCAGGACCGGGCGCTGCGCAGAGGAGGCGATCTGCACGAGCGCGCGCTTCGCCGGTCCCGGGCCGGACGCGCCGTTCGCGGCGCCTACCTGGATGGTTGTGCGCGTACCCGGGCGGTCCGGCGTGCGGGAGATCAGCACTGTCGTGCCGCCTCGCCGGGTGCCGCTGTGCAGGCCGGGCTCATCGCTCAGCCTCCGCGTCCCGGACACCGGATCCCAGGCCCACAGATGCACCTCCGTCGGCTCGTCCGACGCCGTGAACAGCACCGCCTCGCCATCCACCGCCAGCACCGCATCCAGCTGCAGGCCAGGGGGCGTGACCGGCTCCCCGTCGGCCAGCAGGCTCCGCGTGTCGTCCAGGTCGCCACTGGTGAGCAGAATCCCCGCCGCCGTGCGGTCAGGCAGGCCATCGACCAGCGTGACCCAGGCATCGTCGCGCTGCTCCGCCAGCAACTGAGTAGCACCCGTCGCCGCGTCGATTCCGAGGACCTGGACGTGCCGCTGGTCGCGCGACTGCACCGCGGCGTACGGGCCGAAAGCATCCCAGCCCGCCCGGGTCAGGTACTCGAACGCCACAGTGTCCCAGCTCACCCTGGTGAGCGGGCGGCCCGTCGCCGCCGTCGCCTCCGCGATCCAGAGGCTCACCGCGGCGTTCGCTGTCCCCGCCGCCGGGTAGCGGAAGCTGGCCGGCGGCCTGGCCGGGTCCGCAGGATCGGCGATGTACCAGCGCTGTACCTGAGTCGCGTCCACCCGCGCAACCAGCAGCCGCTCACCGTCCGGTGCCCACCAGTAGCCCCTATCGCGCCCCATCTCCTCAGCCGCCACATGCTCCGCCAGCCCGAAGCTAACGTCCGGCGCACCTGGCGCCGCCGCAGCGTCCGGCCGGGCTACCGCCCGGTCTGCGGAGCCGTCTGCCTCAATCACCCGCAAGGCGCCCCGGCAGACGTAGGCGATGCGCCGCCCCGTCGGATCCGGGCGCGGATCGACCACCGGCTCGGCTGCCGCGAGCCGGCGGATCGCGGCAGCCGCGGGACGGATCGTCCAGAGCTGCCCGGAGAGGGCGAATACCAGTAGCTCGCCGGCATTGTCGGCTGCATAGGCCACAATCCCGGCCGACTGCTCGCGGGCCCGCTCGCGCCGGGCTCTCTCTTCAGGCGGCAGTTCCTCCGCCGCGCCCGCCAGCAAGCGGACCGGGTCAGCCAGCAGACGCTCCTGCGCCGTCGCACAGTCGAAAGCCCACAGGCAGGACACCGGGTCATCGCCTGCTCTGGTCCTCAGAAAATAGGCCATGCCGCCGTCAGGCCGCAGCATGATGTGACCCGGAACGCCCAGAGACAGGCGCCTCGTGAGGGCATACTGCCGGGGCAGGGAGATCAACGGTGCGGGACCGGTCTGGGACGCAGCAGGCTCAGGCATGACGGGCACCGCCGCACTCTGCCACTGTGCGCCTATTCCCGCACCAGGATTTCCGACCGCAGGGCCGCCGGCTGCACCCGCAAGTACCTGCTGCGAGTGCCGCCAAAGTCCCGCCTGCAAGTCATAATCACACACTTAAGGCAAGGGCTTGTCTGCGCTGGATCGCCGAATAGGCGTGGCGGTCCATGGCACCGGGTGAGCGGTTGGCCGCACCCAGATCGGCCAGTTCTGGCTTGCGGTTCGCGTACTCGTTGCGGTCCGGGTGTCGCATGCAGCGTGCGCCTCGGCGCACGCCGGCTGCGAGTTCGAGCATCTCGGGCGGACCCGGGAGGCGTTTCTTCGCGGCGCACCGGGGAGGGCTGAGGTTATCCTGGGGTGGATCGACTGGACGCGGCTAGGGTTCCGCCGGCCCCCTGGGGGGCTGGGCCTGGTCCGAGCGCCGCGACCCGCCTGGGACGGCGGGCATCTAAAGGGGCAAAAGCCTGGTAGGGCGACGTCGGTACGCCGTTTGCGTACCCGACTACCGCCCGAGGTGCCGATGTCCGTTCGCCTGCATGCGCGTGCCATGCCCGGTCAGATCCGGGTTTCGGCAGAAGCTTTCCGTACCGTGCTTGCCCTGCCGGGGGTCCGGCTGGTCGCGGCCAGTTCCCTGGTGGCCCGGCTGCCCAAGGGCATGGTGCCGCTGGCTATCGTCCTTCTGGTCCGCCAGAGCACCGGCTCGTACGCCATCGCGGGCATTACCGCCGCCTTGGTAGCTGTTGGTGATGCGGTCTCGGCGCCCGCGCAGGGCCGGCTGGTGGACCGGCTCGGCCGGGGCTGGGTCCTGATCCCGGCTGCAGCGGTGCACCTGGCTGCGGTAGCTGGTGTGCTGACCCTGACTCACAACGGCGCGCCGGCCGGTGCCGTGGCGGCCTGCGCGTGCGTAGCGGGGATCGGCATGCCGCCGGTGTCGGGCTGTATCAAGGCTGTCTGGCCGGTCCTGGCCGGTCAGGATCACCTGCCCGCTGCGTATGCCCTGGAGTCGCTGCTGCAGCAGGTGGTCTTCTTGTCCGGCCCGCTGCTGGTGGCCGCCCTGATCACAGCAAGCGGCCCGGCTGCGGCACTGGGCTGCTCCGCGGTGCTGGCAGGCGCTGGCACCGTGAGTTTCGTCGCTGCGACGGCAGGAGCGGCCACGCGCGGGGCGCCGTGTAACAAGCAGATGCATGGCGCGTGGAGTGTCCCGGCGGTGCGGATCCTGGCGTTCAGCACAGCGCTGCAGAGCCTGACCTTCGGGGCACTCCCGGTCGGGCTCGCCGCGGTCACCGCAGCCGCTGGCCGCCCAGGCCTGGCCGGGGTCCTCCTGGCGACGCTGACGATCGGCGGGGTTATGGGCACGTTCGGCCCGGTGACCACGGCCGGCAAGCGGCGTTACGTGCGGCTGTCCACCGGATTCGCTGCGGCTCTTATCCCTGTCGCTGCCCTCAGCGTTGAGCCGTCGGCAGAGGCCCTCATCGCGATCGGCGCGGCCCTGACCGCGGCCGGCCTGTTCGTGACGCCCATCGCCGCGACCAGCTACGGCCTGACCGAGAACGCGGCAACGCCAGCGCACCGCACCGAAGCCTTCACCTGGCTATCCACCGGCCAGGCCACCGGTTACGCGGCCGGAGCGGCCATGGCAGGCATACTGACCGGCCGGGCCGGCGCAGCGATCGCCCTGGGGATACCGCCGGTAGCCGTCGGTCTCGCGGCCATCATCGCCCGCTCCCGGCTCCCCGGCGCCTCCGGGGAGGCGACGACCCCAATGGGACGCTGAGCTGAGCATCGATCCTCGGCTGGCGCTGTCCGCTGAAGCCAGGCTGCTGACCTGGATATCGATCACCGCCTTGGCTGCCAGGCCGGGCACCGAGGTGGAACCGACATGATCAATCCGGGCCGCCGCGCCGGTGCCCCAGCCGATCTCCAGGCAGACGCCACGGCCCGTGCCCAGCAACTCCCGCACGGCACGCTCGATGCCGAGAGCGTCGGCGCCCGCAGCGGCGGTCCTGGCGAGGAACTCGTCCTCGTACCAGTCCGCTATCTCGTCGTACGCCGCAGCCGCGCCATCGTGGGTGCCCCTCTGCCATTCCCTTCCTGCCCAACCTGACTACCACGCCACAGAATCCACCGCGGGATAGTCGTGCCTGACATCGCAGCGGCCCACGCAACGCCCCAAGCGCTGTTGATCGCGCGGTCTTCCGAGGCCGAAGCGCGCGAGGCGCTATGTCGATTACTCGAACACGCTATGGCGGCTCTCGTGAGCCGAGCGCACAGTCATGTCACCGACAGGGCTTCAAGGTGACGAAAGCGGGGCGGTCGCGACGGTCAGGTCGGTGGCGGGATTGATAACCCAGTGATTGGTGCGGAACACGCGCCCCGCGAAGGTCGTCTCCCGTTCTCCTGCGAATCTGAACCCGGCCGACCGGCAGACGGCGTTAGAGGGGGCGTTCGTGATCGCCGGGAACGCGTGCACGAGCCCCCAGCGATTCTTCTCGCGCGCGAGCGCCAGCAGGAGACGCACGGCCGTCGTGGCGATCCCGCGTCCCTGGAATTCTGGCAGGACCATCCAGCCGATCTCCGACATCGGAGTCTGGCCGTCCTCATGCGGCCACAGCGCGATCGAGCCAGCGACGACCCCGGGCGCACTCTGGTCAGGAATGATCATTTTGATCCACGCGGCATCCGAAGCGGCCTGCTGGACATCGCGGGCGACTTTCGCCGCCATGCCCTCGCGGGGCTGTGGGCCGCCGAGCTCTGCCATCATGACCGGATCACAGCGCATCCGAACGTAGGCACCGACGTCGCCCGGCTCAACATCACGCAACCGCATCCCACGCCCTCCTGGCCTGGCTTCGAGCGCTCCGGCATCCAGCATGCCGCGTGCGGCCGGTAGCAATATCCCGCTGGGGGCGCGAACCCGCCTGAGAATGCCCACGCATCCCCGCCAGCAAGTCATAACCACGCAGGTGAGACTTGTGCTCGTGCTAGCTGCGGGCCCGCACAGATCAGGACGAGGCGAGCCTTGGTTCTGACGGGCGTGGGCGCTTTCTGAGGCCTATCTGGCGCTTGCGCCTTTCGGCGAGAATCGGCGACATGGTGGCGTGCTTGTTCGCCGTATCGGTGGCACCATCGTCTGGTGTCTCCGGGCCGTGCGTGCCGGACTGGCGGTCTCTCCGCCGGATACCGCAGGGCCGACGGTCGCCCCTGGTACCGAGATCAGGAGGTGGCGCACCTTGGGAAATGGTGACCGGCCCATCACGATCATCACCGGGGGTAGCCGCGGCATCGGGGCGGCCACCGCCGTTCAGCTAGCCCAGGCTGGCCACGACCTCATCCTCGCCTACCGGGAAGACGACAGCGCAGCCCGGCAGACTGCCGCCCAGGCGCAGGCCGCCGGTGCCCGATGCGTCCTGGCCAAGGTGGATATCACCCGCCAGGACGACGTCGAGCGGCTGTTCTCCATCACAGCCAGCCAGGCGGGCATGGTGACTGGCCTGGTGAACAACGCCGGCGTCACGGCTCACATCGGCGATCTTGCCAACACTCCCGTCGAGGTGATACGCCGGGTCATCGACGTCAATCTGCTCGGCGTGATCCTGTGCTCCCGGCAGGCCAGCAAGGTGATGTCAGTACACCGCGGAGGACAAGGCGGAGCCATCGTCAATGTCTCCTCCGCCGCGGCCACGCTCGGCTCCCCGCACGAGTACGTCCACTATGCGGCCGCTAAAGCGGCGGTCGAGGCACTCACCGTCGGCCTGGCCAAAGAACTCGCCGCTGACCAGATCCGCGTCAACGCGGTGGCTCCCGGGACAATCCGCACCGCCATCCACGCGGCAGCCGGAGACCCCGGCCGCCCTGACCGCGTGGCCAGGAACATACCGCTGGGCCGGGCCGGTGAACCCGGTGAGATTGCCCCGGCCATCGCCTGGCTGCTCGGCCCGGAAGCCTCATACGTAACCGGCGCGGTGCTCCGTGTTGCAGGAGGCCTGTAAAGCCACAGCGCTCCGGAAAAGCCAGACCAATGAGGGGATTGATGACAAGTCCGCCCAGAGCCCCTCCCATAAGTGAATGGGCATTCTACGCCGGCGGCAAAGGCGCTGGCGGGTGCCGTACTGTCAGGACGTGGCCGGGGGCTCGGGATGAAATGGCTGGCTGAGTGCTCTGCTGCCGCACTTCATGAGGCGCTGCGGGCTGTGGCACCCGAGCTGAGCGGGTGCCCGGTAGAGGTTCCCGGCCCAGCGGGCAAGGAGGACCCGTTGTGGCACTCGGGCAGCGTGCCGGTCGGTGAACGGTTCTTCGTGAAGTTCGCGTGGTCGCGTCCGGCCGCGCTCCGTCTGGCGCGTGAGATCGGCGTCCTGGCCGCGCTCGCGCGCGAGCCGAAGGTCCCGTTCCTGCCTGAGGTAGCGGCCAGCAGCACTGACCCCCTGCTCCTGATCACGAGGCGCGTGCCGGGGAACTCCCTCTTCGAAGTCGTCGACTCGATCGACCGCGACCTCGCGGGCAGGCAGCTCGCATCGTTCCTGGCGGCCCTGCACCACCCGGGAGCGCGCCAGCATGCCGAGGCCGCTGTCGGCGTGCTGGCCGGCGTCGTGCTCCCGCCGGCCACGACGCAGACCTTGCGCGACCGGTTCGGGAGGTGGGCCCGGCCCGATCAGCGCCAGGCCGTCGCGCGCTGGTGCGACTGGGCCGACACCACGCTGGCCTCCCCTGGCCCGGCCGTGCTGGTGCACGGCGACCTGCATGGTGACAATCAGGTGTGGGAGGGTGACCAGCTCCGGCTGGTGGTGGACTTCGAGACCATCGGAGCTGCCGAGCCGGAGTATGAGCTGCGTGCCTTTCCCGGTCCCGGGATGGGTCCCGGCGTGGAGCTGCTGACTGCCACCATGCGCCACTACCAGCAGATCACCGGCCGCCAGCTGTCCCGCGAGCGGGTGATGGCCTGGCATCTGCGCACCGCCCTCGGCGACGCGCTGTGGCGCAGCGAAGCCGGGATCCCGCTACCGGACCACCGGACCCCACCGCAGTGGGTTGACGACCTGGCCGTGCGCTTCAGCGCACTCGGCATCGACCCCGACGTGCCACCACCCATCGACGCGGCAGCGAGCTCCGAAGTTAGCTGAGAATGCGGGCATGGTCCCGCCAGCAAGTCATAGCCGCACACTAGGGCGGAGGGCCTATCCGCCTGGCCGGATACCGTACCGCCGGGACAACCACAGTCCCGGTCGCCGCCGGGTGCCGTTCTCGCGGGCCCCACGCGCGTTGGCGCCAAATGCGGAATGTTCAGGTGAGTTTCTCGAATACGGCCACCTGGGCGGGGCTGTCGGAGGTGAAGGGGGCCTGGTCCCATCCGGCCCAGCGGTCGGCGAGCCTGAATCCGGTGATCTTGGCCATGAGGTCAAGCTCGGAAGGCCACACGTAGCGGTAAGGAGCAGAGTGGCGGACCAGGCGGCCTCCGGCCGCGATCCAGTGATGGGACCACGCGATCTGGGCGGCCACATCGTCGAACGTTTCGATGCCGACATGGTCAGGCTGGAGGGTGAACACGCGGGCGGACTCCCCGGGCGGCACCCGGCGGAGCTGCGGGACGATCACCTCGACCACGAAGTACCCGCCGGGTCCCAGGTGCGCGGCCGCGTTGGCAAAGACTGCCACCTGATCGTCTTGCGTGGTGACGTTCATGATGGTGTTGGCCACCAGATACACCAGCGTGAATGGTCCCCCCGGAACACGGGCCACGGTCATGTCGCCGATGGTCACCGGAACTGCGCCGGCGCCGGGCTTGGCGAGGAGCCGCTCGGCCATGGGCCGCGATAGCTCCAGGCCATGCACGGGAATCCCCCGCTCGCTCAGCGAGAGGGCCACCCGCCCGGTACCCACTGCGAACTCCAGCACGGGACCGCCCCCGGCCAGTGCAGCGAGCAACCCGACGACCGGGTCGAGAACTGACGGCGCAAAGCCCGCCGCGTAGGTGGCGTCGTAGACCGCGGCCAGCTCCGGCCCCCAGGTGATCGAAACCATAACTAGCAGTCTCCGCGAACCCTCACCGGCTGGCCACGCATTTCCCGCGGTAGGCCCAGGCCCACCGCGGTTGTAGGTGCCAGCCCATGGCGCGGCACCGCGGGGCAAGTCAGGATTGCCTGACGGGTGATCACAACCTTGCCGTGCGGGACTCACACATCGACACGGATAAGCCTGAGGACTGCACGAGAAGATGTGACTCGTGCCGGACCCCGGCGTCATCCACCTTTTCGAAAGGCCCCGGGGCACGCACGGCGCAGGGAGGATCTCGTGACACAGGTTGGCTCCCCGGCAACGGAGAGCGGTCCCAGCGACCACGGCCGGCAGGCGGTACGCGGATCACGGCTCGCCCGGCGCCGCCGCGCGCTGTTCTGGGTGGCTGGCGGGGCGGCCCTGCTGGCCATCGGCGGGCTGATTGGTTCCTCGTTCGTGAAGTCGCCGCAGCAGATTGCGGCGGATACCGCAGCGCCGCCACCGACGGTGACCACGGCGAAGGTCGCCTCCCAGATCCTTACCTCGTCGGTCCAGATGCGCGGCGTGGTGTATCCGGCGACGCAGTACGACGTCTACCCATCCGCCCCGGAAGCGGATGCGGCAGCGACGGGTACCGAATCTGCCGCCGGCGGTTCGGGTACCGGCGGTGGCTCGTCGGGGGTGGTGTACATATCGAGGCTGGACGTGGCAGCCGGCAGGACGATTTCCAACGGCGAGCAACTCGCCGAGATAGACGGTGAGCCGCTGTTCGCACTCGTCGGCCGGGTGCCCGCATGGCGGGACATAACACCAGGTGAGAGCGGGCCGGACGTGGCGGAACTGCAGAAGGCCCTTGCCTCGCTCGGGTACTACCAGGGCGGCGACACGCCCGGGTTCTTCGGCACACCAACCGAGGGCGCGGTGGCCCTCTACTACGAGCACCTTGGCTACACCGCACCGGCAACCGGCGGCGTGCCGATGACGGACGTGATCTTCCTGCCGTCGCTGCCCGCGAAAGTGGTCGCGGTGAACGGTGCCAAAGGCCAGCAGCCCGGCCAGCCGTTCCTTGAGCTTGCCGCGCGCGGATCACTGGCGCTGACCGGCGAACTGCCGCCCGCCTACGCCGCACAGGTCAAGGCTGGCCTGAAGGTGAAGATCTTCGACGAGGTGACTGGCATCCGCGCCACCGGGACCATCGCCGACGTGGGAACCGCGACGACGATCACGCCGATAGGAGCGATTGTCAACGTCGGGGGCGGCTCGGCTTCGGTGGGCTCCGCGGGGGCCACCGGTTCCGGGTCCACGGGTTCCGGGTCCACCGGCTCCGGGTCCACCGGTTCGGCCGGCTCGAGCAATTCTGGTAGCGCTGCAAACCCCGGGGCGACGCCGTTCATCCCGCTGGCCGTGCAGCCATCCAAACCGCTCGCTGCGGCACTGAATGGCGAGAACGTCCTGGTCACCGTGGAGACCGGGCGGACCGAGGGCCCGGTGCTCACGGTGCCGGTCGCCGCGATCGTCACCACCGGGTCCGGCACTAGCTATGTCACCCTGGTCGGTGCGGACGGCAAGCAGGCCCAGGTCCCGGTGACTCCAGGCATCTCCGAGAACGGCTATGTCCAGGTGACCCCGGTACGGGGAGGCAAGCTTGCCGCCGGCGACAGCGTGGTGGTGAGCGGCTGATGACCGCGCCCGTGATCGAACTACGCGGACTCGCCCGAACCTACCCCGGCCAGCCGCCGGTCCATGCGCTGCGCCCCACGGACCTGGTGATCGAGGCGGGCGATTACATCGCGGTCACCGGGCCATCCGGCTCGGGAAAATCCACTCTGCTGCACCTGCTCGGGCTGCTCGACACGCCCACCGCCGGCAGCTACCTGCTGGACGGACTGGACACAAGCACATTGTCCGACCGGGATCGGTCGGCGCTGCGCGGCAGGCGGATCGGGATCGTCTTCCAGGCCTTCCACCTGCTGGCCTACCGGACGGCGCTGGAGAACGTGCTGCTCGCCGAACTATACAACCAGACATCGCGAAGCACCCGGCTCCGGGCAGCGGCCGACGCGCTCAGCGCGGTCGGGCTGGGGCACCGGCTCGACGCGCTCCCGACCACGCTGTCCGGCGGAGAGTGCCAACGGGTCGCTATCGCGCGGGCCCTGGTCAACCGGCCGAGCCTGCTGCTGTGTGACGAGCCAACGGGAAATCTGGACTCGCGCAACGCCGCCACGCTCATGGAACTGCTCGGCCAGCTCAACTCCGGCGGCCTCACGATCGTCATCATCACGCACGACGCGGGAGTGGCCGCTCACGCGGGCCGGACCGTGGCGATCAGCGACGGGATACTGTCCGAACGGATCGGGACCGGTCATGCCTAAGCCGGGCGCTGGCCTGCCATTGCCCCGGCTGACCGTCCGGGACGCAGCGGCCGAGGCGATCGCGGGAATCGTGCAGCGGCCGGGCCGGGCCGGCCTGACCATGCTCGGCACCGTCCTCGGCGTGGGCGCATTCGTCGCCGTGCTCGGCCTCACCGCGACCGGAGCTGGCCAGATCTCGCACCAGTTCACAGTGCTTGAGGACACCACGATCACGGTGGCGGACAACGGCCCCGCCAACAATGTCGCTCCACCCGGCACCAATCCTGCGATCGGATTCCCGGCCGCCGCGGACCAGGTCGCGGACCAGATCAACGGAGTGGCCGCCGCCGGGGTCTGGTGGCCGGTCGCGCTCCCGGAAGGGACGAACTTCAGCGCCTCGCTCGCGCTGTCGGGCGAAGCCTCCCAGACAATCAACCTGCTGGCCGCCTCGCCCGGGGCAGTGAAAGCGATGGCCCCGGCGATGGTCGCGGGCTCGCCACTGAGCACGTATGAGAACAACACCGCGCAGCACGTGGCGATGATCGACACCTCGACGGCCTCCGGACTCGGCATCTCCCCTGCCCGGCTGCCCAGCCACCCCGCCGTGTTCGTCAACGGAATCGCCTACACCGTCGTGGGCGTCTACAGCTCCGCGCAGCGCGTGGCCAGCGGCGGCAGCGCGATGCTGATCCCGGAGAACACGGCCCTGGAGGACTACGGCAACCCGGAGCCGGGCATCGGAACCCAAGAAGAAGCCCAGATGGTCATCGCCACCAGGACCGGCGCCGCGCAGGCGGTGTCACGGGAGATCGCCGCCGCCGAACTGCCGACCGACCCGCACCGGCTGGTGGTGACACCGCCACCCAACCCGCTGAAGCTGCAAGGCGAGGTGAATGGCGACCTGGCCGGCCTGTTCCTGATCCTCGCGCTGATCAGCCTGCTTATCGGGGCGGTGGGGATAGCGAACACGACGCTGGTCGCCGTGCTGGAGCGCACCGGGGAGATCGGCGTGCGCCGCGCCGTGGGTGCCCGACCCCGGCATATCGCCGCGCAGTTCCTCGCGGAATCCACGGCGCTCGGCACGCTCGGTGGGCTGATCGGCACATGCATCGGCGTCGGGATCGTGGTGATCTTCGCCGCCGCCCAGAACTGGACCGCCCTGCTGAACCCGGTCTACACCTTGCCTGCCCCGCTGATCGGCAGCGTCGTCGGCCTGCTCGCGGGCGCGTATCCGGCGCTGCGTGCGGCACGGACGAGCCCGCTGGCGGCCCTACGGCATGCATGAACCGCGGCAACCGATCTGCCATGGCACGCCCGGAAAGGAACGATGATGCGCATCCGCACGGGCTGGGGTCTCCTGATCTGCTGCGCGGTCCTCACCGCCTGCACGGCCGGTCCGCCCAAGGGACCCGCCGCGACAGTGACAACGCCCGCCGTCGGCAGGCCGCCCGCCCCGGCCTCCGTCGCGGCGGCCATGTCGTCAGAGGTGTTCACGCCCTACGCCGCCCTGGGTGCTGCCGACAACGACGGGCTGGCACCCGGTGACACCTATGACGCCCTGCACACCGCATGCATGAACGACGCGGGCTATGGGCAGTACGCCGCCGACGCGCTGTACTCGACACGCACCAACCGCGGCCTGGGTTTCCCGCAGGCGTACGGGCCATGGGGCTACGTGGGGACCGCACTGGCGGCTCAGGAAGGCTTCCTGGCCGGAAGCGCCGGCCCGGGAGGCGGCGTAGCGGCAGGCGGCCCGTTCGGCAACCTGCCCACCGGGGCACAAGCCGCCGCGGGCAGGTGCTTCAACATCCTGGAGGACTTTAACAACGCCCAGTTCGCTCACTCCATGTCCATCATCGAGACGCTGAACAACTACATCAGCACCGACGTGATCCAAGACGGCGAGTTCAAAAAGGCAGACAGGAACTGGTCGGCCTGCATGGCCAAAAACGGGTTCAGCTCCCCCGATGCGGAAACGTTCTGGTCGCAGGCGCTAAACAGTATTGGGCAACGGTCGGGCCCGGGGCAGAACGCCAGCGGCCCGCCCGGCCCACCGACCGCCGCGCAGAACAAGGCGCAGATCGCGATGGCCGTGGCCGACGCGAACTGCACGCTGAGCAGCGACCTGGCCGGGATCTACTTCGCCGTCCAGGCAAATTACGAGCAGCAGTTCGTCAGCGCCAACCAGCAGGCACTCAACGCCGGGGTCCGGCAGTACAAGGCCGCGTTCGCCAAGGCACTCAAGTCGCTTCCCACCCTGCTCCAGACAACATCGGCCACACCCGACCTGCCCGGCCCGCCCCGGCCCGGCCACCATGGCGGGCACCGCGGCACGGCCAAGCCCTCGCCCAGCCACTCCTGACGGCTGTCGGTGTTCTGCACCGGTACAAGGTATTCGGGGGACCTGTCGTCCGGGCCGCCGCAGGCCGCGAAGCACTACGAGATCGGGGCGATCGACCGGACGGCGGTCTGGCATCCGCAGCTGCACCAACACGCCCGCAGGCACGGCCAGGAGGCGCGCACCGCGGTCCGCGCCGTCATAGCCGACTTCAGAGTCACGACCTAGTCTCGGCAGACGCTCGGCGACTGGCGCAGGAAGACACCGAGCGCGCCGGCCTCCTGGATACTGAGGGTCATGTTCGAGGGATTCGCGAGCAGGTTCGTCGATACGGGCGACGCTTCCATCTTCACCCGTTACGGCGGCGAGGGGCCGCCGGTGTTGCTGCTCCACGGCCATCCCCGCACGTCTGCGACGTGGCACTGGGTCGCACCTCTCCTCGTCGATCGCGGCTACACCGTCGTCTGCCCGGATCTTCGCGGCTACGGACGCTCGCGCGGGCCAGCGCCGACGGCCGACCATTCCGCCCACTGCAAACGTGCGGTTGCCACAGACATGCTCAAGGTGATGCGCGATCTGGGACATGACCAATTCAGCGTCGTCGGCCACGATCGGGGCAGCTGCGTCGCGCTGCGCCTCGCGCTGGATTACCCGCGGGAAGTGACCACGGTCACACTGCTGGACGGCATCCCGATCACCGAGCATCTCGACCGGATCACCGACAACTTCGCCATCCATTACTGGCACTGGTTCTTCTTCGCCCAACCCGAGATTCCCGAACGAGTCATCAACGCCGATCCTGACGCCTGGTACCACGGAAATCCCGCCGCGATGGGTGCGGAGAACTATCACGAATGGCGAGACGCCATGCGCAAACCCGAGGTAGTGCGCGCCATGCTCGAGGACTACCGGGCCGGCCTGACGATCGACCGCCGTCATGAGGAGGCCGACCGGGCAGCGGGAAACAAAGTCAAGTGCCCGACGCTCGTGCTGTGGTCAGAACACGACGACCTCGAAGAACTCCATGGAGACCCCCTCGCCATCTGGGCGAACTGGACTCACGACCTGACCGGGCACCCCATCGACTCCGGACACCACATGGCCGAAGACGCGCCGATCCCCCTTGCCGAGGCTCTGGCGACCTTTCTCATCGCCAACCACTCACGGTAGAGCACCCCAGACCGCCAGCCATTCCTGGCCATGCCCATTGGCTCGCTTGCAGGTAGAGATCAGCCACCTCGCATCATCCGCGCCAGGCCTGCGACTGCGACCTCAGGCCCGCCTGCGAGTCATAACCGCACAGGTCGAGTGCGCGGCGTCAGCGCGCTGCGGAGTGTCACGCGTCAGTCCTCGTGGCTATGTGTAACGATCTTTAAAGGCGGAGGTTACCGTTCTGGTGAGGGGTGTTCAGGCCGCGCCGAGGTGAAGACCGTCAGCATATGTTGACGCGAAGAGGTGCGTCAGCATATGCTGACGCGTATGGAACCTGCACTCGCTATCGCCCAGAGTGCCGCCAGCACCGATCCTGATGTCGGGCTCCGCGCCGTGGCGTCCCTGCGAGCGCTCACCGAGCGGCTGGAGATCGTCCAGGTCGAGAACGCGCGGAAGCTCGAGTGGTCCTGGCAGGACATCGCCGGGCGGCTCGGCGTCACCAAGCAGACCGTGCACCGCAAGCACGGCAAGTGGATCGGGAGCCGGTAATGCCCAGGCACCTGACCCGGGATACCCGCACCTCTCTCGCCCGCGCCCTGGGACACACGGGCAGGCTCACCCGCCGCTACGTCAGCGGCGAGCATCTCATGACCCTGCTCGTCGCCGCTGTCTCCGCTGTTCACCCAGGCCCCGGCCGGCCGGCGCGCGCCGTCCTGCACTCCTGCGGTGCCACGGTGGAAGATGTCGCGGAGGAGATCGCCCGCCGGGCCGGACCGGGAGCGGTCCTGTTCGGCGGGCTGGAGCGGGACGCGCTGGCCGCTGTCGGGATCGATCTGGACGCTGTGCGCGCCAGGATCGAGTCGTCTTTCGGGCCGGAAGCCCTGACACGGGCCGTCCACCGGGAGCCTCGCCCGTCCGGGCTGAAAGGTGGCCCGAGCGCGCTCGTGCTGCTCCAGCGCGCTCACCCGGACATCTTCGAGGATGCGCTACGGGCAGTGATCAGCAAGGCGAAGGAGCGGAAATCATGAAACGCTCCCACGACCTGCAGCGATGAGAACCCGCCAGCATCTTGTGAAGCAGTCGTCGCCCCGCCTGGCTGGCAATCCTCAAGGTCAGGGTTACCAAAGGGTGTGAGGTCGAGCCTGGTGCTGGCCAGGAACCCGCCGGGCAGCGCGGGCCGGTACTGCATCCGCTTGAGCCGGGTCCTGGCCAGCGCGATCAGCTGGGCGAGGTTGCGCTTGGCCAGGACCCGGGGGCCTTTACGCCGGAGGGCAGGCCTTATCGCCCGTGGCGGTGCAAGGTGTAGCCGACCGCGGAGACGATGGGGATGAGCGTGGCTGGGACGAGGTTAGCGGGTACGCCGGCGATCCGGGCGAGATGTCCGGGTTCGTCCTCAACCGCGGTGCCGGGCGTGGCGAGAGCGGGGAAGAACGGTACCCACGCGACGGCAGGAAGCAACGCGGCGATCTTGATGGCCAGGTCGCCATCGTCTGCGTTCGTGCAGGGGCGCCACAGCAGCCACAGGGCGAGGAGCTGCGAGCCGGCCACGCTGCCCCAGCCGGCAGCGCTGTGGAATCGGGCGTGGGGCGGCCAGCCGGGGTTGAACACGTGGGTGCGGTTGAGGTCGGCGCGCCCGGTGCCGGCGATCGTGCCGAGAGCTGCGCCGCTGAGGACCAGACGGCTGATCCTCACGCCGGCGTCTCCCTCTCCGATTCTTCCGCGGGCGCGGAGCGGTATCCCGCCGCTGCGTGGGCCCGGCTGCGAAGGCGCACGGCGGAGGAGGCCGCCTGGCGGCGTCGCAGGGAGCGGGGGAGCAGCGGGAGCGCTCGCATCGCGATCCGGTAGGCCCGTCCCGGGAAGACCAGGGGCTTGCCGGCGTCGAAGCCGGCGAGCGCTTCGCGGGCGCAGCGCGCCGCGCTGACGCGCAGGAACTGGGGCGGGCCGCCGGTCATCCCCCCCGCTGAGCCGGCGACGGTATCGAAGTCACTGTCCACGGGCCCCGGGCAAACCTGGGTGACCACCACCCCCGTGCCAGCCAGATCGGCTCGCAGACCTTCACTGAAGCCGTCCACGAAATGCTTGCTGGCCGAGTAGGCCGCCGCCGCGGGCATCACCGTCAGCCCCGCTCCCGAGCCCACATTGAGCACGCCGCCCCGGCCCCGTTCCACCATTGACGGCACCAGGCGTGCGGTCAGCTGGGCGACAGCCACCACGTTGGTGTGCAGGACCTGGCGGGTCCGGGTCCAGTCCGTGCCGTCGAACAACGCCTGGTCGCCGAGGCCAGCGTTGTTGATCAGCACGTCCACGGCGCCGACCCGCTCACGCACCGAGGCCAGGCCCCGGTCCACCTCGCGCTCGTCGGACAGGTCGACAGGGAGGGCCACCACCTGCAGCCGTGGGTGCGCGGCCGTCAGTTCGGCCCGCAAGCCCTCGAGCAGCCCGGCCCGGCGGGCCACGACGACCAGGGTCCCGGCCCGGGAGGCAAGCTGAGTGGCGAACTGGCGGCCGATACCCGACGAGGCACCGGTGATCAGCGCCGTGCCGCCATCTACTGGAGGACGTTCTGTCACGATCGTGGTCCTTCGCCGGTAGCTGAACGTGAACGAGAATCCGGCCCCGGGTGACCTCGGCAGCCGCATCCCCTGGATCGGCGCCTGTCCCGTCCCGGCCCAGTCTGCTGGCTGCCCGGACTGGTGGCAAGTGAGCAAAAACTTGACAGTGCTCAAATATGCGGCACGCTGCTCGCATGTCCAGCCGATCTTCACCTCAGGCCCTTCCGAGCCGACGCGACCGGCGCCGGCAAGAGACGATCACCGACATCAAGACCGCCGCACGGGCGCAGCTGGCCCAGGGCGGACCGGCCAGGATCTCCCTGCGGGCCATCGCCCGCGACCTGGGCATGACGCCTTCCGCCGTGCACTACTACTTCCCGGGCCGGGAAGCCCTGCTCGACGCCCTGATCGTCGACGGCTGGGACTCGCTCGCCATGGCCTTGCGAGCCCGCTACGAGCAGGCCCGGCCACTACCGGCCCACGAGCGGTGGAAAGCCGTGACCCGGGTCCACCGGGCGTGGGCTCTTGAGCACCCGTCGGAGTACTTGCTGCTCTACGGGCACACAGGGCTCCGCGTCACCCCGGGCGCAGACCGCAATGTGCAGCAGGCCATGTCGAAGGTCATGGCCGTGCTGTTCACGATGATGCGCGATGCCCTTGCGGCCGGGGAGATCGACACCCGAAGGCTCCAGACCGCGACGCCAGCACCCCTTCGCCAGCAGCTCGCTCGCTGGCGCGAGACCACCGGGAAGATGGCCGGCCTTCCCGATGGCGCCCTGGTCGCCTGCCTGATCGGATACGCCCAACTCCACGGGGCCATCACCCTGGAGCTAGTCGGGCGCATCCCCCCTCAGCTCCAGCCCTCCGCTCTGTTCGACCTGCAGATGGCCCACGTCTCGGGTTCCCTGAACGCTCCGCCACCTCCTTGGTGACCCAGCAGGCCACCTCGCCGGAACTGCGTCACGCGCGCTGTCAGGGAACAGGGTCGTGGGCGAAGGATGAAGGCCCTGAATCGTCCCCTCGGTGGGCACCCGAGGACCCTTGACGACAGCGGGAGATGGAGAGCCCCAGGCTGCGGATGCGCCCATTCCCGCCAGCAAGTCATAAGCTAAACGGCATTGAGTCATAACCACACACTTCGGCGCGGTGATGTGCTAAAGCAGCCTCGAGCAGTCTGCGCGTCACTGGCGGAGGTCACTGTATCCAGAGCGTGCGCTATTCCGGGGTTCTCACGTAGCGACTCGGCCTATCCAGATCGGTCAGCGGGGGCAGAGAGAACGAGGCGGACCTCGTAGTTGCGGTAGTTGGCGCGTTCGAAAGCGGCGGCCATCGGCAGGTTGGTCATGTCGGTGGTGGCGGTGATCCGGTGGGCGCCATTCGCGGCGTGGAAGCGGGTGATCTCGGCGAGGATGTCGTCGATGTAGCGGCAGCCGCGCAGTTCGGGGACGACGCCGAGGTAGCCGACTACCGGGCCGTAGGGGTTGCGGTTCGGCATGGCCAGCCCGGCGAGCTTGCCATCGGTTGTGTAGGCGAGGCGCCACCAGTCGCGCTCACCCGGCATGCTGCGGTAGAGGTCCATGTCCCTGCGGGCCTGGTGTTCGGCGCCGAGCGCGGCGACGTTCTTGCGGGTCGTCTCGTCAAGGCTGCCGGCGGCGATCCGCCGGAGCGCGGAGAGGAACACCTCATCGTTGGGTTCGGGCGTGAAGGTGAGCCGTTCGCTGGAATCCGGTACGCCGGCGCCGGGGGTCCATTCGTAGCGGAGTCGTTCGAGTTCGCCGCAGAGGCCCGCCCGCGCGGCGGCGGTACGGCGCCAGCCGACAGCGGCGGATACGGCCGGGTCGCTGCGCCAGTCGTTCGGCAGGTTCAGGTCGTACTGCGGCAGTTTCGGGGCGCCCTGGGCGCGGAAGGCGTCGTGCCCGGCGGCCAGCAGCGCGGCGGCAAGCCCGATGCGGTCGGAGACTGAGTCGTGGACGTATACGCAGTCGAGCGCGAGCGGGTGCGCGCTGCCGGGGAGTCCCCACCAGAGGGCGCGGGCCAGGATCTGGCCGCCGTCCTCGGCGATCCAGGTCCATTCTGGGCGGTACTGCCCGTCGGCTAGTTCTGCGCGGTAGCGGTCCGCGGGAATCCAGCTGATGGGCTCGGTGATCGTGCAGGCCAGGACACGGTCGAGGTCGGCCCCGGTCGTGGAACGGAACAACATGCTGCCTCCGAAGATCTTTGATGGAGGCGCGACCGGATCGGTCAGTGAGCTGACATGAAGCGATACGGAAGCGCCGGAGGAGTCATGATCATCTCGGTGCCTCCTTCCTGCGCGCGTGCGCGGCGCAGTGTGCGCTAAGCCCCTGACGCTACGGTTGGCTGGCCGGCGCGTCAAGAGCGTCTCCCGTCTCATGGCCCTGTGCGGTCCGCGTATCGAGAACGGCCCAGCAGGAGCCGACCACCGGGCAGGCGAAGTGCTGGTCTCCCTCCTGGGCCAGGCGGGCAAAGCCGACGTTGATGACCCGCTGGCACGCGGGGAGTTCATGCGCGCCGGGCGCCGTGCCCGGGAACTGACAAGCCTGCGCCTCATCGACGCGAAGAGTGGTCAATTCGCTGCAGCGTTGAGCTGGCCGTCGGCCGTCATCGTGGCGTAGTGACATCACACTCCCGCCAGCAAGTCATAACCACACACTTGGAGCGGCTTACCCAGGCTGGTCACCGGGCGGGTGCTTGACCAGCGACCGCGCTAGCCCCAGTGCGATGCGTTGTTGATCGCCAGGTCGCGAGACGCTGGCCAGGACGGCGACCGCCTGCCGGGTCTCCGGGAAGATCGCCAGGAAGGCGGAGTATCCGCCGGTGGCGCCGTTGTGCCAGATCATGGCGTTCCCGGACGGGAAGGAATCAATCATCCAGAACATGCCGCTGCGCCGGTTCGGTCGCGTGGTCTCGACGTCTGGGACCGGCGTCAAGGAGCCGTATCCTGGCGCGGTCCGATCCAGGATGGCGGTCAGGAGCCGGGCCATGTCCCCGATCGTGGCGATGACCCCGCCGGCCGGGGCATACCCGTCCAGGACCCACGGGGCACGGGGCAGACCCGTCGCTGACCAGCCAGGCGCTGCCTTCTGGTGCCTCGTGGCCACCGCGGCTGAGGACATGCCAAGCGGGGTGAAGACCCGCGCCCGGAGCAGGTCCGGGAAACTGCAGCCTGCCCGTCCGGCCAGAATCTGGCCCAGCAGTGCCGCACCGAGGTTGGAGTACGCGGCTTGCCCGCGGCGGCGCAGGCGCTGCCGGCCCGCCAGGGCTATCACCCGGGACGGCGTGGTGCCCCGGTAGGGATCAAGACCGGCAAAAGCGAACATGGCGACGCGGGCCGCCGTGCGCGGGTCCACAGGCAGCCGGGGCAGCCCCGACGTGTGGGTGCACAGTTCCCGCACGGTCACCGTGGCTGCCCTCGTACAGTCAAGGGCCGGCAGGAGCTCCGCGGCGGTGCTGTCCATCGACAACTCGCCGCGCTCGATGGCGTCGGCCAGCATCATCCCGGTCAGCGCCTTAGTCACCGATCCTGTCTCGAACAGCGTTCCGGCGTCCGCCCTGATGAATGCCGAGCGAACCGGCGCCGGAGCTCTCAGGTCAACGGTCACTGCCGCTACCCGCCGGGAGCGGCGGCCCGCCAGCCGGGCCAGATGGGGCGTAAGCCCAGGATCCCCGGTGGCGGCCGGGACCGGACGCGCCGCCGCCAGCACCCAGCACGCCGCAACCGCGAGCACGGCCACCAGCACCACGCATTCCCAGATTGTCCCGATCACGGCCAGCCGCCCATCCCTTGCACCGGCCAGATCACGACGCGCTCACCGCTCCCTGCTGCACCTGCGTCGGGCCCCGGCCCGGTGACCAGCGGGTGGTCAGCGTATCGCTAGCAAGATACGCCCAGATAGCCGGAACCCTGAGCTGGCCGGGCCTCACGGCGGATTGCCTGCCTTGCATCGCCGCGCCGGGGGCTCGGTCACGGGCTGCACCGGCTGATCGACTCGTCCCACTGCCCACGATGACCGGAATACCAGCAAGTCGATATCCAGGACGTTTCCCAGGTCAACGCAATATCTGCCAGTGCAGCCACGCTCCCGCCAGCAAGTCATAACCCAATGCCGTTTAGCTTATTTTGATCATGCTGCGGTGCTGGCCTGGACGGAGTTGGCGAGCCGGATGGTGGCGGGGCCGTCATGCCGGATGTTCTTGTCGCCGGGTTTCTTGATGCGGTAGGCATTGTGGCGTCCTCGCTTGATGACGCGGGGGCAGGTGCGGTGCCTGCGCCGCGGGTTGAGGTGCTTCTGCCTCGTGATGTCGGCCTTGACCTGGGTCAGGATGGCCGCTGCGTGGTCAGGGGG
>Ga0208480_1000183_pt1 | contig 24833 bp, 24 predicted proteins | sample NGESurshal092012_4_FD_184485 | JGI IMG/M metagenome (GOLD analysis project Ga0208480, IMG submission 184485) | Arctic peat soil microbial communities from Barrow, Alaska - NGEE Surface sample F53-1 shallow-092012 (SPAdes) | ecosystem: Environmental > Terrestrial > Soil > Wetlands > Peat ... | reverse complement strand
CCGGCGTCCGGACGAGACCAAGCGTGGGATTCATTGGACCCTTTCTCTGGGCCGTCCCAAGCGACCCGCCCGGGAGTTGTATACATCGTCGTCGACAGAGCGCCAGCGACTACAACGTACGGCCGGCGGATCCCCGGCACCATGGACCAAACGCACAAAACGGCATGGACACGAGGGCCATCGCTTCTGCCGGTCGGCGTGTATACCGTGGTGTCCACAGATCGGCCCGCGCGTCTCAAGCCGCGCGGAGCGCCGGTTCAACCCTCGACTGCGTTGCGGAGGCCCACCGTGGATGAGCTCGACACCTACGCCCGAGCGGCGGCCCGCCTGGCCGGGCTGGAGATCCGGGACGCCTGGTGGCCGGGGGTGATCGGCCACCTGGCGGTGCTCTGCGACAACGCGGCGCTGGTCGAGGCGCTCGACATCCCGTCGATCGCCGGGACCGGCACCGGGGCGGGCCGGACGCCGGCGGGGGGCGAGACGTGAACCGGATGACCGACGACGCGGTCGGTATCGCCGGTCAGGTCCGGGCCGGAGCGATCTCGGCCGTGGCGGTCGCCGAGCGGGCGCTCGGAGCGATCGCCGCCGGGGACGACGTGGTCAACAGCTTCACCGGGGTGCTCGCCGGTCGGGCCCTGGCCGACGCCCGGCGAGTCGACGAGCTGGTCGCCGCGGGCATCGACCCCGGACCGTTGGCGGGGGTTCCGTTCGCGGTCAAGAACCTCTTCGACGTGGCCGGCGAGGTCACGGTCGCCGGTTCGAAGATCAGTGCGGACGATCCGCCGGCGAGCGCCGACGCCGAGGCCGTCAGGCGGCTGTCACAGGCCGGCGCGGTGCTGGTCGGCCTGCTCAACATGGACGAGTACGCGTACGGCTTCACGACCGAGAACGCCCACTACGGGGCCTGCCACAACCCCTTCGACCTGACGCGTGTCGCCGGCGGGTCCTCGGGCGGGTCGGGCGCCGCCGTCGCGGCCGGCTTCGTCCCGTTGACGCTCGGCTCGGACACCAACGGGTCGGTCCGCGTCCCGGCGGCCGTGTGCGGGGTGTTCGGTCTCAAGCCGACCTACGGCCGCGTCTCCTGCCGGGGGATGCTGCCGTTCTGCGACACGCTCGACGTCGTCGGCGCCCTGGCGCCCAGCGTGCGGGATCTGGCCGTCAGCTTCGCCGTCCTCCACGGTTACGACCCCGACGACCCGGTGAGCGCCGACCGGCCGCGCGAGGAGGCGGTCGACCTCGGCGCGGGCATCGACGGCCTGCGGCTGGCCGTCGCCGACGGCTACTTCGCGCGGGGCGGAAGCCCGGAGGCCCTGGCGGCGGTCTCCGATCTGGCCGACGCGCTCGGCGTCAGTGAGCGGATCACGATCCCCCACGCGCGCGAGGCCCGGGCGGCGGCGATGGTGATCACGGCGACCGAGGGCGCGCAACTGCACCTCGCGTCGCTGCGCAGCCGGCCGGCCGACTTCGACCCGATGACGCGCGACCGCTTCCTGGCCGGCGCGCTCGCCCCGGCGCGGGCCTACCTCCAGGCGCAGGAGTTCCGCGTGGCCTTCCGCGAGCGGATGCGGGCCCTCCTGCAGACGGTCGACGTGATCCTCGCTCCGGCCACGCCGTTCCCGGCGCCGGTCGTCGGCCAGCGGGAGGCGATCGTCGACGGGGCGAGGGTGCTGACCCAGCCGTATCTCGGCGTCTACACGCAGCCGATCTCGTTCGCCGGCCTGCCGGTGCTGAGCATCCCGGTGACCACCGTCGGCGGCCTGCCGCTGGGCGTCCAGCTGATCGGCGGGCACTTCGCCGAGCGCACGCTGCTGCGGGTTGCCGCCGAGCTCGAGGAGCGCGGCCTGGCGAGGATGGCGTCGGCGGTGACCCCATGGAGGTGAACCTCCCCGACGTCGTCGCCGAGGTGACCCGGCAGTTCGAGCGCTACGAGACGGCGTTCCTGTCCAACGACGTCGACGAGCTCGACGCGCTGTTCTGGAACGACCCGCTGGCCGTCCGCTACGGGGCGGCGGAGAACCTCTACAGCCACGAGGCGATCGCCCGCTTTCGCGGGCAACGCTCGGTCGACGATCTCGAGCGGGAGATCGTCCACGCGGTCGTCACCACGTTCGGGCGTGACGTCGGGGTGACCTCGGCCGAGTTCCGGCGGACCAGATCCGGCGTCACCGGCCGGCAGTCGCAGACCTGGGTGCGAACCGAAGACGGATGGAGGATCGTTACGGCCCACGTGTCGCAACTCGACCTCCAGGCCGTCGCCCGGTGACCGGCCGGCCGCGCATCAGACCGCGCCCGAAGGCGGCCCGCCCGCGGTCCAGCGACGTCTACGACGAGCTCCGGCGGGGTCTGCTGTTCGGCGAGTACCCGCTGATCGAGCGGCTGGCCGAGGTCAGCCTGGCCGAGCGGCTCGGCGCCTCGCGGACGCCGGTGCGGGAGGCCTTGATGCGGCTCGAGGCCGAAGGGCTCGTCGTCCGCCGGCCGACGGGCGGCTTCTACCCGCGCAGCCCGAACCTCGCCGGGATCAGGGATCTCTACGAGCTGCGACGAATTCTCGAGCTGGCCTGCCTGGTCCGGCCGCGGGCGCACGGCGAGCGTCATGACGAGGTCGCCCTGCAGACGATCCACGACGACTGGACCGGGCTCGCCGCGAACCCCCCGGCGCCCGACCCGGGCCTGGTCGTGATCGACGAGCACTTCCACCTTCGTCTGGCGCAGGCCGCCGGCAACCCGGCGATCGCCGAGCAGCTCCAGGTCGTCAACGATCGGATCCGGGTCGTACGGATGCAGAACTTCGTCCACCACCAGCGGATCCTCGTCACCACGACCCAGCACCTGGCGATCCTCGATGCCCTGCTCGCCGGGGACCCCGACACGGCGGCGAGCCTGATGGGCGCCCACCTCGACGAGGCGATGGCCCAGGCGGCGGCGCGAGCGGCCCAGGCGATCGAGCGGATGATGACCGCCGGGGCGCTGCTCAATGCGGCGGCGGGCGAAGATCGCCTCTAGCCCGGGAGGTCAGGCAGGCAGCGCTCTCGGCGGGGGGGGGACCGGGTCGTGGAGAAGAAGACTCTCCACGAAAAGTAGCTGACTGACTCAGGCAACCATTTCGCGATGAAACGTCGAGAACATCCCCTCCGCCGCCCTGGAGGAGCCCGGTCGACCCGACAATCCGCCCACCCGGAGGGATTCAGGGTTAGTCTGGACCGATGCCCGCGCCGCCGAGCTCTCCCGGCCCACCGGCGAGCAGTCCGAGAAGACCGACCGACAGGGAGCTGCGCCGCGCCCTCGACCGGCTGCGCATTCTCGGTCCGGCCCAGGCGATCCGCGATGCCGAGCTCAACTACACGCTGGCGCCGTTCCGGGGTCACCCGCCGACGGCGCTGATGTGCGCGAACGCGACCTGCACGGAGCCGTTTCTCTGGTGCGGCCTGGACGCGGCGACCGCGCGGGTGCATTTCAGCCCGCGGGCGCCGATCGACGGGGAGTGGGATCCGGCGGGCGAAGCGGCTGCCGGGGTGCCGGTCGCGATGCCGGGAGAACCCCTCCTGCGCTGGCGCTTTCGGTGCGCCCGGTGCCAGCGACCGAGCCTGCTCAGCAACAATCGACTGCTCGCCCTGGTCCTCGGCGCGGTCGCCTCGGGCCGGTCCGAGATCGTCCCCGCCGCCGAATAGGGCTCGCTCGTTCGGGACGGTCGCTCGTCGCTCGTCGGAGACGTCCGTCGAGAGCGCTGAGCGGCAGCTCCTACCATGGGGGATGGGCTGCGCTCCCGCAGCCGAGCCCGAGGCCGTCGGCCGGGTGCGGGGCTGACCGAGATCGACCGAGGAGGCAGACATGCGGGACGCCACGAGGGAGCGCATCGTCGGGGCGACGGTGTTCGTCGGGGAGCGGGCCCTCTGGCGGATCGAGCGACTGATCGGCCGGGCGTCGCTCGTCGGGGAGGCGACGTTCTTCGACGCGGCGAGCTTCGCCTGGACGCGGAAGCTGGAGGACGGCTGGCCGGAGATCCGCGCCGAGCTGGACCGGGTGCTCGAGGATCGCGAGCTGCTGCCGAACTTCCAGGAGATCTCGGTCGACCAGGCGAGCATCACCAACGACGACAACTGGAAGACGTACTTCCTCTACGGCTACGGCTTCAAGTCGCAGGCCAACTGCGCGCGCTGCCCGGAGACGGCCCGCCTGTGCGCGGAGATCCCCGGGATGAAGACGGCGTTCTTCTCGATTCTCTCGCCGGGCAAGCACGTCGAGGCCCACCGCGGCCCGTACAAGGGCGTGCTCCGCTACCACCTCGGCCTGAAGATCCCCGAGCCGGTCGACGGCTGCCGGATCCGCGTCGACCAGGACGTCCGCCACTGGTCTGAAGGCGGCTCGCTGATCTTCGACGACACCTACGACCACGAGGCGTGGAACGACACCGACGGGGTCCGCGTCGTGCTCTTCGTCGACTTCGTCCGACCGCTGCGCTCCCCGGCCAACATCGTCAACTGGCTGGTCCTCAAGGCGATCGCCTTCTCGCCGTTCATCGGCGACGCCAAGCGCCGGCAGAACGACTGGGAGCAGCGCTTCGAGTCGCTGAAGTCCCGCCGGGAGCCGGCGGGCGTCGCGTAGACCCCGACGATCGGCGACCCAGAAGGCGGGCCGGGCGCCGGGCTGGTGATCAGAACAGCGGCTGGGTGTCGGCGGGCGGGGCAGACCGCAGGCGGGCGTGGGCGATCGCGATCGCGGCGGGGTTGCAGTCGACGAGCACGTAGCGGCGGCCGAGCTGGGCGCAGACCGCGCCGAGCGTGCCGGATCCAGCGAAGAAGTCCAGGCACCACCCGCCCGACCGGGACGACGCTCCCACGATCCGTCGCACGACGCCCTCCGGCTTCTGCGTCGGATACCCGGTCTTCTCGGCGCCGTTGGTCGGGACGATCGTGTGCCACCAGACCGACGTCGGCAGCTTTCCGCGGGCGGCCTTCTCCGGGCCCACCAACCCGGGCGCCATGTACGGCTCGCGGTCGACCGCCGCCGAGTCGAACCAGTACTCCCGCGGGTCGCGGACGTAGACGAGGATCGTGTCGTGCTTGGCCGGCCAGCGCCGCGTCGTCCGGGCGCCGTAGTCGTAGGCCCAGATCAGCTCGTTGAGGAAGCACTCCCGGCCGAAGATCCGGTCGAGCTCGAGCTTGACGTAGTGGGCCTCGCGGTAGTCGAGGTGGACGTAGAGCGTCCCGTGCGCGGCCAGCAGGTCGCGGGCGCGCCGCAGGCGGGGCGAGAGGAAGCCGAGGTAGTCGTCGAAATCGTCTGCGTAGTCACTGCGCGAGACCTCCCGACGTGCGTAGCCGCGGCCGCCGAAGCCGGGCGTGCCCCCAACCAACGGTTCCACCTCCAGGGTCCTCCGCGTCTGCCGCCCGCCGGTGTTGAACGGCGGATCGATGTAGATCAGGTCGAACGCGGCGTCCGGGAGGGCGTCGAGCACGCGGATGTTGTCGGCCTCGATCAGGAGGTCGTCGTCGAGCTCGATCCGGTCGGGCAGGCCGTCGTCTGCGAGCAGGCGCACGCCCGGCCCGTCCGGCGCTCAGAACTCGATGACGCTGCGAATGCCGTCGTGTGCCTCGATCAGCTCGAAGCCCCGATTCACCTCGTCGAGCGTGATCCGGTGGGAGACGAGCGGGTCGACGTCGATCTCGCCGGCGAGGTACCGGCTGACGAGGACGGGCACGTCGTCGCGGCCCTTGAGACCGCCGAACGAGCTCCCGCAGACGCGCCGGCCGGTGATCAGGTAGCGGGGGATGATGTCGAGCGTCTCGCCCCGGCCGGCGACCCCGGCGACCGTGCACAGGCCCCAGCCCATGCGGGCGGACTCGACGGCCTGGCGCATCACGGCGACGTTGCCAGTCGCCTCGAAGGTGTAGTCGGCCCCGAAGCCGCCGGTCATCTCGAGGACCGCGGCCACCGTGTCGGGCCCGCCGATCATCACGTCGGTCGCACCCTGTCCGCGGGCGAGCTCGAGCCGGTCGGGCGAGAGGTCGACGCAGACGATCCGCTCGGCGCCCTGGAGGCGGGCGCCGGCGACCGCGCCGAGGCCGACGAGGCCGGCGCCGAAGACGACGCAGGTCGAGCCCTCGCGAACCGCCGCCGTCCTGATTGCGGCGCCGAGCCCGGTCGACAGGCCGCAGGCGAACAGGCAGGCCCGGTCGAGCGGCGCCTCCGGGTCGATCCTGGCGAGGGCGATCTCCGGCATCACCGTGTACTGCGCGAAGGTCGACGTCCCCATGAAGTGCCGGAGGGGCTCGGCGTCGATCGACAGGCGGGTCGTCGCGTCCGGCAGGTAGCCGAGGTTCTGCTGCTCGCGGATCGCCAGGCAGAGGTTGGTCAGGGGGCTGACGCAGTGGACGCACTCGCCGCACTGGGGGGAGAACAGCGTCACGACGTGGTCGCCCGGCGCGACCAGGCGGACATCGGCCCCGACCCGCTCGACGACGCCGGCGCCCTCGTGGCCGAGGACGGTCGGCGCGTACCCGGACGGGTCGGCCCCCGACGCGGTGTACATGTCGGTGTGACAGACGCCACACGCGACGAGCCTGACGAGCACCTCGCCGGGTCCCGGCTCGTCGAGCTCGACGTCCCGGACGACGAGCGGCTTGGCGAACTCCTCGAGTACGGCGGCGCGAATCCTCATTGCGGGCCGGTCGTGATCTGCATGACGAGGCGAGCATACCCCGAGCCGATCCCGGGAACCCGGATTCCGCCCGACGGCGGCCGGCGGCCGGCCCGACGAGTCGCGTCGGGTCGATCGTCTAGAGTCCGCGGCGAGCGGCAGAGCGGTCGCGACGATCATGCGAGTACCGAGCTTCAAGACCAGCAGCCCACCCCGCCGGCCCGCGCCGGCCGTGCGCGTCGCGCTCGCCGGGACGGGGCTCCTGGGGACACTGGCCGCGCTCCTGATCGGCTCGGCGCCGGTCGAGGCGTTGAGCACGCCGAACCTCGCGACGTTCGCGTCGGGGTCGGTTCCCGTCGGCGGGACGATCACCGACACGGCGCTCGTCGGCGCCGGATCGAGCCCGACCGGGACGGTCACGTTCAAGATCTACGGGCCGGCCGACACGACGTGCATGGGGACGCCGGTCTTCACGTCGCCGGCGGTCAAGCTGGCCGTGCCGACCGTGTCGCCCGCCTACACGCCGACGACGCCGGGCACCTACCAGATCATCGCGGCCTACAGCGGGGACACGAACAACTCACCGGTGGCCGGGACGTGCGGCGGGGTCGGAGAATCGGTCGTCGTGACCCGGGCGACGCCGACCCTGACGACGGCCGCGTCGGCGGTCAGCGCGACCGGGACGATCACCGACACAGCGGTCCTGACGGGCGGGTACAAGCCGACCGGGGCGATCACCTTCAACGCGTACGGCCCGAACGACGCGGCCTGCGCCAGCCCGGTCTTCACGGTCGCCGAGCCGGCCTCCGTCTCCACGGTCTCGACTCCGTACCACCCGCCGGCGGCCGGGGCCTACCGGTGGGTCGCACACTATGGCGGGGACGCCAACAACACGGCGGTGGACGGCTCGTGCAGCGACCCGGCCGAGGTCGTCACGGTGCCGGCGCCGGCGACCGGCCCGGCTTCGCAGCAGCCGGCATGCACGCCGGCCGTGGCGCAGGCGATGGCCAGCTCCGTGCTGGGCGCGCTCGCGTCCGCGCTGACCGGCGGCCCGGGCGGCGCGTTCAAGTCCGACTGCTCGAGCGGCCTGCGAATCGTCCTGCGGGCCAAGGAGATCCGCCCGGGCAACAAGGGCTACCCCCGGCACGACGGCTTCACGACGATCGCCAACACGCTGACCCACAGCACGACGACCGGGCAGCTCGCCTTCTCGCTCAACGCGCAGGGAGTCGCCCTGAAGGCGTATTCGACGAGCAAGCACCAGAGCCTGACGGTCTTCGCGATCGTCCACGTCCGCCCGGATCACACGGCCGTCTCGAGCGAGGCGATCCAGATCCTCACGCTCGGCGGCTGAGCAGCCGGGAGCTCGGCCCGCCGCCTCCCGGCGCAGGACGCGCCGGGCACGACGCGACTCGTTCTTGGGCTGGCCGGCCCCGCCCGGTGGGGTCGGCGCGGCACGGAGATCATCCAGCGGCGACTCGGGCATCGCCCGAGCAGCAGACACGGCCGCGGCCGAGACACGGCCCGGCGCAGCAGACAGCGCCGGGCGAGCAGACAGGTTTAACGCAGCCCGCCGGCGGCGCGTGGGCGGCGCCGCCGGCGTGGGGTGGACTGCGGGTTGGCGAAACGCGGCGGACGGGTTCCGCGGGGCTTGCCGCGGGACCGCGTCTACGTCGCGGAGGTCACGTCGCGGACGACGTGCCGCACCAGGACGCCGGTCAGGTGCTGGATGCGGATCGGACGGCCGGGGAATCAATCGGCCTGTAAGAGGGCGCCTCCATGCGTTGATCATGCAGGAGGCGCCGTGTGCACGACAGGGCCGGGCGTCCAAGATCCGCGCATCCGCGATGGACCGGCGGTACCGCGCGCTCCTGCCGACCGAGCCCGCTCAGCGCCGCCGATCGCGACTCAGCCGCTCAGCCGGTCAGCCGCTCAGCTTGAAACCGACAGCTCGGAGATCCCGACCGTACCGGCGGTGACGCCGGTCGGGGCGTGGGTGATCCAGATCAGCAGGTACCGGAACGACTTGCCGGCGCTCTTCAGCGCGACCGTCGTCGACGGCTTGATCGCCCGGCGATTGGCGAGGTGGATCCACGCTGGATCGGTGATCGAGACCGGCTCGGTCGATCCGGTCGCTCCGTAGAACTCGACCGTCATCCCGGGCGAGAGCGTGGTGATCTTGATCGCGCGGGCTGCCTGCGGCGTCTTCAGGTCGAGCGCCACGCCGACGAGCGTCTTGCCGGCCGTGGTCGGATCGAGCTGGTAGGTCCAGGCGGTGCCCGGGTCGCCGTCGATCGCGTGGGCCGGATCGGCGAAGCTCGCGGCCGAGAGGTTGTACGGGTTGTACGTCGTCGCCGCGTCGGTGTCGAGGAGGATCGCGTGGCCGCCCGTCGATGCCGGAGTCGTCGTCGTCGGTGTCGTGGCGGTCGGCGTCGTCGTCGTCTTGGGTGTCGTCGCCGTCGGTGTCGTAGCGGTCGGTGTCGCCGTCTTCGGGACCGTCGCCGCCGGCGCCGGGGTGCTCGCCGCCGGCGCGGTCGACCCGGTCGCCGCCGCCGGGGTCGGCGTGACGCCGGGGAGCTTGGGCACGGTCGGCAGCGGCACGGCGGTGGTCGGGGCGATCGGGGTGCTCGGGGCCGTCGTACCCGACGCGACGACGCCCGGAGTCCCAAAGCCGACCCCCGACGTGGTCCCGACGTCGGGTGCGGCCGGCCCAGTCGCTCCGGCGACTGCCGCGACCGGCGACTTGACCGCCTTGTTGGAGTCCGAGTTGAGCGCGGCGTACGCGGCGGCGACCGCGCCGAGTACGAGCAGGAGGGTCAGTCCGACGACGCCGATCGACGAGCCGATGCCCGGCCCGCGGCCGAGCCGGCCGCGGACGGCGGTCCCGCAGTCAAGGCACCAGTCCTGCCCGACGGCGAGCGGGTTGCCGCAGTTCGCGCAATGCGGACTCAGTGCGTCCGGCGCGCTCGAGGACCTCCTTGACCGGGCGAAGGGCAGGCGCATCAGCTCGATTCTTGCAGCTGAGGCCCCGAGCGGGCGCAAATGGACGGATTTCCGATGCCGGCCGGCCCCGGCGCGGCCCAGTCGCCGATCCGGCGCCGGCGCCTGCGGCGGGCAGTCAGCGCGGGGCGGGCGGGCCGCCGGCGACGATCTCGCGGCCGGTCGGTCGGAGCTCTTCGTCGAGCTCGAGCTGCCAGTAGTAGCGGGCGAACGTGACCCCGGCGCGGAACTCCCCGACGTGCGGGGCGACCGTCTCGCCGCGGGCCAGCCTGATGATCAGCTCGGGGTACGTGCGCCCGGGCAGCGCCCCGTACATGTGCGAGGGGTACCCGCCGCCGAAGCGGATGTTGACGTCGGTCACCCGCAGGCCGAGCTCGGGGTCGCGGAACGCCTGGACCATGCACGGGCCGCGGGCGCCGACGCCCTCGGCGACGGCCCGCCCGAGCTCGACCAGGTCGGGATCGCCGAGCACGGTCCCCTTGACCGACTCGCCGCCGCGCGACTCGGTCATCGAGCGGGGGATCGCGTTCAGGCAGCGGCCGTCGAGGTCGCACAGGCAGTCGATCGAGAACTCGGGGCCGCCCATCGCCCGCTGGACGATCACCGGCTCGTCGGAGTAGCCGACGAAGAACGCAGCCTCGGCGGCGTCGCGGGCGAGCGCGATGCCGCGGGAGTTCGACCCCCACCGCGGCTTGACGATGACCGGGTAGCGCTCGACCGCCGACAGGCCGGCGCCGGGATCGCCCGGGTCACCCGGGAGGAGGGTCGGCGGCGAGGGGAGGCCGAGGCGCTCGAGCAGGAGATGGGTCTCGTACTTGTCGAACGTCGCCTCGGCCATCTCGAGATCGGGAACGAGCGCGGGCAGCTCGCCGCGACCGCGGGCCGCGGCGAGCACGGCGATGTCCGGGTCGATCAGCGGGATCACGGCGCCGACGTCGTGGAGCGCGCACAGCCGGCGGAGCTCGGGGACGTAGCCGGGATCGTCGATCCGCGGGACGATCGCCTGGATCTGGGCCGCGTACTGGCCGGGCGCCAGGCGGTTGGTCTCGGTCGCGAGGACCGTCGTGTGCTGGGCGAACGACGCGACGATGTCGTAGCGGCGCCCGGCGCCGGTGATCATGATCGTGCTCAACCCGGCCATCCTCCGGTCTCTCCCTTGTAGACGCCCTCGCCGCCGACGAGGACTCCGACCGTGCGCTTGAGGATCTCGACGTCGAGCGCGAGCGACCGATGCTCGATGTAGTGGAGGTCGAGCTCGATCCGCTCCGGCCACGGCAGTGAGGTCCGCCCGTTGACCTGCGCCCAGCCGGTGATCCCCGGACGGATCGCGAGCCGGCCGCGCTGGCGCTCGTCGTAGGCCTCGACCTGGTGGGGCAGCGTCGGCCGCGGGCCGATCAGCGACATCTCGCCGCGGAGCACGTTGAGCAGGTTGGGCAGCTCGTCGAGTGAGCTCCGCCGCAGCACGGCGCCGACCCGCGTGATCCGGGCGTCGCCCCGGTCGACCGCGAAGCCGGCGCCGATGTGCTCGGCGCCGTCGACCATCGTGCGCAGCTTGAGCACGTCGAAGGCCCGCCCGTCGCGGCCGATCCGCCGCTGGCGATAGATCACCGGCCCGGGGGACTCGAGGCGGATCGCGAGAGCCGCGAGCCCGATCAGCGGGGCCGCGCAGACCAGTCCGGCGACGCTGACGAGGATGTCGACCAGCCGGCGGATCATCGCGTGCCCTCGGCCGCCTCCCACGCGGCGCTCGTCCCGTGGCGCAGCCAGTCCCACAGACCGAGGCCGAGCGAGGCCGTCGTCAGCACGTAGTAGCGGGCGACCAGCAGCGGGCGGGCCGGCAGGCGCCCGGCGAGGGCCGCGCCGCCCAGCAGGCCGGCCTGGAGCGCGAGACAGACGGCATAGATCGGGCCGCGCCCGAGCAGCAGGCAGTTGGTGAGGAGGGCGACCACGTGGAACCCGGGCGACGCGTAGCGGAGGATGCGGTGGCTGAAGATCATCACGGCGTAGCCGGCACCGTATCCGCGCGGCGAGAGCATGCCGCCGCGGACGACGATCGGCCAGGCGTGGCTCATCATCCGCCGCTTGCGGGCGAACTCGCCCTCGATCGTGGGGACCATCTTCTCGCGGGCCCGGGCGCTCCCGACGTAGACCGCCCGCCAGCCGCGCTTGACCATCTTGAACGGGAGGCTGAGGTCGTGCCCCATGATCGGGTCGACGACGATGTACGAGTCGCGCCGGGTCGCGTAGATCGCCCCGTTGCCGGCCGTGATCGACCCGAGCCGCGACTCGAGCGCCCGGAGGCCGAGCTCGTAGCGCCAGTAGAGGCCCTCCTGGTTGTCGCCGCCGTCGGCCCGGACGAAGCTGACCGCCCCGCAGGCGTAGCCGACGTCCGGGTCATCGAAGGCGCCGGCAAGCTCGCGCAGGGCGTCGGGCTCCCAGGTCGAGTTGGCATCCGAGAAGGCGAGCAGCTCTCCACGCCCGGCCTCGACGCCGGCGTTCTGCGCGCGGATCTTCCCGCCCCGGGCGAGCTCGAGGACGAGATCCGCACCGGCGGCCCGGGCCCGCGCGGCCGTCTGGTCGGTGCAGCCGTCGCAGCAGACGATCACCTCGAGGCGCTCGCGCGGCCAGTCGAGCGCCAGCGCGTCGGACACCTTCGCGGCGATCACGTCCTGCTCGTCGTGGGCCGCCACGATCAGCGAGACCGACGGCTCGCCGCCGGCGCCGCCCGACCCACGCGAGCCTGCTGCGCCGCCCGAGCCACGCGAGCCGCGGAGACCGGCCCAGAAGACGAGCAGCAAGCCGTAGCCCAGCTGGGCGTAGACGAGCAGCCCGATGCTGACCCAGAAGACGATCGCCACGGCGCTCATACGGAGCCCACCGTAGCGCCCCCGGACGCCGCCGCGCCCGGGCACAGCGTCTCGTAGAGCGCGCGGGTCTCGCGGGCGGCGCTCGCCCACGAGAAGCGTCCCGACGCCGCGGCGCGGGACTCGCCGGCGAGGCGCTCGCGCTGTGCCGGGTCACCGAGCACGCCGTCGAGTGCCACCCGCAGGGCCGCCGGGTCGCCGGGCGCGACGAGCACTCCGGCGCCGACCTCGGAGAAGCCGCCGACGTCTGAGAGGACGAGCGGCTTGCCGAACGCGAGCGCCGTGAAGAGGACCCCCGACTGGTCGATCTCGCGGTACGGGAGCACGACGACGTCCGCCCGGCGGAAGAACGCCCCGAGCTCGTCGTCGCCGACGAAGCGGCTGACGAAGCGGACGTTGGCCGGCGCGCCCGCCACGAGCGGTCCGATCTCCATCCGCGGCATCCCGACGATCCACAGCTCGGCCTCCCAGGCCGGGTCCCACGCCTCGAGCAGGACATCGATCCCCTTGTACGGACGGATCAGCCCGAAGCAGAGCACCACCGGCCGGCGGACGCCGGCCAGCTCGGCCGGCAGTGGGCGGCTCGGCCGGTCGACGAGATGGTCGAGCACGCCGTGGGCGATCACGTGGACCCGATCCGCGGCCAGGCCGAGCTCGTCGACGAGCCGCCGGGCGCCGTGGGCCGAGTGGACGACGACCGCGTCGAAGTGATCGAAGAGCCGCCGCTGCGCCGCCAGCTGGCCGGGCCGCGGCTCGCGGGGGAGGACGTCGTGCGCCGTGAGCACGAGCGGGCGGCCCCGCGGCAGGAGGTGGGCGTCGACGTGCTGGACGGCGAGCCACTGAAAGTGGACGAGGTCGGCCGAGCGGGCCCGCCGCCGGTAGGCGAGCATGTCGGGGACGTGCTCGGCGAGCTTGCTCGCCCGCCGCAGCCGCGAGTTGGCCGGGCCGCGGGCCCAGCGGTAGAAGAGCTCCTCCCGCGCGTAGCCGGCCGGCTCGGCCACCGGTCCGTAGGCGAAGTGGCTGGTGAGCAGGCGGACGTCGAGACCGGTCGCCGCGAGGGCGGCACACAGGGCGTGGTCGTATGGGGGTGTGTAGGCTGCGGGATCGACGACGTGGACGCGCATCGGGCGGGACAATATGGGCGCTGAGGTCGAGGTCTCCTACTGCGTCGTGAACACCGAGGGTCGCGAGGTCCTGATGGCCTGCCTCGACGCGATCGGGCGCGAGCGGGCGGCGGTCGGCTTCGCGACGGAGCTCCTCGTGCTCGACAACGGCTCCGACGACGGCTCGGCGCAGGCCGTCCGCGGCCGGCGCGACCAGTCCTTCGAGCTGATCGCGCTCGACGAGCGACGCGGCAAGGCCGAGAACGACAGCGAGCTGATGCGCCGGGCGCGGGGTCGCTACTGCCTGCTGCTCAACGAGGACTCCGAGCTCCTCCCGGGCGCGACCGCCCAGCTCCGCGCGGCGCTCGAGGCCGACCCGCGGGCCGGCGCCGCCGGCGCCGCCCTGCTCGCGCCGGACCGCTCCCCCCAGCCCTCGGCCTGGCGCTTCCCGTCGGTCTCGACCGCCCTCGCCGGGGCCGTCTTCGCCCATCGCCGCTACACCGTCCAGAGCGCCGGCAACCAGCCCCGCCGCGTCGACTGGGCCCAGTCGGCCGCCCTGATGGTCCGCCGCAGCGCCGCCGAGGCGGTCGGCTACATGGACCCGGCGTTCTTCGTCTACTCCGACGAGGTCGACTTCCAGAAGCGCCTCCAGGGGATCGGCTGGCACACGCTCCACGTTCCGGGGGCGCTCGCGATCCACCACGAGCAGCTCTCGACCGGCGTGCTGCCCGAACGGCGGATCGTCGAGCTCTCGCGAAACCGCGACCTCTACATACGCAAGCACCACTCACGCGCGGCAGCCGCCCTCGTCCGCTGGCTGACCGCCTGGACCTATCTCGCCCGCGCGGTGGCCGCCGTCTTCCTACCGGGACACGATTTCCGGCGCTATGCCCGCCATGTCAGCGCGACCCTCCACCCCGACCGCGGCGAGGGCCTCCGCGAGGCGGCGGCCCTGCGCAACTCCCGGGTCCTGGGCCCGCGAACCCAGGAGCCGGGCGCGTAGGCCGGTGGTGCAGGCCGGTTCTAACGGCGTTGATGAGAGAAGAACAGGACGATTGCGATGATCGCGAGCAGGAACAGCAGCGGGTGGATGATCACGCCGCCGGCGATCGCGATGACGAGCAGGATGATCGCGAGAATCAGAAGCACGGCAGACTCCTTCGAGCGGGGATGCGGGTTCTCGCAGAGCCTACGGCAGGAGCGGCTCTGCTCTCCAGGACCGGACGGTAACGAAAAGCTGATCCGTGCCCCGGATCGCCGCACCCGCTAGGCCCGCGGGCCCCGTAGCCGCGCCCGGAGGCCGCCGAGCAGCGCGCGCGCCCGCTCCCACTCACCGCGGCGAAAGAAGCCCGTCGCCGCGAGCAGCGGCCCGATCACGAGAAACGCGGCGGCCCGCGTCAGGAAGCCGGCGAGCCCGCCGGTCGGCAGCAGCACGTCGCCGGCGACCGCGACCCCGGTCAGGACGCCGACCAGCCGGACCAGGCGCCCCCACTCGAAGCCGACGCTGAAGACCCGCCGGGTCAGCGCGTAGATCACGCCGAGCATCGCCGCGTACGCGGCGCACAGGGCGATTCCGGCTCCGGCGATGCCGAGACTCGGCACGAGGACGACGATGCCCAGGACGTTGACGAGCAGGCCGGCGGCCGCGGCCGGGAGGTTGCGGGCCATCGCGCGTGAGCGGCCGGCGATCACGACGAAGACCAGGTACAGGCCGTAGAGCGACCAGCCGAGCGCCAGCCACGGGAGCGCGGCGTCGGCGCCCGCGAACTTCGGAGCCGCGAGGATCAGCAGGGCCCACCGTCCGAGCAGGGCGACGCCGGCGACGACGACGCCCGTCGCCAGCAGGTAGTACGTCGTGACCAGCGAGTAGAGCCGGGCCGCGTCGTCGTCGTCGGTCACCGAGTAGGCCAGCGGCGGCCAGGCGTACTGGAAGCCGCGGACCGCGACGAAGACGACCGTCGCGATCTTCGCCGCCACCGCGTACAGCCCGGCGGCCGCCGGGCTGTCGACCCGCAGCAGGTAGGCCCGGTCGATGACCTGGAGGGCGTAGACGCTGATGTCGGCCGGCACCGTCGGCAGGCCGAAGCCGAGCATCCGGCGCAGTGGCGCGCCGACGCGCCCGGCGCCGGCCCGCAGCGGCGCGAAGATCCGCCGGCGCTCGATCCACCACAGCGCGACCAGGACCGCCGTCGACCCGGCGAAGTTCCCGAGCAGGAGACCTTCCGCGCCGTCGTGGCGCACGACGACGAGGTAGATCGTCAGGGCGATCGAGATCACGACGTTCGAGACCGACGTGATGATGTACGCCTTCGCCCGCTCCTCGACACGGAGCAGGCTGTAGGCGATCTCGAGGTTGGTGAAGGCCCACAGCCCGAGCAGCGCGCAGCCGGCGAGGGCCGGCGAGCGGACGCCGAGCTGGAGCTGGGAGAGCGGGCCGGCGAAGGCCAGGCCGACCAGTGCCGCGACGGTCGTCGTCGCGCCGACGAAGACCACCGTCGTCGAGGTCATCCGCGCCCGCCGCCGGGAATCGTCGTCGTCGAACCAGAACCGCACGAACGCCTCGCCGACGCCGAGCCGCAGCAGGATCGAGACGAGCACGACCTGCGTCAGGAGAGTCTCGGCATACCCGTACTGCGACTGGGAGACGTAGCGCGTGTAGAGCGGCAGCGTGAAGATCGCGAGCGCCTTCGAGACGAGGTCGCCGGCCTGGTAGGCGGCACCCGTCGTGACCAGGCGCTTGAGGTATCCGAGCACGACTCAGGCCACTTGCGCCTCGCCGCCGGCGGCCCCCACGGCGGGGGCCGCGCCCGGCGGCGGCGCGCGCCGGTTGCCGGCGGCCAGCGCCGCGCCGATGCCGAGCAGCGTCCAGGTGATCGGGTCCTCGAGGAAGTCGGCGTAGGCCATCGTGTGGAGGACCAGCGCGACGAAGGCCGTGGCGATCGCGACCCGGGCCGGCGAGCCGCGGACGCCGCCGCCGCCGCCGCCGCCGCCGCCGAACAGGCGTCGCAGGCAGGCCACCAGCAGCACGACGTAGAGCGCCAGCCCGAGGATCCCCTGCTCGGCGGCGATCGTGATCGGGATCGTGTGCGAGGCCGAGACGGCGCTGTCGGTCGACGAGCGCTGATGGCTGCGGTACTCGACGGCGAACGACCCCGCCCCGTAGCCGGTCAGCGGGCGCTGCGCGAAGAGGTCGACGCCGCCCTTGATCAGGTCGTAGCGGCCCGTCGTCGCCTGGTCGGCGCCCTTCGAGCTGCTCAGGTCGACGCGAATCGAGCTGCCGGCGACGAGCACGAAGACGCCGCCGGCGAGCGCCAGGGCGAGCGCGACCGCCACCGTTCGCCGGGTGTCCCAGCGCAGCGCCGCGAGCACGCCGAGGCCGATCAGCAGGGCGGCGATGCTCGACTGGGAGATGCTGGTCATCAGCCCGCCCCAGAGCACGGCCAGGACGAGCGCCGCGGCGAGCACCTCGCGCCGGCGACGTGCCCAGAGCATCGCCGTCGTGACGAGGAGCATCACGATCGCCAGGAACCGGCCGTATATGTTCGGGTCGAAGAACAGCGAGTTGACCCGGAAGTACGACTCGACCATGTTCGCGCTGATCACCTTCGGGTTCAGCAGGAGCTCCCGGCGCGAGTACTCGACGAAGCCGACGAGGACGAAGACGAGGGCCAGACCGAGGAGGACGCCGAGGCAGGCGAGCAGGAGCCGGCCGGTCCACCGCACGCGCCGCAGGAGGACGAAGAGGAGGGCGAACGGGACGTAGAAGAAGACGATCTGCTCGAGCGCCTTGGTGAAGTCGTGGGAGTAGCTGGTCTGGATCGCGTAGAGCCCGACCAGGCCGACCAGCGCCCATTCGAGCAGGCCGGCGGCCGGCTCGTCGGCGACCGGGGCTCCGGGCTCGCCGGGGTCGCCGGGGTCGCCGGGCATGTCGACGACCGGGGCTCCGGGCTCACCGGGCTCGCCGGCGGCCGAGTGCTCACGCCGGCCGCGATCGCGCCGCCCGCGGCGCAGGAGCGCCGCGATCTGGGCGACGGTGCCGGCGGCGACGACCACATACAGGGGGATCAGGAGGTTCGACGTGTCCCCGCCGGAGGAGATCGGCACCCGGAAGGGCAGCGCGGCGACCGCGAGCAGCGGCAGGGCCTGCGGGCGGCGGGCGATGAGGACGGCGAGGCCGCCGACGACGGCCAGGGCCGCGAGGATCGCAAGTCCCCCGACGAGCGGCCGGTCGCGCAGGGGATGCAGCTGCGGCGAGCCCCAGATCGCCGCCACGAGGAGGATCGGCGTCGCCGCCAGGGCGAGCCCCATCGCCAGGCAACGGGCCCGCTCGAGCCGGGGGCGCCCGGCCGCGAGCACGGCGAAGCCGGCCAGCAGGGCAGCGGCGATCACCCCGAGATGCTCGGCCAGGCGGCCGAGGCCGGTGGCGGTCGCGAGCATCATGTCGGCGTCCCGGTCATCGACGCGCGCTCGCCGGGACCGGCTCGACGCGGATCGTCGCGAGCTCGCCGTCGGGACGTGCCAGGAGCACCGAGCGACCGGCGTCGCGGAGTCGCACGCGGATCCTGTAGAGCCCGAACGGGGCCCGCCGGCCCGACGCGGTCAGGCCGCGCCAGCGGAAGGACCGCTGCAGGTAGGCCTGCATGTGAACCTCGCTCGCCAGCGTGTCGATGTCGTCTCCGTTGGCGCCGACCACGGTCACCGTGACGTCGTCGGCCCGCTTGATCTTGAACGAGATCAGCGCCTTGCGGTGGCCCTTGGCCTGATAGATGTACGGGACGGCGGTCGCCGCCTGGACGAGCGTCGGGGAGTGCTTGAGGCGCTGGGTGACGAAGAAGGCCGCGAACGTCGCGACGACGAGCAGCCCGAAGACCGCCCTCCTCAGCGTCTCGGTCCGCCAGCCGGTCAACGCGCGACCGGCGGCGCGGCGAGTGGCGGTTGCCAGTGCAACCTGCCGGAGGAGCTCAACGGCTTACCCGGCCTGGGGGCCGAGGTCGAGCGTGTCGGAGCGCAGTCCGAGACGGAGCGTCTCGAGCGAGAGGACGTCGCCCGGCGCGATGTTGCCGAGGTTGCAGTTCGAGCCGAACCGCCGGAGGAAGAAGACCTGCTGCTGCTTGCGCGGCGCTTCGAAGACCATGCGGTCCGGATCGACGGCGTGGGCGATCTCGTCGATCAGGCCCATGCGGACCTCGCCGTCGGCTCGATAGATGCCGGCGTTCCCGGCCTCGCGCGCCTCGGCGACGACCTTCCACGCCCCGGCCTCGAGCTCGGCCTCGATCTCCTCGACCCAGCGGTAGGGCGCCATGATCTGCTCGACATCCTTCGAGCCGACCTCCGAGAGGACGGTGAACTCCTTCGCCAGACGCGCGATCAGCTCCCGCTTGGCGCTCGGCGGCAGGGTGATCGTGCCGTCGGAGACCTCGACGTGGTGGAGACCGAGCTCGCGCAGCCAGGCGATCAGGCCGTCGATACGGCCCTGACGGAGCGCGACCTCGGTCAGCGTTCCCCCGAGCACGACGGGGATCCCGTGCTCGGCGTAGCGGGCGAGCTTCGCCGTCAGGTTGCCGGTCACGACCGCGGTCCCCCAGCCGAGCTTGACGATGTCGACGCTGTCGCCGGCGACCTCGATCAGCCCGTCGACATCGACCAGCGAGAGTCCGCGGTCGAGCACATGGGTCAGCCCCGTCTCACGCGGCTTGCGCGTGCGCGCCGGGAGCTCGAGAAAGGTCACTGCTGCAGATCGCTGCCGACCGACACGACGACCTGGGCCTGACCGACGGCCGGATTGACGGCCGCGGTCGCCGCGTCGAGCGGCCCGACCGCGCTCGAGCGCAGGCCGAGCGCCTTCGCGACGGCCTTGGCCGCCGGCTTGTCGTCAGGCGTCGCGTACTCGACGGTGCTCGTCGTGCTCGACGCGCTCGCCGGCGGTGCGTTGCCGACGTAGCCCTTCACGTAGCCGGCGGTCGCGATCCGCGTGCCGACCTTCGCCGCCAGCCCGGACACGCTGCTGGCGTTGAGCACGGCGACGGTGATCGACGACGGCACGACCGCGGCTGACGACGGCGTGCTCGGCGACTGCGAGGAGGCGATTCCGGGAGTCGACGAGGTGAGCGGCGGGGTCGTGGGCGTGCCTCCACCGCCACTGAGCAGGTGGGTGACGGCGAACACGAGGACGACGAGGACGACGAACGCCCCGGCCACGACGCCCAGCGTGCGGCGCGTCGCCGGGCGCGTCGCACGACGGCCGGACCCACCCGCCGACCGGGCGGCGCCCTGGCGCTCCGGGGGCGGCGGCGGCAGGCGGCGGGCGGGCACGGGCGGCGCCGGGCGAGATGCCGACGGCGGGCCGGCGAGCGGCTGGGCGCGTACCCCGGAGGCGTCGACCGAGCCGGGTGCGCCCGGGCCGCTCGCGGTCGACGGATACGGCGCCCCGGGCGAGGACGGCGGCGGCGGATAGCCGACCTGGGGCGAGCCGAGGCCGCCGGGCGGCGGCGGAAACCCGGGCGGCGGCGGCATCTGCGGCTGACCGGGCGCAGGCCCGTTCGTACGCGGCGCCTGTGTCGCGCCCCCGGCTGGGGTGGCGGTTGCCTGGGCCGGAGCCGCCGGGCCGAGTCCTGGGGCGCCCGGCAGCGGCGCCCCGCCGGGCCCACCGGGCACGCCGACCCCGGGCACGCCCGGTGGCGGGCCGCCGGGCGGCGACTGGGGAGCGAACGGAGCGCCGGACGCCCCGGGCACGTGCGGGCGGGCTGGGCCGAGCGGGCGGACGTTCGGCCCGGCACCGAGCCCCGGGCCAAGCGGCGGGGCGGGCTGCCTGGCCTGGGTCGGCGGCGGTCCGCTCGGGCCGCTGCGCTCGGGCGCGCGGCCGGCCCACTCGGTGAGCCGGCGAAGCTCGCGGGCCTGGGCGAAGTAGAGCAGCGCGAGCAGGGCGAGGCCGACGACGGCGGCGAAGCCGGCGTACGCGCCGAGCGTCTTGATCTCGGTGGAGATTGAGAGGGCGAGGGGCGTCATGGGGGCCAGTCTATGTACCGGACTGGACCGGCTCGGTGTCGAAGTGCGGGGCCTTTCGCATCGCCGAGAGCTCGGAGACCCGCGCCGCGAGCCCGGCCGCGTCGCCCTCGAGGACGAGCAGGCCGATCTCGTCGAACATCAACTCGACGCTCGCCGCGTCGAGCGGGTCCCGCCGGGCGAGCACGATCTTCTCGGCCTGGGTCGGCTCGGGCCGCTCGAATGGGTTGAAGAGCTCCTCGTGGAGCTTCTCGCCGGGGCGGCGGCCGACCAGCTCGATCGCGATGTCGCGGTCGGGATCGAGCCCTGAGAGCTCGATCATGTCCCGGGCGAGCTGGAGGATCGAGACGGGCTCGCCCATCTCGAGCACAAAGACCTCGCCGCCCCTGCCGAGCGACCCCGAGCGGATCACGAGCTGGACGGCCTCGGGAATCGTCATGAAGTAGCGGGTCATCCGCTCGTCGGTGACGGTCACCGGGCCGCCCCGGGCGATCTGCCGGCGGAAGATCGGGACGACGCTGCCCGAGGAGCCGAGCACGTTGCCGAAGCGCACGGCCGTGAAGCGGGTCCGCGCGAAGCGGCGCTGGGCCGCCTCGATCGCGAACTCGGCGAGCGCCTTGGAGGCGCCCATCACGGTCGCGGGTGTGACCGCCTTGTCGGTCGAGATCAGGACGAAGGCGTCGACGTTCGACTGGCCGGAGATCGTCGCGATCACGCGGGTCGCGATCGCGTTGTTGCGGATCGCCTCGACCGCGTTGGTCTCCATCAGGCCGACGTGCTTGTAGGCGGCCGCGTGGAAGACGATCGTCGGGCGATGCTCGGCGAAGATCTCCCGCATCCGCTCCTCCTCCTTGCAGTCGCCGAGCACGGCGGCGACGACCGACGGATGGACGTGGCGCTCGTCCTCGAGCTCGCGGATGATGTTGAAGAGGTTGTCCTCGGCGTGGTCGAGCGCGACCAGCCGGCGCGGCCCGACCCGGGTGATCTGACGGCAGAGCTCGGATCCGATCGACCCGCCGGCCCCGGTCACGAGCACGGTCTGCCCCTCGAGGTAGGCGCCGACGAGGTCGAGCTCCATGCGGACCGGCTCGCGCCCGAGGACGTCCTCGACCTGGACCTCACGAACCTGCCGGACGGGGTTGGACCCGCCCTGGAGGAGCTCGAAGACGGTCGGCAGCGTGCGCACGGGAATCCCGCGCTCACGGCAGGCCCCGACGACCCGCTTGCGCAGCGACCCGGGGGCCGAGGGGATCGCGATGATGACCTCGGCCGGCTCGGCCTCGTCGAGGATCCGCGTCAGCTCCTCGGTGCTCCCGCGGACGCGCACCCCGTCGAAGCGGACGTTCCGCTTGAGCGGATCGTCGTCGACGAAGCCGACCGGCCGGAGCCCGAGCTCGGGGTTGCGGAGGATCTCGCGGAGCACGAGGCGACCGCCGTCCCCGGCGCCGACGATCAGCACCTCGCGGGCGTCCTTGGCGGCGCGGAAGCCGCGGATCGGCCGGTCGTGGACGCTGCGAGCGAGCAGGCGGGCGCCGCCGAGGAAGGCGAGCGTGAGCAGGAAGTAGAGGGCGATCACGCTGTTCGGGAGGACGATCGCCTTGGTCCCCTGGTGGTTGGCCTGCTGCACCGGGCGGAGGATCGCGACGGCCCCGACGAGGGCGATCGTCGCGACGACGACGGCGCGCAGCAGCGTCTGGTAGTCGCGCTGGCCGGCGTAGCGCCAGCGGCGCTGGTAGACCCGCGAGAGGGCCAGGACGAGCGTCGTCCCGGCCACGACCCAGGGCCAGGTGCGGTGGTAGAGGAGGCCGTAGCTGCCCTTGAACCCGCTGTCGAAGCGCAGCTCGAACGCCAGGTAGTATGCGAGTGCGACCAGTGCCCCGTCCACCCCGAGCTGTGGTAGCGAGTGGCGATGCAGCGGGAGGGTCGCCGAGCGGAGCCGTCGGCGCATCCGCGCCATTCTACGCCGCGCGACGGCGGCGCGCTGAGGACTCCGACCGGGCTCTACGAGGCCGGGGCGCACAGCAGGTCGACGAGCCGGCCGACGTCGCGCCGGATCCGCCGGGTCTCCGATCCGGTGTCGCGCTTGCCCAGCTCGAGCTGGTCGGCGCGTTCGAGGCGGCGCAGGCGCCCGTCGGCGATCAGCCCTGCGTCGACCGCCCCGAGCCGGCCCTCGAAGGTCGTCCAGACTGGGGTCCCGAGGGCGACGGCCTCGCGGTTCATCGTCCCGCCGGCGCTGATCACGAGGTCGGCGTGGGCGATCAGCGACTGGGCGTCGATCGCCTGCTCGGGGACGATGAAGCCACCGGCGGCGACCAGCTCGCGCCGCTGCTGCGCGATCCGCGGGAGGACGACGGCCTGCGACCCGCGGACGCGGGCGAGGACGTCGGCGAAGAGATCGTTCTCGAAGCGGTGGTAGAGCGAGACGGCCGGCGGGGTGCGCACGACGACGATCGTCTCGCGCCGATTGAGGCCGAGCTCGTCGAGGACGCGATCGTCGGGCTCGAAGTCGGCCAGGTAGTACTCCTCCTTGAGGCCCGGGTAGCGGCCGAGCTTGCCCGCCGCGCCGTAGCGGTCCAGCCGCTGCGGCGGGATCGCATCGGGGACGACGACGGCCTGGGCGAGCCGGCAGTTGATGTTGTGCTGGACGGTCGCCCACTCGTAGTCGAACATCGTCGAGCAGGGAATCCCCAGCAGGCGGGCGGCCACGCTGACGTCGTTGGACCCGTGCCCGAGCGCCAGGTCGAACCCGCGGCCGCGGCCGAAGCGGGTCAGCTCGAACGAGCGCTCGGCCAGCCCGCGGGCCTTCGCGGCGAGCCGGCCGCCCCGGTGACGACCGATCGGCGTGTGGTCGATTCCGAAGCGGTCGCATAGCTCGAGGGTCTGTGAGAAGTCGCGGGCGGTGACCGCGACCTCGTGGCCGCCGGCATGGAGGCGTGCGATGACCGGGCGCATCACGAGCACGTGGGGGCTGTTCGTGAGATCTACCCAGACCCGCATCCGCAGGTCGCAACGGTACCCTTCGGCGCCCGTGCTCGTCCCGCTGATCGCGTCGATCACCAATGTGCTGGTCAACTTCGCGACGAACGTGGTCGCCGATCTCGGCCTGCCCGGGGTCTTCCTGTTGATGGGGCTCGACGCGACCGGCATCCCGATTCCCTCGGAGGTGACGATGCTGTTCGCGGGCTTCGACGTCTTCAAGGGTCACAACACGCTGGCCGGGGTGATCGTCGCCGGCGTGCTCGGCGACCTCGCCGGCGGGTCGATCGCCTACGCGATCGGCTACTACGGACGGCTCGAGCTGCTCGAGCGCCACGGCGCGAAGGTCCACGTCACGCCGGAGCGCCTGGCGATGGCCGAGCGGTGGTTCGAACGCTTCGGGACGCCGGCGGTCTTCTTCAGCCGGATGGTCCCCGTCGTGCGCTCGTTCATCTCGTTCCCGGCCGGCGCCGCCCGCATGCCCTACCCGCGCTTCCTCGTGCTCAGCCTGCTCGGCGTCCTCCCGTGGGTCGCCGGCTTCGCAGTGCTCGGCCGGGAGCTCGGGTCGAGGTACGCGAGCCTGCAGAGCAAGCTCCACTACGTCGACGAGGCGGTCCTCGCGCTGATCGTGGTCGGGGCGATCTACCTGGTGATCCGCCACCGGCGGCGAGCGACGCCCGATGGAGCGCTCTAGCCAGGCGGGCTTCCCGCTGGGCCAGGCCGTCTGGCTGGGCCTGGCACACGGCCCGGCCGAGCTCCTGCCGGTCTCGTCATCGGCCCACGTCACATTGATCGGGTGGCTGGCTGACTGGTCTTATCCGGAGCTCGACGTGGAATTCCGCAAGGACTTCGAGGTCGCGCTGCATGCCGGCACGGCGGCCGCCCTCCTGCTCGGCGCGCGCCGGGGGCCGTCCCCAGCGGCCCTGCCGCGGGATCGGCGGGCGGCGCTCGTGCTGGGTCTCGCGCTCGGGCCTCCGGCGCTCGCCGGGCTGGCGCTGGAGTCGCGGATCGAGCGGCTGGGGACGCCGCCCCGGATCGCCGGCGGCCTGCTCGCCGGGGCGCTGGCTCTGGCCCTCGCCGACCTGCTCGGCCCGTCGCGGCGCCGGGCGGGCGACGCCGGGCCGCTCGACGGCCTGCTGCTCGGCCTGGCCCAGGCCGCCGCGCTGGTACCCGGGATCTCCCGAAACGGGGCGACGCTGGCCGCCGCCCGGGCGCGCGGCTTCGGGCGCGGGGCGGCCGACGAGCTCTCGCGCG
>Ga0208480_1000182_pt1 | contig 24853 bp, 23 predicted proteins | sample NGESurshal092012_4_FD_184485 | JGI IMG/M metagenome (GOLD analysis project Ga0208480, IMG submission 184485) | Arctic peat soil microbial communities from Barrow, Alaska - NGEE Surface sample F53-1 shallow-092012 (SPAdes) | ecosystem: Environmental > Terrestrial > Soil > Wetlands > Peat ... | reverse complement strand
GTGATGCTACATTTTTCTTGACTTTGCATGATTTTGCATTTAGGATTCCCAATAATGCCGAGCACTCAATTCGATTCCCGTATGAGCGCAACGAAAGCTGTGGACTACTCTCGCCGTTATCTCCTGAAACACGCCGGGGGGGTATTGTTGGCTCTCGCTATCCCAAACCGGCCCGCTTGGGCAGCAAACTCCGAAGACCCCCTGTTCGTGGGTTACCCGATCCCACCCCGTAAGGGAGTGCAGGAGGCGGTCTTGGCGCTAGGGACCGATGCTAGGTACTGGCTTCTCTTCGGCGAGCAGCGCCGGTTGGTACGCAAGATCTCCACTGATCGCGGACGAACCTGGGGTGACACACACGCAGTGCTCGAAACTGGGGGGAAACCGATAGAAACGGGCCGCGATAATGTGCATCTTAGCTTGCTTCCCCTCAAGTCAGGGAAGCTGGGTATCGTTTACGGAGGGCCGTATTCGCGGCCCGGTCGCGATGGGACCCTGCAGTTTCGGTCTTCGACAGACGGCGGAGACACGTGGACTCCAGCCGTTACGATTGATCCAGTCTTCTCGCTCTGCCGCACGGCGGGAGCGAGGGTGCTTGCAAGCGGACGGATTGTCGTCCCCACGTTCGCTTGGTTCAGTCCGTTTGCCGGTGGCGAATCGGAAGGCGAAGAGGCTAGCATCAGTGTCAGTTGGGTTTTCTATTCCGATGATGAAGGTCAGACCTGGAAGAGGAGTTTGAGCGAACTGTTTGTAAGCGTTGACGAAGGACGCATGGGTTGCTATTCATTCGAGGAGCCGAGTCTCGTGGAACTCAGCGACGGAAGGCTGCTGATGTTCGGCCGCACGGAACTCGGTCGCTTCTATCAGAGTTTTTCTAAAGATGGCGGCATCTCCTGGACGGTTCCTCAACCGGTCGCTCTCGCCGCATCCTACGCACCGCCTATGTTGGTTCGGATTCCGTCAACAGGTCATGTGTTGCTGATTTGGAACCAGGCTTCCGGAGAAGAAATTCTTGCAGGCTTGTCCCGGCACCGCTTGTCCACAGCGATTTCCGAAGATAACGGCCTTACCTGGGGTCATTTTCGAAATCTGGAATCGTTGGATGACAGGACCAGACTTAATTCCCCTCCCAGCACGCCGTACGTATATCGAATGGTTGACTACTTCTATGGCCAGCCGGTCAACCATGAACGTTATCGACATGCGCCCGGGTGTTTGCGGATTTGTTATCCCACTGTTCTTTTCGACGGGAACGAAGTGGCAATCACCTACGACTACGGGTATGGCGTTGCGGAATTCAAAGACGCCTCCGCGACGAAGATTCAGATCCTCTCGCTTAGCGAGTTGTACGGGAAATGAAGGCCATTCTGAGATGAAGAACAGAAAACGAGGCGGAACTGGCCCACTCGCAAGTGATTTTTCATCAGGCTCGAATTCAGAAAAACTGGTGTTGGGCGCAGGGGGCTCACTCATCGCGCTGACATTCCTCGCAAGTCTTTGTTGGGGGGTGGATGTGTGGCGAATTCACTGGTCATTTGGCCCTGTTGTACCGATTGCAAAGGATTGCCGTACCACGGCCGTGGTGGGTGACAACATTATCACGGTGGGGGGCACACTGTGGGCGTCGACGCCAGCCGGCGGGAAGGTGAAGAAATGGACGTCGACAGTTTTTAAGCTCAATACGCGCAAGATTGAATGGAGCAATTTGCCCGCTTATCCGCGACCGGTCGGATATGCAGTTGCAGCCGGGTTCGGAAGTCGCGTCTACGTCGCTGGAGGGCGGAACCAAGACCGCGGCCACGCGGAAGTGTATGTCCTGGACATGGCAGCTAAAGGCCTCGGTTGGGTTCCGGCCGCCCCATTGCCGGAGTCGCGTTGGGGGGACGTGGGAGCAGCCATGGATGGCGTGTTGTATGTCGCCGGCGGCAGTCTAGGGAATCCACTGCCCCAGGGTGGGGAGCGTCTTGCCGGTGACGTCCTCGCCTTGGACACGCGCCGATCCGCTCAGGGTTGGAAACGAGTTGCGATGCTGCCCCATCCGCAGACCCAATGGCAAATGGGCGCCGCGTGCGCAGGCCGGTTTTATTTGTTCGGCGGAATGATCCCGGCGCCAGCGACATCTGATAAAGGTTTTCTGCCGCTGGCAGAAGCATTCGTTCTCGACGTTTCTACAGGCAAGTGGCGCAGCCTTCGTCCATTGCCCTTGCCTATGGGATCGGGAGCCGCAACCGCGATCGACTCGAGATTCATCGTCATCAGCGGCGGCTACACTCTGGCTCTCGCTGGCTCCAGGACTCCTGACCACAAAGCCCGCACATACTACACGGCGGAATGCTTTTTGTACGATACCGAGCAGAATGTTTACACATCGCTGCCGCCGATGAAGGTGCCAGTGAATGATCAAGGTTGCGCTTATCTCAATCACCGACTTTTCATATTCGGAGGAGAGGATACGGCGTTCAAAACGCGCACGGACCTTCTGCAGATAGGCGAACCGCTGTGAGTTTCGCACGCGCCAAAAGAACAGAAATATTAGAGGACCATTTCATCAATTACCCAGCCCACGACGTCGATCGCTTCCAGCAAAACGTCTTGCTGGATGATTAGCGACGGCGAAAATTTAATCATTCCCCGACCCGTGACAAACAGCATTACGCCTCGGCGCACGCATTCGATTGCGATCTGATCGCACAGCTAACTAAAGGTTCACGTGTAGTAGGCTGCCACAAATGCAACGAATAGAATAGGCCCCTGCCGTCCAGGCTTGGCGATATACGGACGATGACGGTCGGCGTGTCAGCGCCGCCCTCAGCGCATCCCACAGAGAGGCGGAGCGCGCCACTAGCTTTTCGTCTCGCAGTACATCGAGGTTGACCAGCACGGCCGCGGCGGATATCGGATTGCCCTCGAACGTACTTGACATTTCGCCCGCCACTGCCAGATCCATAATCTCCAGCCGTCCGATAACTGCAGAGGCAGGCACGCTAGAACTCAGCCCTTTACCGCAAGCGATCAGGTCTGGAGCAATGCCGTAATGCTCGAAGGCGAACATCCGGCCCGTGCGCCCCATTCCGGATTGCACCTCGTCTACCGCCAGCAGGACCTTATGTTCGTTCGCCCACCGTACCAAAGCATCTACGTAAGATTGGGGGTAGAGCGTGGTGTTCCCAGCCGGGAATGGATTCGAATATAAAGCCAGCCACTTTATCAGGAGAAAATCCGTGCCGCGCCAGGTCTTTCTCAAAGCCCAACGATTCGCACCCACCGGGCAGTGGCAGCAGGCGCTGAGACACGGCTGCGCGGTCAAGTCCATTTACCAGACCGGATTGGCCTCCAGCGAACTTCGCCGACAGGGTGCGCCCGTGATAACAGCCTTCGAAAGAAAGAATGACGGCTCGTTTGCTTGTGACAGAGTGTGGCCAATCGAGTTTCGAGTTTAGGGGCGCGTGGTCGCGATCGGTGATTGCGCGATTTGATGGAGGCAAGATCAGCTCGCACGCCGGTGGTTTGCTGTTGCGGGAAGTGGACCAGCGGATCGGGCTGTTGCAGCGCTTGAGCGATTGCTTTCTGGAAGGGCCGCAGCAGAGCCGGGTGCGGCACAGCGTGCGGGAAATGGTTTCGCAGCGCGTCTATGGTCTGGCGCTCGGATACGAAGACCTGAACGATCACGAGCAGCTGCGTGAAGACCCGCTGCTGATGCTGCTGGCGGACAGGGAGACTGCATTGGCGAGCAAAAGCACGCCGAATCGTCTGGAGTTGACTGGAGAGCAGGAGCAGGGGACCGCTACAAGAAGGTTCATTACGATGCGGAAGCACTGGATGAACTGCTGGTGAAGGTCTTTGAGGCCATCGGAAGCGCCGGAGGAGATGGTGATCGACCCGGATGCGACCGATCTGCCGCTGCACGGACATCAAGAGCAGCGCTTCTTTCATGGTTTTTACAACCACGACCGCTATCTGCCGCTGTACATTGTCTGCGGCGATCATCTGCTGGGAGTACGATTGCGGCCTGCCAACAGCGACGCCAGCACCGGCGCGCGAAAGGAGATCGAGCGCATTGTAAAGCAGATTCGGCAAAGCTGGCCGGAAGTGAAGATCATTCTGCGTGCCGATTCCGGCTTCTGCCGCGAGCCGCTAATGAAGTGATGCGAAGCCAATGGGATCGAACTATTTTCGGGCAGGGCGAGTTAGCGCGGCCACGATGCGCGCCGACCAACTGCGCTTGTATGAGCTGTTGAAAGCTGAAGCTCGATCGATATCTCTCGAGAAAGCGGTTGCCCCGTGTGCGAAGAAGATCGGCCACCTCCAGGGCTGGGCGCATCCAGATCGTTACGTCGGATGCGGAACTTGCCAAACGCAAATGCCAGATCAAATTATCGCGCGTCGTCAGTGATCTGCTTCGGGGCAAGCGGCCAGCGCATGCTTCGCGCACTGGCGCAAGGTGAAACCGATCCTGCCCGGCTCGTAGAGTTGGGTGATAAGCGTTTGCGCGCGAGCGATGCCGAATTGAAGGATGCCTTGAGCGGACGACCTCAAGAGATACACCGCAAGCTCTTATCCCTGTATCTGGCACGTTTCGATTTGATTGAATCGCAGATGGGAAGCCCGACAAAATGATTGCAGAGGCGATGAAAGCGCATCAGGATGCAATCGTACGCCTGGCAGAGTTGCCGGGGCTTGGAGTCAACTCGGCGCAACAGATCATCCCGGAAATCGGGCCGCAGGAAGCAGCATTTCCGTCGGCAGCCCAACTGGCCTCCTAAATTGGGGTTTGTCCCGGACGTCAGGAGAGTGCCGGGATATCTAGCAGCGACCGCTCGGCCAAAGGCAACCGTTCCATGCGTCGGCTCCTCAATCAGCTCGCTCACGCAGCGGTCCGGCAGGAAGATCGCCAGCTTCAGATTGTTTTCCGCCGCCTATCCGCACGTTTGGGCTATGCCAAAGCAGTCTGGGCTATTGCCCGCCGCTCTGTCGACTGATCTGGAGGGTTCTTGACGAAGGAGTTTCCTACGTGGAATATGGACCGGTACCAACCCCAATTACGTTGAAGCGAAGACGTCAGCGACTGGTGACACAGCTGAAGAATCTTGGATACGACGTACAGCTGACGCCGCGGATATCCGATGCGAGCAGGGCGCGATTTTCGAGGGCGTGGCAGAGGTCGCCAAGTGGCCGCCGCCCCTATGCCGATCTAGTAGTTTTGAGGGAACCCAAAAGTGGGCGAATAGTGAGAACACTGCCGTTGACCATCTGCATTTAGCGCCCCTGCCCAAGAATGGGCAATCGGAATGTTTTTTACCCCCAAATTCGTCTCTAAAAATTCTATCGCCTACCGCTGGCACACATGTCAATCGAAAGGTGCAGTTATATGCCGGATTGCGCTAGTTTAACCTACCATCGCCAGCCGATTTGCGATTTATCCCGATATCTCACCAAAAAATTGGGACATCTGCGCTCTTTAGGGCTGTTCGCCGTAAAGCCAATGTAAGGTTGCGACCTGAATTTTGGTCGCGCTTCCGTTTTGTAACTCACCGGGTCCTCCGAATCCGTAGTCATAGGCGAACGCTACTTCATCTTTCGAGAAAGTAACGGTGGAATAACAGTTTCGCAGGCATCCCGGCGCATGCGGGTATCGTTGATGGTCGGTTGGCTCGATGTACCGCTCGTCCCGCATAAGATAGACTTGGGGTTTAGCCGCCGGTGGTTCGATGTAGCTCCGATCGTCGAGTGATTCGAGATTCCTAAAGTGTCCCCACGTTTCCCCATCGTCGGAAGAGATTGCGGTCGAAAGTCGGTGGCGCATGAGCCCAGTGAGACATTCTTCAGTGGAGGTCTGATTCCAGACGATGAGCAAGTCGCGCGTGGATGGTACTCGGATGAGCGTGTGTGGCGAATCGGACGAAGCGAGATTTACAGGTGCTGGGTTCGACCACGAAATCCCGCCATCCTTCGAAAAGCTCCTATAAGGACGCCCCAGTTGCGTGCGACCGACCATAAGCAAATGGTTGTCGTCAAGTTCCTCGAGCACGGGCTCGTCAAATGAATAGAACCCATGCTCGCCGCCGTCCAAGCTGATGAAAAGCTCGCTTAGGCTGCGGTGCCAAGTCTTCCCTTCGTCGTCCGAATAATAGATCCACGAAAAGACCATTTGCTTGTCTTCGGACTCCGACTCTGGTCCCGCCGCTGGGCTGATCCATTTCAGCGTCGGCGCCACGATCCTGCCTGACCGCAGCACGCGAACAGAACCGTTACGACAAAGGGCAAATAGCGGATCAACCACAATCGGAGATCCCCAAGTTTTGCCGGCATCCGCGGACACGCGATATAAGACCGTGCCGTCTCGGCCGGTTCGAGCGTGTGGCCCGCCATAGATGAGTCCAAGATTCCCCGACCGAAGCCGCAGCAGCGTCTGGTGTGCGGTGTTTCTATTTGTTGGAATCCCAAGTCCATCCGTGGACTGTAAAGGGATCAGACCGCTCCAGGTCCGGCCTCCGTCCGTCGAGACCTTTTTGACCATTCGCTCGCGCTCGCCGAAAAGCAGCCAATAAACGCCGTCAGCGGGCTGTGCCAGGGTCGCTTCCTGCACATTTTTTTGAGGCGTAATGGCGTAGCCCTCAAACAGTGGTCGCGAGCTCTGTTCAGCCGCTTTCAGCCGGTTCGGCAGCTGGCCGAGACTGGACACGCCGGCAACTGCCAGTGTCCGGTTTAGAAAGACCCTTCGGGAACTTGGGGCTCTACTCAATTTCTCCACCGAGTCCAATCGCGGATTATCATCCCGCTTTATCATGTCGCTCCCTTCCTTTCCTCGTCTTTGAAGTTCGACAAAATCTCGATGCTGTTGAAAAACTCTTCGGCGATCCTCCGACCCGTCCCGGAGGGGATATTAAATGTCCGGCATCGGCCAGACAATCGCTTATAACGCGTCTAATCGCCATCTTTTCTTCCAAGCAAATTCGCGTCTGCGCGCTGACTGGAGTTTTTCAACAGCATCCCTCGTTTGTTGCTAAGGCTCGGCGTCGATCGGACCTTTACCGCATTTCCTCTAACTCGGTGTTGATCGACATGCCAGGGGCGTCCGGCGGCAGCAAATCGTTTTACAGGAATTGACCGCGACCATATGATTCATTGCGCGGGGACGGCCACCGTCCGGCGCAATAGGGCGTCCTCCAGTGAATCCATGACGCTGTAGTGGGGCGAGTAACCTAGCAGAGCGCGCGCCTTCCGGTTGCTGATCTCATACGAATACAGTCCCTTACAGCGCCCTTTCACAGCCTCTACACCCAATCGCGAGGCTAAAATAGGACCGATCTCCGTATATGCAAAAGGCGCTGGGCCGGCGATATTAAAGACCTGACCCAACGCCTCGTTCTTTTCGATAGCCAATAGCGCGCCCTGAGCAGAATCCCTGACATCACAGATTTGTTCGATAAAGGGAGAGCCGTCCTCTTCGAGGGGAATCTTTACCGCGCAGGGATCATCCCACTTGCCATGATCTTGCGGAACCAACAAGTTCTTATAGGAGGTGTTGATGAAAATATCAAGAGCCTCCGTTGCTTCAAGGATCCAATCAAATCGGAGCCGCACAGTTGGTATCTCGTAGATGTCCTGAAAATGGATACACATCTGTTCGCCCAGCACCTTGGATACTCCATAAAAAAGCATGGGATGTAATGCTGTGTTCTCGTCGATCGGAGAACGATACGGAGTCAGACTCCAGCCGGTGCAGTACGTTGCGTCCGTGCTCGCGAACACGAACCGCGGTTTCGGCGAGGATCTGGCAACGGCTTGCAAGAGGTTATACGTTCCCCGGACGTTAGTTCGGAAAATGTCATAGTCGGCCGATGGTGGCATCAGAGCAGCGAGATGGCAGACGATATCCACATCAGCGAGAGCCTCTTTCAGGAGTTCTGCGCTTCCGAAATCTCCGGCCACCGATTTGATCTCTGAGGCCCAGGTGGCGGAAAGAGCTGTCTGGTGCACGAGCGCGGTCACCCGAAACTCACGCTCGAGGAGCAAGGGAATAACATGCCGCGCCAGTCTTCCACTAGCGCCTGTGACCAACACACGTTTCACCTGATACCCCTCGACTCAGCGTTCATCGGGAGACCACGTGATAGCTGCTCTATTTCCACCCAGCGGTTCTCATTTACCGACGTCTGAATGGCGAGCAACACGGCAATATCGGCAAAACCATCGTAGACTGTGGGACTTGGCGGTTCATTCTCTTGGATCGCCTGCGCAAACGCCTCAATTTGGCGTTCGTATGCATCGCCGTCGGGTGTGATCGGCGAGCGGTATTCACCTCGACTGGCGTCAAAGACCCTTACCTCGCTTGCGCGGTTCGCAAAAGGCAGGAAAGAAGTTACTTCGACGCTGCCACCCTCACCGTGGACCCGAAAGCCCTCAAGCCAATCCATTTGTACGGCAGTCGTCAGCTCAAAATGGCCCGCCGCACCATCAACGAATTCCAAGACGCCGTGCCAGGAAAAATTGTTATATTTCGTTGCCAAGCGCGCTTGCACAGCCGCGATTTCGCCTCCCAAATAGCGTAATGTGTTCACGAGGTGGCTCCCGTGGGTCATCAGCTTGTAAACCCTCTTGTTGCTCTTGAAGGCGGGGTCGAATCCCTGCTGCCGTGCACTGCGAAGAACGGGCAACCGGAGGGCCGCCTGCATCTGCTGCCGCAGCGTTGTGTCGCAGTACCAGCCGCTAACGGAAAGGCGCTCGCCCAATCCCGTGGTAACGAACTGTCGAGCAAACTGCAGGCCGGGGTCATAGCGCTTCATGTTCCCCACCTGGAGTTTGCAGCCCGTCTCTTCCACGACCTTTATGAGGTTCCTGCACTCCTCAAGGTTCGTTCCCAATGGCTTTTCGATCAACACGTGCTTGCCACTTCGCAGGCAGGCGGACGCGTTTGGCACATGATCCTGATCGGCGGTCGCCACTAAGACGGCATCTATATCCGCTTTCTCGAGGAACATCTCGAGATCGGTAAACGATTGGGGCACAGGATATTGCCGATTAACCGCTGCTACCAGATCTTCGGCGATGTCGCAAATCGCGGTCAGTTTCACCCGATCCGCTTTCATCAGCGCTGGCAGGTGGGCGTATTGCGCGATTAGCCCACAGCCGAGTAAGCCAACCCTGACAGGTTGTATACTCGTCGACCGACGGTTTCCAATTACCCTTGTTTGGGACGACAGAACAGATTCCCTCTCCGACATGAGTCCAAGTCGCTACACATCGCGAAATATCGCCAAAACCAGAATTGTACATGGCACGACTCAACTCAGTCAACTGAAACTTGCATTTTGATGCCAATCTGTGCGGCATTGTAAGCCTGCACGTGATATTTAGTGTTCCTTAGCCGACGATACATTGATCATGACCCTACTCGAGCAAGCACCACGGATAAGCCCGTGGGATTATTAGGTAAGTTTTCTCTCGGATTTTGGCATAATACAGCTGCCGCGCCTTCTCCCGGCAACAAGCTCATGAAGACAGATCGGCACGATCTTGCATTGAAAAATGGAAGTCGATATCGTAGCTAGGAGCACCGCTTGAAGATTGTCGTCTTAGACGGTTATGCGTTGAATCCGGGTGATCTTTCGTGGGAGGCGCTCCGGCAGTTCGGCTCTGTCAACGTCTACGACCGAACCCCGGAGGATCAAATACCGATACGAGCGCGTGGCGCCGATGCTATTTTAACGAACAAGAGCCCTCTTTCCGCTCAGACCCTTGCTCAGTTGCCAGGGTTGCGCTACATTGGCGTACTAGCCACTGGCTTCAACATAGTAAATATTGACAAAGCCAATGAACTTGGCATTACCGTCACGAACATTCCGGCGTATGGGACCGCTTCCGTCGCTCAGTTCGCGATTGCTCTGCTGTTGGAGCTTTGTCATCACATCGGCTTGCACTCGGAAGCAGTCCGCCAGGGAGAATGGTCTCGCTGCGCGGACTGGTGCTTCTGGAAGACGCCCCTAATCGAACTGGCAGGAAAGACGTTGGGTATCGTCGGATTCGGACGAATCGGCCGGCAGACGGGAGCAATTGCCGCTGGTATGGGGATGCGTATTATCGCAAATAGTGGCAAGCCCCGCGAGGTCAGCAATCCGAATCTTCGTTTGGTCCCTCTCGACGAATTGCTCCGGCAAGCGGATGTTGTGAGCCTTCACTGCCCTCTTTCGCTGGAAAATAAAGGCATGATGCATATGCAACGGTTTCAGCAGATGAAATCGACTGCGCTCCTTGTCAATACCTCCCGGGGAGCATTGATTGTGGATCGGGATCTCGCAGATGCGCTTAACTCGGGTATCATCGCCGGCGCCGCTCTGGACGTCTTGTCTCTTGAGCCCCCGCTTGGTTCGAACCCACTTCTGACAGCCCGTAACTGTATTGTCACTCCACATATTGCGTGGGCCACTCGCGAAGCGCGGGCGCGCTTGATGGACTGCGCGGTCGAAAATTTGAAAGGATTCCTGGAGGGGACCGTTCGTAACCTGGCTGGCCAGCTCTGATTGGGACGAGACGAGCGCGCACTGTTCCTCGCCTATCGAATCGTTATCGGTCCGAACGCTGGAACTGCCATGTCCTCGCCGTCGGTGAGATTGCAATACGGATCCTTGCCCCATCCATAACGCAACGTAGCGCCAAGCGGCAACTGATCGGTGCCGAAGCCATAATGCACATGAAAGTAGAGGAGCACGACACTGCGATCTTCGGGATCAATTCTGGTTTTAAAGATCACAGGCATTGCGATACCGTCGGGCGAATGTATCGAAAACCCGGCAACTCTGCCGCAGGATTTCAAACCGCTGTTTACGCCGGAGAACCTAACATGCATCAAGTACTCGTCGCGAACAGAATGTTTTTCCATGGTGATGGAAGCCGGCCTTGGTCCTCGTTTGAGATCGCGCCAGCGCTTGATATCGGCGAAAATATCGCGGCAGGCGAGGTTGGCGAGGCGATGTCCGACGCGCTTAAGCCCCTCGGTGCTCAAGTGGATGATGTCATCCAATTCCACATCAAGGGAAGCAGCCATGCCCGCGTGCTCCAAGTTCATCTCGGCCTTTCGTTGGGCCTCCTGCACGTCGTTCCAAGCGCTGTCGCTACGTCGGCGGGGAGCGGTCACAAATCGTCCGATCTGCACGTAATAAAAAGGAAGTGCCGATTCGCCGAAGTCTTCTCGAGCGGCCGCCACAAAGTTTTCAAATTTCTGTTGGAACTCGCTCGTCAAACCGGGGTACGTTTCTGATTCACCCTGGTACCACAGCACGCCCGCGACTTTGCCGCCGATCGCGTGAACGCGGCGAAGCATCGATCCATAGAGCGAACCGCCTGCCATCTGTTTCAGACGCGGATTCCACTGATCCATCGTGCTGCCGCCATGGGCACACGGCACCAGGCCCATAGGCACCCCCGTTCGCCTCACCATCTCTACGGCAAAGGGCAGTCCAAGCCCCGCACCTCGCCAGATTTTGGCAACGTCCTGCTCGAGTTCCAGACCTTGGATTCGCTTCTTGCCCTCCCAGTGCACCGGATCTACAGCATCAATTAAACGATGGAGCGGTTCCTGAGCCAGTAGCCATTGATCGGTCAAATCGAAACTGTGGACCAGCGGATGAGGTTGTTCGACATTCTCAAGGATGCCGCAGCCCTCCATATTCGATTGGCCGCCTAGCACCCATAAGTCGCCAACCAGAATGTCTTCAACCGCCAATACATGCGGCGATCCGGCGACCCGCAGCTCAAGTCGATAGGGCCCTCCAACCGGAATATTCATGATGGCGCCGCTCCACTTTTCACCCGTAACCTTCCCCAGAGACGACCATAAAAAATCCTGCACCTCAAGCCCCCGGCTGAGAAGCCGAGCTTGCACCGTACATCCGTTGCAGCCGCCCGCGGAACCAGTGAGCCGCACGCTGGCAGTATTTTCAGCCATGCGCTGCAAAACCTGATGATCGACTAGTCCCGAGCTGAGGCGAAAAGCGCAGTTCGTTTCCGCATTGCCATGCGAAGATCGGCCGGCAGTTACAGCGGGAAGGCCAACAGCAACCCTCGAAAAATCTCGCCTAGTCATTTTTCTATTTTAAAAGTCTTCCCCATGCCTAAACGCCGAGTATTGCGTCGAACCGGCTCCTGTCAAATAGGCCCGTTCTGAAAAGAGGGGCGTGCCGACTCGTGTTCCGAAGCGTTGCCGAGCGCGCGCCCTATTGCGTGTCCTCGCCCAAACGCGCCCATATCTAGCTGCTCGCTGCCCAATCAATGGTCGATTCTAGCGAGATTTGCAGTTTTGTTCCACTTCGTGCCGTTTTTAGCTTGACTTTGTCTGCTCCCCCTAGTTTAAACTACTAATGTTAAAGGAGCGGGAACTTTCTATGAAAACCGCGCTGCGTATATGCAGTACCCTAGCAATGCTGGCGACGTCCCATCTCTTGTTTGCCCAGATCACCGGTGGCTCCTTCGTGGGAAACGTCACAGACCCATCCGGTGCATCAATCGTCAACGCTGCCGTCCAAGTAAGGAACGTTGAAACTAACGTGACCAATAAGACGGTTACCAATCAAGCTGGGGAATATGAGTTCCCATTACTGCCGGCGGGCCGGTACGTGCTCAGTGTCGAGGCCGCGGGTTTCCGACCGGCCTCAACCAATGAAGTGGTGCTGCACGCTGGCACTCAACCTCGAGTCGATTTCACGATGGTCATCGGTCAAGCGACGCAATCTGTGCAAGTGACGGCCACCGCACCGCTGGTGAATGCTACAAACACTGAGCTCGGGGTAGTCATTGACACCAACAAAATTGAAGAACTCCCGCTCAACGGACGCAATTTTACGCAGCTTCTGTCGCTGCAACCCGGATGGAATATTGGAACATATGCGGGGCAAAGAGGCGGCGTCGAGATCAATGGCACGCCCGGACTAGGGAATAACTGGTTGATGGATGGAATGGACATGTCCCTTGGTGAAAACAACGGAGTCGGTATCGGAGCGGCTGGGGGAAAGGGAACAACGCTCAACACAATCAGCATCGAAGCGATCGAGGAGTTCAAGACCACGACCGGCGCTTTCAACGCTGAATATGGTCATAGCACGGGTGCAGTGATCAATCTCGTCACCAAATCCGGAACCAATCAGTTCCACGGTACAGCGTGGGAATTCTTTCGCAATGATAAACTCGATGCGAATAATTTCTTTTCCAACCGCTCTGGTAGCTCCCGGCCTCCGCTCAGATACAACCAATACGGCGCCAACTTGGGAGGTCCACTTTGGCGTAACAGAATCTTCTTCTTTTTCAATTACGAGGGGGCTAAGGTCAGGCAGCTTGACCGAGTCACCGGGGACGTCCCGACGCCGCTTCTACTGAGCGAAATTACTAACCCCACACTCAAATCGGACTTGTCTATGCTTCCCAGTACGTGTGTCTCCACATCCAACCCACTACTCTGTTTCCATAGCCGCAACGATGAAAGTATCGATAACGAATTTACCACGTTATCGCGACTAGATGCGGATCTGGGGAAACATCGCCTCGGGTTCCGGTTCAATTACAACAAACAAACAGTCAGTAATCCGACGCTTATTACGGATATTCGCGAAATTTACCCTATTCCGCTACACAATTGGCTGGTATCCGATACCATGACTATAACGCCAACACTTTTGAACGAGGCTCGATTTGGCTATAACCATTACCCTCTCGCCAGGCATACCCAATCTACCGATCCTGCTGACAACACGACCGTGCCCGGGTGCTGCACCATCGTAGCCGAAGCGCGCGGAATAGTCGCTCCAGGCCTTTCCTTCAGTACGCTGGACCTCCTGGCCGCCGACACGCCGACAAAGTCGTTTGACGATAACCTGACCTGGGTACACGGGGTCCACACATTCAAGATGGGTTTCGAGGTCCGTGACGTGACCGGCGACAGAACGCAATACGGAAACGGTGCACGGGAATTCTATAACAGTCTCACTGATTTGATTAATGACAATATCTACCAACTGGAACTAGATTTCGGGAATCCAGGCACCGCGAAATACAAACTCTGGACATATGCTGGATACCTCCAGGATGATTGGAAAATTAGTCGGCGCTTGCAGCTCAATCTCGGTTTGCGTTATGAATATTACACCCCCTTGGTGGGTACGGTCGGGCTGCAGACGAGCAATCCCTATAGCCCTCTCACGGCTCAAGGAACTCCACTGTGGGCTAGTCGCCCGCATGACTTTGGTCCTCGCGGAGGATTGGTTTACGACTTTTTTGGCGATAACAAGACTGTCCTCCGCGCTGGCGGAGCTATTAGCTATCTCCCGCCACAACCGTTTAACTACTACGACGACGCGTGGCTTTCCTGCACCGTGAACGGTGTGGTTACTGCGATACCCGCGTTTCCTGTTGTAACTCCAGGGGATCTTCCAGCATCGCTACAACCGGTTACGTACCCGTTTCCTAACTCCTTTCTGCAGCAAGTGAGGGCCAATCCGTGCTCAGCACCGGCCGGCCTTGCAGCTGGCCGAAGTGTGGCACCCCCCATGGGGAAAGATGAGCACGTTGAAATGTGGAACATCAGCCTGCAAAGGCAGTTCACGCCGACATTCGTTGTTCAGGTATCCTATGTCGGAAATCGCGCGCTAGACTTATATACCACGTCCCCATATAACTATATCAATCCGGCGACCGGGCAGCGGCCGGTTCCCGCCGATGGCCCTATCACCTACCGCGAGAACGCGGCCACGAGCTGGTATCACTCGCTTCAAGTTTCCGCAAACAAGAGGTTAAGTGAGAATTACTCGTTTGATGTTTACTATACATGGGATAAAGCCATGTCGTACCACGGTCCAGAATCTGAAGGAGACAATTTTTTCCAAGATCCTAATAATTATGCCGCGTCCATTGGGCCAAACCAGGGGGCGGTAGGACAGACCTTGACGTTGGTGCACACCTACCAAGTTCCAACTGCTTCCTTTGCGCGTGGGTCCAGTTTTGGACGTGCTATTTTGGGCGGCTGGAATCTACAGGGGATCTTGACTGCTAGAACGGGCGCCGCACTGAATATAACGCTTGGGTACGATGCTGTTGGAAACGGCGTAGGCTATGATCGACCCGACAGCGTATACGGCGTATCTCAGTATGTAAGTGGACCGAATCCCCTTCAATTTCTGAATCCAGCTGCATACGACGCTGTGACGCCAACAATACAGAAGCGATTTGGCAACCTGGGATTCGATACGGCGGTCGGGCCGGGTTCTTTTGATTGGGATCTGGGGCTACACAAAGTCTTTGTGATTCATGAGAATCATCGACTTGCGTTCCGGTTTGAAGTCTTCAATTGGATGAACCATCCGATTTTCGGTAATCCCGATACTACGTTAGCCGATGCCACTTTCGGGATGATTACAAGCAGCAGTAAGGAGCGGGATATCCAGTTGGCATTAAGATACAGTTTCTAGCGAAGAGAGCACGCCAGAGAACCAATAAGTAATTGGCTTTTGGCTCTCAGAGCGCCCGAGGACGCTCAGTATCTATTAGCTCTGACTAGTTCTCAGCGCCTTGATGAGAGGTGACCGCGACCTTGATCACCTTGCAATCCAAGTCCGCGAAGGCCGTGCAATCTGCTTCTTCGTCTGTGATCAAGATATCTAGAACAGAGGCGGGAGCGACCTGAGAAAAGGCTACCTTGCCCAGCTTCGTGTGGTCGGCGAGACCGATTACTTGCTGCGCGATCTGTATCATCCCCCGCTTGATGGCCGAATCACCTTCCGACAAGTCGGTCAATCCGTTATCCCGATCGATCGCGGTCATTCCCAGGAACAGTTTAGTAACACGGTAGCGAGACAGTTGTTCAAGAGTGGCAGCTCCTCCCAATTCGTGATGAACAGAATCCCATTGGCCGCCTAACACAATCAGATCGTAATCGGGGTGCTCTGTAATAACTCGCGCGATCTCCAGGTTGTTCGTCAGAACGCGCAGGTTACTTGTTCGGAGTGACTGAGCCAAACATAAAGTTGTTGTGCCACTGTCGATGATAATGGAATCACCTTCTTCCACGAGCAGCGCAGCTTCCTTCCCAATTGCGTCTTTCACGTCTGACAAATAACCGACGCGCGTATGATACGGCGGGGCTGAAGCCACATGCCGTAAAGCTCCCCCGTGGGTCTTACGAATCAGATCTTGATTCTCAAGATCCCTCAGGTCTCGCCTTATTGTATCTTCACTTACCGTGAACCGACGCGACAAGTCAGATACTTCGACTCGATGCTCCGTCTCGAGGATCCGAAAAATCTGTGCTTGGCGCTCTTCTTTGAACAAACCAACGTGTTTTTCGGATCCCTTTTTCACAGCTTCGAGGCTCTGTGGTACAGCTTTAATGCTACCGTTGTCTGAGTCACGAGTCAAGCAAGGGCGCGAAAAGTAATGCTATCACAACGACGACAAACGAAATCGCCTGCGGACTCGGGCTGTGCGGCTTTTTATTATTTGTTTGTTAGGAGCGTCGGACGACCCGAACGGGACGTCGCTTGCGACAGAAACTTTGGCGGAGTTGGGGAGGAGGAGCGAATCTGGAGGAGACGTCAGACAGCAGCTAAGGCGGTGGCGTGGATGGTGCCTATGTGCCCGATTAGGAGCGTGGCTCCGGTTCTCATGCGATCGCTTACCTGGTGGCTAGGACCCCGATGGAGAGATTTCTAAACCAGTCGCAACCGGGCTGGCTGGCGTCGTTGCGGAAAGAAGAGTGACGATATGAGCAAGCTGGAAAAGCCGACTCGGGAGGCACTGAATTTGCAAATGGTGCATCCCGACGCTGCCGGAATCGATATTGGTAACGCGACGCATTACGTGGCGGTGCCGCTGGATCGAGACGCCGAGCCGGTACGGAGCTTCGGGTGTTTTACCGAAGATCTGCGGAAAATGGCCGATTGGCTAACCCAATGCCGGATCGTGACCGTGGCCCTGCAGTCCACCGGCGTTTATTGGCTGCCGGTATATGAGGTGCTTGCGGCACGGGGCATTCGAGTGTTTTTGGTAAACGCCAGGCACACTAAGAACCTGCCGGGACGCAAGTCGGACGTACAGGAATGTCAATGGCTGCTGAAGCTGCATACTTACGGGCTACTGAATGATTCGTTCCGGCCAAGCGAAGAGATTTGCGTGCTGCGGACATACTGGCGGCAACGTGACGATCACGTGAAAGCGGCTGGCGCCAGCATCCAGCGGATGCAAAAAGTTCTTACTGAGATGAATGTGCAGATCGCAAACGTGATCAGCGATATCAGCGGGCTCACCGGGATGGCAATCCTCGATGCGATTTTGTCGGGGGAACGGGATCGCTACCAGCTGGCCGAACTGGCCCATCCGCGTATTCAGGCCAGTAAAGAAGAAATCGCCAAGAGCTTGGAGGGGAACTGGCGGTCCGAGTTGCTGTTTGTGCTGCGGCAGGAAAGGGAAACCTATCGCGCTTATCAACCGCGGATCGCGGAATGCGATCGGGCGCTCGAGGCGCACCTGAAGACCCTGGAGGACAAAGCCGAGCCCGGCACCAAACCGCAAACTCCTAAAGCCGGCAAGCGCGCAGGCGGCAACGCGCCGCAATTCGATCTGCGCGGCGAACTGTATCGCGTGAGCAGGATCGACCTGACGCGCATCGACGGGATCAATGTGATGATTGCGCAAACCATTTTCGCCGAAGTGGGATTCGATATGAGCCGCTGGCGCACCGAGGCGCACTTTGCCTCCTGGCTGGGGTTGTGTCCGGACAACAAGATTACCGGCGGAAAGGTGTATGGCCGCGGCAGCCGTCACGTGGAGAATCGCGCCGCTATCGCTTTTCGTATGGCAGCCACCAGTTTGTGGTGTAGCAAGACCTATCTCGGCGCCAAGTTCAAAAGGCTACGCTCCCGCCTGGGCGCACCCAAGGCCATCACCGCCATGGCCCATAACTTGGCGCGCCTGGTCTACAGAATGCTCAAGTACGGATATGATTACGTAGACAAAGGAATGGAGTTTTACCAGCAACGCTATCAACAGCAGCAGATCAACTGGATCCACAAAAAAGCCAGGGACTTAGGCCTGCTGATTACCGTTGCCCCCGCCCCAGTGGTCAATTAAGTTTCTGGAGAGAAGCGGCATGGCTGACGGGAATCGAGTTATTTCCCGGCGAATCTGAGCCACACGCTAGATTGCCTCGAAGCAGATCCTCTTGCCCTTCCTGCGCTCGGTGCAGAACACGGTCCTTAGCAGTTAAGGTCAAAGAAGGCCGTCGAGTACGCCTGGTTCAATCGGCAAAAAAGCGTAGAAACCGGCGCAATAGCGCATATCTGGGTTTGACCTGCGCACAGAGATGCCGTATAATTCAGATTTACGGGGCTTATTTGGGCAACCATGACGGATGGGTGGCACCCACACACTGCAGTCGTAGGGCGCAGAACTGACTCTCGAACGGTCCGAACGCCACCGTCTCGCGGATCGGGGGAACTCCGGACTTGAAGCGGCTGGCATTGAATTAGACAGCACCGTGGATTTGGTCGGCCAGCGGTTGCGGATTTTTGGCAATCAATCAGTACGAATTTTTATCGAGTGAGTCCCTTGGAGGAGTAATGGCGGTACAACGTATCGAGCAGGAATTAGTTGATAAGAACAGGTCTGCAGAGATCTTTTCGATACCGGTTGTAGCTGACGAGTTGGAACGTATTTGGAAGCTGAAAAGAGCGCAGATTCGTGAGGTAGCGATAGAAATAGAGGCGAGAAAGCCATCCTGTTTATTGTTTTTCGCAAGCGGTGGCTCTGCCGCCGCGTTATATAGCGGCTATTACTCATTACTGCACTATTCGGCGCAACCCTCGATTTACCTGATCAGTCCCGAGGTTGTGAGTGCAAGTCCGGCCCGCTTGGGTAAGACCGCGGTTGCAATCGGCGCCAGTTATTCGGGAAGAACGGTCGATACGCTCGCGGCGCGCGATTGGCTTTGCGAGCGAGGGGTTCCCCTCTTTTCGATCACCAGGAAGGCCGATGCCGAACTAGCAAGAGGCGCGACGTGGAGCCTCGCCTACGATTCAATCGCGTTATTCAGCTCGCCGGCACTGATGACGCTTTTGCTGACGGTCGAGCTATGCCGCGCAGGGCGCCAGTGGTCCGCCGAAGTCGAGTCGCTGGAGCAAGCGCTGGAAAGTTTGCCCGATTTAATCCGAAAAATTCAGGAACCCAGCCGCCAGCTAGCCGAACATCTGGCGCCCAAATTCGTGGGCAAACTACTGGTCCTGTCTGGAGGAGGCACATATTCTCTTGGCCATATGATGGCTTTCGACATGTTTGGGGAGTATCTCAAGCGGTACTGCTCTTTCATTCACTATGGAGAGTTTCGACATGGCCCGCTTGAAATTGTCCGTCAGGGCGAACCCACCATGATGCTTCTCATGGGCAACGATCGATCGCGACCGTTTGCCGAAGCTACCTTGAATTTCGGCAGACGTAACGGCGCAAATACCATCGTGTTCGATGCGGCCGAATTGGCGCCCCACGCACATGGAATGTTAGATGCGCTTGTGCTCTATCCTTCCCAAATCTGGCTGCTGTACTATTTAGCCTGCCAGGGTGGTATCGATCTAGAGCAATACAAGTACATGCACATTACTCCGTTTACCGAGGGAGACACGTTTTACTAGGTCCCGATCGCGCTTGGGGCACACTCGCCGTGGATAATCGATGCCAGCAGGTGGACATGACTTTGTACCTCCGGTTGCAGTGTATGGGGATAACTGCATAGATCGTTACGTGGTGCCAAATTTGCAAGACTTCGTCGGAGGGAATGCCGTCAATGTTGCGATCCATCTAGTTGCGCAGGGGGCGACTGTCGCCTATTTCGGGGTGACGGGCGATGACCTTGAGGGCGAGTTGGTGCGCCGGGCACTCGTGGAACATGGTATCGACTGCACACACCTGGATGTCAGGGAAGGGGAGACGGCAGTGACATGGATTGAAGTACATCAAGGTGAGCGCTTTGTAATGGGAGACAAGGCTGGCGTCCAATGCCCGCTGTCTCTCTCACCGGAGGGCCTAACCGCCCTGGCCAAATACAAAGTGGTGCATTGTCCCGCCTTTACTGCGTGGAATGTGAGCCTGGGCCAGGCGCAACCCTATTTACCGAAAGAAATCCGCTACTTAGCTCAGAACGGCGTTTTTGTGAGTGTCGACTTCAGTGAGCTCGAACGATCGGAGCTCGCCATGGTCGCTGGCGCGGATATAGGTGTGGCCTTCATTTCGCGCGGGCCGAAGTGCTCCGATGACGTACTGCTGCGAACGTTTGATTTCTTTCGCGGCTATGGTATCCCACAGGTTGTGATCACGCTTGGCTCCGACGGCGCCGCATTTATAGAGGAGGGCGAATTGACGCGGCTCCCATCCCGGTCAGCCGCAGTGGTGGACACGCTCGGTGCTGGGGATGCATTTATTGCGGGATGGCTTTATGGTTGGTTGACTGGCGACGGTCCAAGGCAACGGATGCTCCGAGCGATCGAAAGAGCAGGTTCGGCGTGCGAGGTATGGGGAGCGTGGCCGCAGCCTGCACAATCTGGTCAGCCGCAGAGATGACGACACTATCTGTCGGGGAGTTGCCGCGCGTGCCGACTCTCGTCTTCTTTCAGCTTTCGCGAGGTTAACGGAAACAAGATGCTGGCTTTGCAAATTCCAGAATTGGGAAAGCTGCAGTTGGTCGAGCTGGAGCGGCCCGAAATCGGGTCGAAAGACTTGCTCGTGCGTGTCGCGGCGGGAGGGATCTGCGGCACAGACCCGCACATTCTCCATGGCGTTTATCCGGCGAATCTACCGATTGTGCCCGGCCATGAATATGCTGGCGTAGTGGAGGCCGTTGGCGCACAAGTTAGCGGTTTCAAGATCGGCGACCACGTGGCCGTGGACCCGAATATCGTATGCAACGAATGCTACTTCTGCCGGCGAGGAAAAAGCCATCTCTGCAAGAACCTGATCGCCCTGGGAGTGAACATTCCGGGCGGATTCGCAGAATACTCTCGCGTACCGGCACAACAAGCATACATACTCCCGAAGTCTCTTTCGCTGGTGCATGCAGCGCTCGCCGAACCAGTCGCCTGTTGTCTGCGCGGCATGGAGCTTGCGAACGTTGTTTCGGGCGACCGCGTGGTGATTTTCGGCTCAGGACCAATGGGTTCGATCATGTTGCAATTGGCCCGGCTGCAGGGCGCAAGTCAAGTGATTATGGTGGATCCGCAGGAAGGTAGACGCAAGCGTGTTGCCGCAATGGGAGCGGCTTGGGTTGTTGACCCCAGAGAGGATGATCCCGTCAGCGCGATTCGCGGCGTCTATCCCGACGGTGTCGAAGTGGCGTTTGACTGCTCGGGCAACATCAACGCGATCCGGCAGGCGACCCAGCTTGTGATGCGCGGCGGTACTGTGATGTTATACGGCGTCTGCGATCGCAAATATAACCTGGATCTCAGTCCGTTTTGGGTAAACGACAACGAGATCACTATCCGCGGTTCCTACAATAATCCGTACACCCATTCTAGGGCCATCGATCTGCTGGTCAGCGGGCGAATCGATGCGAGCGCTGTTGTGACGCACCGGTTCGCGCTTTCCGAGGCACACGAGGCATTCCACTGCACCGGGTCATCGGAGTGCCTGAAAGTGGTGATTACTCCTTAGATCCGCAGGAGCGGGACAGCATGTGTCGTAAGATCGGGAACCTGCTAATGCCGTCATTCACAGAGTCTCTTAAGGGCTATCCATGCTAATCGGCATCATGACGCGGACATTCCACCGCCCAACTCTCGAAGAAGTGGCGGATGCTGTACGTTTGGCAGGCTTAGCGACCGTACAGTTGAACTTGGTGAGTGCTGGCTTACCTCCTCTGCCAGATCGACTCGAGCGCGACGCTGCACGCCGCATCGGTGATGTCTTTTTCGAGCGCGGACTGAGTATCGCGGCGGTCTCCGCCAATTTCAATTGCATCCATCCCGATCCCTGCGTCCGCACGGCGGCTGTTAAGCGATTTGCCCTGCTAGCCTCGCGAAGCAAGGACTTGGGTACGCATATTCTAACGATGTGCACGGGCACGCGAAATCCTGACAACATGTGGCATGCGCATCCCGATAACGCTGACGCAGAGGCCTGGCAGGATCTGGTGGGGGTCGCACGCGACCTCACCCGAATTGCTGAGGACTGTGGCGTGACAGTCGCCTTTGAGCCAGAGGTTTTTAACGTAGTGAACACTGCCGCAAAGGCGGAGCGGTTGATCGCCGAAGTGGGATCCACGCAGCTTAGGGTTCTGCTCGACCCGGCGAACCTTGTCCATCCGTGCGACCTGCCCGACACACGTCCGATGCTGCAAGACGCCTTCGCGCGTCTGGGGCCATTCATAGCCATGGCTCACGCCAAGGACGTGTTGCCGCCATTACCGGATTCGGACGAATGCCGCCGAGTTGCGGCCGGAGCGGGAATGCTCGACTATCCGGAATATGTACGGGGACTCGTCCATTGTGGATTTCAGGGCCCTCTCGTGATGCACGATCTCGACCAGACAGAGGTCGAAAATTGCAGTGCGCTGCTGCGGCGTCTTTTATCCGCCGAGACTTGTTGAAATGCCGTATTGCAAAAACTCTGGCACAGAGCGCAATGCTGGGCCCCCGCGACTCCGCGGGCACGCTTCCAGATAATCCCTGCCAGGTCGGATGATGAGAAAGATCACATTTGCGAATTTCAGAAACATGTAAAAGAATTTCTGGCCGATTGCAGCCAACGGGCCCCGAAGGAACCATGACCAAAATCGAAGGCGTCTATCCAGCGTTATTGACCGCGTTTGACGAAAGTGGCACGCTCGACCTCAATGCCTATCGACGATTTATCGGGCACATCTACAACAAGGGCGTGCATGGTATATACGTCGGCGGTATCTGTGGCGAGGGGCTCCTTCTGAGCTTGGCGGAGCGCGAAGCGGCAGCCGAGATTGCCATCGATGCCTCGAGAAGCAGAGGAAGTGCGATTATCCACGTTGGTTGCGCGACAACAGCCGATGCGGTGAGGCTCGCGCGACATGCAGCCAAGAACGGGGCGGCCGCAGTAGGCTGCCTGGCCCCCTATGCCGGGCAGTTTGGGATCGATAGCCTGAGCGCGCATTTCCGCGCGGTGGCCGACGCTGCACGGCCGTTGCCGACGTTGCTCTATTACTTTCCCCGGATGGCTCCGTCGCTGGCCTCGTATGACATGGCCGAACGTTTGTTGGAAATTCCAAATGTGGTCGGCATGAAGTTTACCGCGAGCGATACTTCGGAATTTGCTGCCGCGATGTTCGAGTGCGGCCCGACTCGGACTTTGCTTTCCGGGGTTGACGACATGTTCGCCGCCGCTTTAATGATGGGCGCAAGTGGCGCGATCGGCTCCTTCGTGAACGTCGTGCCGGATTGGTTTGTGGATATCTACAACTTGGCGCGGCAACAGCGTTGGGAGGAAACTAGACAGATTCAAGCCCGTCTGGTTCGCCTCATCCGCATCGTCGAACAGTATCCTTTCATTTCCGCGCTAAAGCATCTTGTAGCGTGGCAAGGGTTCAATTGCGGCGAGGCCCGCCCCCCGCATCAGCCGCTTTCTCGCGCCCAGAAAACCGACCTGCGGGAAGCTCTCGCTCCGCTTCTTCCATTAATGGGGGAACTCCACAAACCGCTCGCGCCGGGTGCATAGGACTCAACGGAATTGGTGCGACGGGATCGTCGGTAATAGATCCGCGGTCGCGTTTCAATAGAACGTATCCACAGAGAATAATTAGTCCAGCGATTAGGACGTATATCAATCCCGCCCCGCCGATGAAGACCCCCAATCCGACGAGCTGGCTGCCAAGAGCGAGATCACGCCACCGGCTAGAGTTCCCGAGAAGTTCAGCAAGCCGTACGCGTTCGCTCGTTGCCGGGGACCGATCACGTTGCATAGCATGGCGAGGCCACTCGAGTCCGAACTTGCCATTACCAAGCCGAAGCAGCACAAGCCGCTAATCAGAAGTGCCGTTCGATGTGCGAATCCCACCGCTAAAAGGGCGGGGAGGCCGAGCAAGCTGACGATGGCGCACCCAAGGCAGCGGTTCCGCGGGTTCGAGTTCGCCCACCGATCTGATAGGGTCGCATAGACCGGCGTCAGGGCCACGGGAGCCGCCTGCATATAAAAGGTCGCATCAAGAGCGGCTGATTCCAGACTGACGTTGTACCGTTCGTACACGAAAAGCGGCAGGTGGCTAAAAGGATCCAGTATGCGATTGGCGTCATCGTGAACGCGCCCATTAGGCTCAGCACGGAAGAATGCGCAGCAGCCCGCGAAGTTCGCGAACCGAAATGGGCTTCGTGCGCATTCCGGCGGTCTGATTCTGCGCCTTCACCCCAGGCAACCATCGCAGCAGGGCGAGAGCAAACAGAATCCCAACCAAGCCACAAGACACCATCATCGGGCGCCAACCCCAGCGGGCCGCGGCCCACGCCGCCGGCAGACCGGAGGCTGATCAAAGTCAACTATTTTTCCCGGTTGCGGACAACTATTTTTTCCTTTTTTTTTTGGAGCGAGCATAGGCGGGTCGGGCGGTGGGAATGTGGAAAACGCGCGAGCGTTTTCCAAGGACTGTGGGAAGCGGTGTTTGCTTTCCACAGGTCCGTCATTTCCACGGCTTTCTCGAGTTGTTTACGATCCGTCTTTAGCCTTCTTGGCCTGTTCGACCCGGTAGCTCGGGATGTTGAGCTCGAGGATGACGCAATTGATCGACAAATTGTTGTACATCCCGACGAAAGCTATATCTACATGGCTGTGGTCGAGGATGGAATCGATATTGCCTACTCCGGTCAGAGTTTCT